>OBEQ012327081.1_pt1 | contig 15642 bp, 19 predicted proteins | sample 1670901 | NCBI WGS metagenome assembly OBEQ01 (sample SAMEA104232315, study PRJEB22302) | groundwater metagenome | biome: forest; feature: aquifer; material: groundwater | place: USA | collected 2011-08-07 | depth 5.4 m | reverse complement strand
GATAGTGTTGATAACGTTGCAGAAATATCTGAAGTTCCTGGAAAAGGATTTGAGATTGTTAAGAAGATTGCACCATTTACTGCTGTAACCTTGGCGCTTGATACTAATGAATATGCACAATGTAAATTTGATTTGAATCATGGATTGACTTATGAAGAAATGACACATTACTTTGGAGACTCTTTATACTCTGTTAATCATACAATAACTTTCAGTTTGCCTAGTGCTTTAGCTACTGAGGAAGCCCTAAAATTGACTAATGGGGGTCAATATCAGATTTATGCAAAATGTCAAGACGGCAATGGTAACTCCAATGAGGCAGATTACTTTGCTAAATTCAAGATAGATGAAGGTCCAGACTTTACTCCTCCCGTCATTGAAGCAACAAGCATTGATAACGGAGGGTATGTGCCTGCAGGAATTAATCAGACATTATTTACAATTTATGTGAATGAACCTTCAACATGTAAGTGGGATGATGTAGATGTTGCATTTACAGACATGTTCAATAACTTTGCTTGTAAGAATAGTGCTTTCCCAACTAGTTCATTATATTATGGGTTATATGATTGCACAACTGTTTTGACAGGAATTCAGGATGCAAAGAAAAATAATTACTTCTTTAGATGTGAAGACAAAAAAGGAAATGTGAATGCAGAGAGCTATTTCTTTAACTTACAAGGAACAGTTCCTTTAAAAATAAATAGTGTTGATCCTGATGATAATAAAGAATTAAAGTTTAATAGTCCTGTGCTAAAAGTTGTTACAAGTGGAGGGGCATTTGGAAATGGAGCCGCAACTTGTGGATATAACTTTGAGAGTCCTAACATCTTAGACAGTATTGAATTTTTGAATACAAACAGCAGTGTGCACGAACAGCCATTCTTTAATTTGACAGCTGGCGGTTATAATATATATGTAACTTGCGGGGACATTGCAGGAAATTTAGCTAATGAAACTGCAAAGTTTAGTATTGTTGTTGATATTTTTCCTCCAAAATTAACACAAGTGTATACGGCTCCAGGAATATTACATCTTGTGACAGAAGAACCTACAATATGTGAGTATAGTGTAGAAAGCTCATTCTCCTATGGAAACGGAATCCCAATGACTGGTGCTAATACTGAAGAGCATACTGCAAGTTTAGAAGGTAAGGTATATTATGTGATGTGTGCAGATAACTTTGGAAATATTGGAAGTTATGTGATTTATTTATAGTTTAATTTTTTGAGACAAACGTAATGTTTCCGCTTTCTAAGTTCATAACTTTTTTTCTTCTAATTTGATTAAGAGATGCTTGATGTGTTTGACAAAATAAGTCAGCCTTTGCGCTGATTATTGCTCCATTTTCTCCAATTATGTTCTCAATATTAATTCCAACAACATCACATTCACCAGGACTTGCTTTATCGACGTGTGTAACGTCAAACTCAACTTTTGTTCCTCTTTCTAGAAATTGTGGATTTATTTCTTTTGTCCAAGGTGTGTAAGTTAATCTTTTTAAATTTGTGCCATCACTATTTGCTAAAAAAAGATCATATTGAACGGTGCTATCTTGCCTGTTACCATACGTGAATGATGTTTTAAATGGTAGACTGAAAACAACTTGACTATTATAGAAACTAGCATCTGTGACCCTTCCGTCGAGAAGTACATTACTCCAATCATAAGGTTGATCTAGTGGGTCAACATAACTATTTTGTGATTGTGTAGAGTTACTACTTGTTCCAACATTCACAATAGATGCAGAAAGACTTGTAGATTCTTTATCAGAAACATGATCTGCTACAACTTTTGCCCCAGCCAAAAATGCTGTTTGATCTAATGTTCTTGGTAATCCAGCTACTTGTGCAACTGTTGCTAAACCACTTATGAAATCGGCTTTACTTGGTCCTGTCTTGTTAGGGCTCGAACATGCTGTAAGAACAAGAGCTAAACCAGAATATAATGTTTTACGACTTAATAACCTTTCAAGTGTCATTTTCTAAGAATATTGATATATATACTGTAGTATATAAATCTTATGCAACGTTAGAGTTATATAGATTTAAGCTAAAAACACTTCTTCTCAATTGTTAATGTAGCAATCCCTGCTGAAAATGTTATCATCCACATTTATCAACCATAGAAAGACATATAAATGGACAGTTGTCCAATATAGTGGACATATACAACAAAACATGGATAGCTTACTAAAATATTTTTTTGAAAATTTAAACAGAGAGTATCATGTAAGAGAACTTGCAAAGTTCACTAAAAAATCACCAACCACCATCTCAAAGCACCTCAGCAAACTTAAAAAGGATGGAGTTTTAAAATCAGAAAAGAGACATCATCATTTGTTCTTCAGGGCAAATACTGATTCTCCGCTATTTAGGGATTTAAAGCTGGCCGATAATCTTCATAGATTGCGGCAGTCTGGACTTATTGATTTTTTAACAGAGGAGTTCAACCATCCCGAGGCAATACTTCTCTTTGGCTCTTATAGGAAAGCAGAGGATTTGCCAAGAAGCGACATTGATATTTTAATTATAACTCCTGTGAAGAAGGAGCTCGATTTATCAAGATATGAAAAGAAATTAGGTCATGCGGTGCAGCTGTTTCTGCACTCAAACCAATCACTTGAGAAAATGAAAACAAGAAACAAAGAACTTTTGAACAACTTCGTCAATGGATTCATGATAGAGGGATATTGGGAGCTTTTCAAATGAATCTTAAAGATTTTATCGACAAAAAACAAGTTCGGAAGGCCACCAAAGACATTTCTTTGGCGAAATCCCTTTTGTCAAATGCAAAATCCGACTTGAAATTTTTAGAAAGGCTGGAAATCGACAGCATCTCTGCCAGAAAGATTATGTGCAATTATTATGATGTCTTGAGGAGCATCCTCGAGGCAATGGCGTCTCTTGATGGATACAAGGTATACTCTCATGAGGCATTTACCTATTATTTGAAAGAAAAAGGAGAAAATGTTGCTGCAGAGAAATTTGACCGCTTTAGAAAAATACGAAATGGCATTAATTACTATGGAAAAGATATCTCTGTCAAAGAAGCAAAAGAGAATGCGGATCACATAAAGAAACTTATTGACTTGTTGATTGAGAGATATCTTGAAGAAATCGCTTAGATAACTTTGCTATCTTTTCTTTTTTTAAGTTAGATTTATAAGCTTCTAGAAATGACCATATTTGAGGATTAAATCATGAGAAAAAGAGGTCAGCTCCTTGGGATGCCGTTCGTTTACATCATCATGGTACTCACCATGGCTCTTGTTTTATATTTTGGTTTTAATTCTTTAAGCAAGGTCAACAATGTGAAAGAAATAACACAAGTGAGCAAGTTTGTCCTTGATTTTGAGAATCAAGTTGAAGTTGTGTACAATTATGATGTGGGAAGCGCAAAGAGATTTAATTCAATAGCACTGCCAACTAAAGTAACGCATGTTTGCTTTTATGACAAGGCTCAAGGTGTATCACAAAATGAAATAGATGCACTTACCTTGATTGATAGTGAGCTCTATTATTACATGGACATCAGCTCAAAAGAAAATGTATTCTTTGCTCCTGTTGGTGCTTATGGTGCACCCTATCCTGATTACTTCATTGAAAATTTAAAACTCAAGGCAGGAAGCACAAATCCTTTGTGTTTCAAGAATACCAAGAAAGGTGTTGCAATAGTATTAGAAACGTACTTGGAAGATAATAAGGTATTTGTGGGTGTGCGAGCATGATACTCGATAAGAAAGGAGATATTAATTTACTCTTCAAGTGGATATTTGGGGTTGTGGCTGGAGCAGTACTCTTAGTTTTTTTCATTCGGCTTTCTTACATTCATCTTTCCGGTGGAGAAACTCTTGAAGGGCAATTGCTCTTAGTTGATGTTGATGACAGGCTGGATGCTTTGGGCATTGGCGAAGGGAATGACTTGATTGATTTGAAGGATGATTTTACTCTTGGGTTTACTTGTGGCAAGATACTCACAGGAGATTTTGACAGGAGTACGGACAAAGTTGTTTTTGCTCCAGAGAAAATGCAAGGGGATGCACTGCATGTCTGGACAAAGAAGTGGCAGTTTCCCTTTGGTGTAACGACGTTCTTTTATTTGAATAATCCTGGCAACAGGGTTTTGTTGATTGCAGATGCAAGCAAGATTGAAGATATAGCTACGATTGCTAATGCAATTCCAAAAGACTTTGCTGTACAAACAACGACAAAACAACTTTTTCAACCAGCATCTTTTGCTTCACAAGCGAAAGGAAGTGAGAAGTTAACTCTCGTGTTCTTTGGAGCTCCAACGTATACGGTTGAACAATTGAAGGCTGTCTATGGACAAGGCGTTACTCTTGAAGTTGTGTCTGTCAATCTTGAGGAGCATACGGCCAAGATTTATGATAACCAAGGAAATGCTGAAGACGTGTTTTACCTTGGCGATGCAATGCTCTATGGTTTGATGTTTAGCGGAAGTGGATATAGCTGCACTAAAGACATTGCCATTGCAAGGTTACGGGCGTTGACGGCTATATATAGTGAGAAAGTTGGAAGGTTGATGGGAAAGGTGAGCAACAACCAGCAATGTGTTGATTTGTTAAATCAGGCAAGGATATTGCTTGAGCAATATACGGCAACAAGCAGCAAGGATGAATTTTATAGCATCAGCGAAGCTCTTGACAAGCAGAATAGGAAATTGGAGAAAGAGGGGTGTCCAGCTGTTTACTAATGCTCCCTAACAAAAAAAGAGGACAAGTGCATATTTCTGAGACCATACTTGTGGTGTTTATCATTATCATTATCATCCTTCTCGGGGTTGTTGTTTACTTTCGGTTTGCTGTTGAAAAAAACAAGAATATTCCCTACGAATTGAGTGAACGACAAGCGACTATCCTGCTTGCCAAGGCGACGAGCCTTGAGGAGTTTGCCTGCAGCCAGGAAGAATGCTTAGATACGGCTAAGTTCCTCCCTTTCAAAAGAGTTCTGAGTGAAGATTATGGAAGGTATCAGAAGATCTTTGGCAGGAAGAAGATTACCATCAGTATCCTCTATCCTGAGCAAGATCCAAGCGTCAAGGATGTGGAATGTGAAGTTACCAAGTATATTCAAGTGGAATATCCCAATAACTGTGGAACATGGACCTTGTACGAGTTCAACCCTGAACATGAGCTTGGGGCAAAGGTAAGCACTGTTGTTTCCTTGTATTTTCCAGAATTTGATAAGTATATGGTGGGGAGGTTGGAGATAGAGCACTATGGCAGCATTAAGAGGTTCTAAAGGTCAATCTGAGGTCATAGGATTACTTGTGATAGTTATGATACTGGTCTTTTTAGGTGTGATTTACTTAGGATTCTCCAATTTTGCCCAAAGTAGCTCGTATGGTTCTGAACGAGAAAGTATTGAGGCTGAGAATGCACTTAAAGCACTTATGAAGGTGGATTTGCCTGAGTATACCAATAGAACCTTGGAAGGGCTTATTGTTGACTGTGCGAATGCTATAAACCAGTGTGAAGGGTTGGAAGTAGCTTTAACAAAGGCTTATAGAGTTATTTTAAGGCCTGAGACTGCGTTTAGTTTCTTTGTGAGCAAGGAAGGGGAAGAGGTTTATTCCCTTGGAAATTGTGATTTAGGGCTGTTTTCCAGCTATGTTTTTGTTCACAATGGGGTGAGTTATGAGGCAAAACTTAAGCTCTGTGAATGATTACTTGAAGGTGAACACAAGACTCTTGAGAACCTCTCGAAGGGGTGCTATGTCCTTAAAAAAGCCTATAAACACTCTATTCGAGGTTCTTTGGCAAAACATGTATATTGAAGTTGTTAAATGTTTATAAACTGAGTTGGGGGATAACCATCAATAGTAATGACATTATAGAGATAGCAGTTTGATAAGACTGTTGATAGTATAAAAAAACGTTATGGTGAAACATACGGAGGTGTTTGCCAAAATGCAAAGACTAAGAAGAGCTATTAAAAGAATAGCAGCAATCGGAACTGGTGTTGCAATGTTAGGTGCCACAATGGCAGGTGTACTTGCTCAACCAGATTTAGCAGATTATCCTGCTCCATTCATTGTTGATGGAAAAGGTGCTGCCAACATAGCAATTGTTGTTGGAGAAAATGCAAAATCTGCAGATACAATCGGTGCTTTGGATATTGCAAAGCAATTACAGTTTGATAGTAAGGTATGTGTCCCCGATATAGGAACTGCAGGAAGCGTATCAGTTTCTGGAGACGCAATAGAAATTTCTCACTCTAGTGATTTACTAGAAATAAGAGAAAATATAGGTAATGTTCGAGAGACATTAACATCTGTTGAAGCATCCGGCGGAGGATTAGCTGGTGGAAAGGTTACTACCGATGAAGGTACGACTGACTTCAATCAGTACTTGAGATTCTTAGATGCTGGAAATCCAATCCAAGGAGTACCTGTTGTTAACTTCACAGAAAGTGAAGGAATATATGAGGGCGCTGTTGGTGACTACTTATATATACAAGACAGTAATAACCCAGTAAACGCATCTACTGCTTTCTTTGAGTATGAATTGGAGTTTGAAGCTGGACTTGAGAGTGTCGTAACTTCTGGAAAACTTCCTGACTTGGAAGATGAAGAAATTATGATTCTTGGAACAACGTACTCAATCGTTGGTACATCTGTAGATACAACTAATAATGAAGTAAAGCTAACCATGTTGGGTGGAGCAGTTTATGACGTTCTCGGAGAGGGCGAAACTAAGACCTACAACATTGATGGCAAGGATTACGAAGTCACTGTTATGATCATTGAAGACGTGAGTCCTGCTACTGTTACTTTTGAAATTAACGGGGAAATCACAAAGCAATTGAAGGACAGCGAAACAACAACACTCAATGACGGAACACTTTTAGGAGTGAGCGACATTGTGTTGAACGAAGCTGGTGAAGCTGGTTCTGGTGACATTGTTGAAATGTACTTAGGAGCTAGTAAGCTTAGATTGGAAGACCTGGAGTATATTGATACATTATTCGACCAGAAAGTTGAAATTGATAATGAAGAGATAACCAATGCTCTTGTTGAAATTGCAGCTACTGAACTTTCAGGTGGAAAGAAGCTCGAAATAACTGCAATCAAATACCGATTGTCTGCTGATTCTTTAAATGGCATTGACCTTTGGGTTGAACCTGGCCACGGTGTTAGGGAATACTTAGACGAACCTCAAGGAATGTTAGGCACAAATTGGGATATTCGATATGAAGGTCTTGATGACGTGCAGACAAGCATAGTTAAGCTCGACCCTAAGGGCGATGATGATTATGACTTGATCTTTGAAAACAAACAAGGACTTGTGTACAATGTTCCTTATATAACAAATCAAGGTGGAACATTCAAGTATGGTAATGACAACAGAGACTTTGTTTTCATTGAGGGTAACTACTCAGCAACCGCTAATGCAGTACTCAATGTTCCAACAGTTGGTCATTTAGACTACTTTATATTGAGCGATGTCGACAATGCAAACGGCCTTGACAAGGATGGTATCTCTCACGTCTTGAGATATGAAAGCTATGATGTGAGTGGCTCGCTCTTGAAGTTCAAGGATATGGCTACTGGTGATACAAAGGAAGTACCTGTTTCATTGTGGACTGCTAACCCATCAAACGGAACAATTGGAAGCGCTGACTTAGTACTCGGAGGTACGACCTACAAAGTCTATGTTTCTAACGCTACACAAGGAACGGGAGCACTATCAGGAACACCACCATTAATTATTGACCTTAATGGAGACGGTACTCCAAAAGGAACAGAAGTTAGGATTACTGTTAATGGCGGAGGAATACTTGACTTAGGCAACCATCTTAACGGTAAGAGTGGTACAGAAGCTATAAACGTGTCCTTTGGTGGTTCATGGAGTTCTACAAACATAACAGGAACTAACGCACAATTTCCAAATGCTACAGGTGTGCAAAACGGATCATGGAACAACAATGGAAATGCTATAAACACATCTGAAGGTGGTGTAAACTTGAGTTTGGTCACTGTGTCTATAGATTTTGATGAAAACTTCCCTGCAACACTGAGTGCTGCAAACAATGAGAACACAACAATTCTTATTGAAAACAGAACAAGCAATCAGATTGGTATAAAGGCATCATCATTAACTTCCAATGGAGGAATAAAGTCTCTCTTAGAAGATGCAGATAATAACGATTACTTCTATGGGATGACAGACTACGGTGCTTTATGGACACTCTACGATCCATCGGGATCAACGAATGCAGAAACACTAACCATTGAATATCCTTTGGCTCAGAGAGGAGCAAGAGTATTCATAACCTTTGGAGAAACAACAACAACAAAGACAGCAAGCGGTGAGAAATGTTCAGTTGCTGACCTCACATTGGCTAACCTTTTGGATAGCGATGTTAGTGATATAACCGATTGGAACGTCATCACAGTTGGTGGACCATGTGCAAACACAGTCTCAGCTGATTTGTTCGTAACATGTGACGCTTGGTCCTATGGCCCAGGTGAAGCAGTTATCCAAATGATTCAAAACGGAGACAATGTCGCTTTGATGGTAGCTGGTACAGATGGCCAAGATACTAGAAGAGCATCAAAAGAACTCGCAGATTATACTGCTAATAAGTTCTCCGGCGAAACAGCAATGGTTTAAAGGATACTATAATGTGTGGCTCAACGCTACACATTTTTCTTTCTTTTTTTTCAATTTTTATGCAACATAGCAAGATATATAAACGGAAAATTCTCAAAAATCCTTGTAATGATCATAGGATTTAATTTTAGAAAAATAAACATAGAAAGAAAAAAGACTTTGGTTCAAGGAATGAAAGTTCGCTATGATATGGACATAGGAAAAGTTTATGAGCAAAAAATTTCCATGGTGACAGGCAATAACAAGGCGTTAGGATTTGATTTTGAGTTTAAGATAGCATATGGCTCAGAAATAGCAAATTTAGAGATATATGGGTGCGTTACCTACCTGCTTTCTGCTGATGAGGCTAAAAATGCTCTTGACACTTGGGCAAAGAGCAAAAAGCTGCCTAAATCTGTTTCTGTGCCTATCATCAACGTGATCCTCGACAAATGCAACATAAAAGCATTAGAATTGGAACAGGATTTAGCTTTGCCAACACACTTGCCTATGCCTTCTGTTAATTTAGTTGGAACAGACGATAACAAGGCTGCAGAAAAATACATTGGTTGATGTCTACCATGAGAAAAGATACTGCCAAAAGCAAAAAAAAACTTATTATTCCTCTTTTTATTATTGGTGTCATGGTTTTGAGTGTCTTTGGAGTTATGCTCGGTGGTTTGGCTAATACTCAAAGTACTAGCGTTGTGAAGTATCATACTTTTGTTTTTAAACAGGCTACTGGAGGATATACCTTTACTTCAAAAAGTGGAGATTATTTCGTGGCGAATAGCCCTTTGCAAGTTGAGGGATTCTATCATGAGATTCCAAGCGCCTTTTGGCATGATTTGAATTCTGAGAAATACAAAAAAATGTACCTTGATGCTTCTGATGAAAGAACTGTGAAAGCACTTAACATCGTTTATTCAAATTTAAAGACAAAGGCAAACATAGATATCTCTTGCGTTCCTGAGCATAGCCAAGATGAACGATGCAAGGAACTTCCCTTAAGGGAATGCGGAAAAAATGAACAAGGTTATGTCGCTTTGATGTTTGAGCTTGCTCAAGAGAAAAGCGTGAGTTATAACGAGGGATGCTTGCGATTTAAGGGAAGCCTCGGATACTTAAAAGGAACGGCAGATGCTCTTGTCATGGCTTATGCAGGTGTTTTCAATGCAACATCATGAGGAGAAGGTGCATGATGAAGCTCCAAAGGCAGAAACTCCTGATTTTTCTCAACCGAACAAGAAAATAGGATTGCTCCTTCTCTTGTCTTTTGCAGTGCTTATTATTTTTGGGTTTTTCTTTGTTCGGTCAAGCCAAGAACGAATAGAGCACTATTACTTTGAGTATCATGGCGTGAAGTTTACACCAAGTAAGAGCGGCGTAGGTTATGATATGGAGTTTCATATTAATGATGCACAGTATCCTGTGAAGATGAGCGTTAGAGGGGATCCACGAGAGCTTGAAGACATACCTATAAACATTACTACCATTAAACCCATGGTTGCTGGCAAGTCACAAATCTATATTGCAATAGAACCAAAAGACAACCTTACAGGGAAGACTACTGTTGCTGCGCAGGAGATAGATTATTTTATTGATAATCCTTATTTGTTTAATGTTCCTGTCAATAGCTCTTTTTTGAGTTTTACGAATGATTCTCTTGTTCCCAAAGATAAGCAAGTTATTAAGACCTGTGAAGATTCAGATGAAAAAACAACGGTCCTCTGGTTACGACTTGGCAATGAAACTGCAGTGTTTGAAGAAGATGGGTGTATTGTTGTGCAGGGAAAGAGTCCCGATGAAATGGAAATCATACGAGCTGCTGATAGATTTTATCTTACTATGCTTGGGATAATGCAATAAACAGATTTAAAAAAGATTTAAGAGACTTTTTCTTATTCGCTTCCGAAAGTTTTATATAGTAACTTATAGTTTCTGTGTAGTAACTCTGTATTACAATGGCATCTTTAACAAAAAAAGAAAGAGAAATGTTACTTATCTTATTCAAAGATTTTACTAATTTTTACAATGCCAATTCAATAAGTAAAATCCTCAAAATCAGCCATGTTGGCGCTCAAAAAATATTTAAGAGACTTCTCAAAGAAAATTTAGTAATCAGCAAAAGAATTGGAAAATCAATTGTTTACAAGCCAAATTTTGAAAATGATTATGTCCGCCAACTTGTTGCATTTTTGCTTGCAGATGAGGCCACCAATTTCAAAAGATGGAAGGAAGAATTTAAAGAACTCTTTAAGAAAGACAGAATCGTGATGATGTTTGGTTCAGCTATCAAAAACTATACTCAAGCTCGAGATATTGATATCATGATAGTGATAGAAAAGAAAGAAATTAAAGAAGTAAATAATATTCTCAAGAAAAAAGAAAAAATCTTACCTAAGAAGCTTCACTCAATCAAGCTAACTCATCAAGATTTATTAGAAAATCTTGAGAAGAAAGATAAAGCCATGCTGGATATAGCAAAAAATGCAATTATTCTTTATGGACAAGACGAATATGTAGGAATTCTAAAAAATGTCACAAGACTCTAAGCATGTTGAATGGTGCTTGAATAAAGCCAAGGAAGAGATTAAAGAATGTAAAAAACTAGGTAAAAGACTGAAGCATAGAGGGCTGTTGAAAAGTGATCCAGATATTGACGAAGCTAAGAAACATCTTGCCAAAGCAGAACACAATCTCAGAGGAATAACGAAGTTCAAAGAGATTGGATTTTCTGATTGGTCAATGTCGGCAGGCTTTTACTCTATCTATCATTGTTTCTTAGCCATTGGAGCTAAATTTGGATATGAATCAGCAAATCAAACGTGCACGATTTCTCTAATGAGGTATTTGAAAGAAGAGAATAAGATTAATCTTGACGAGAAATTCATTGAGTTATTGGAATATAAGGAAATGGAAGAAGTTGGCGAGGATAGGATCATCGATTTGAGAGAAGATTACACTTATGGCATACAAATCTCTGTCAAAGATGAAGCAAAGATCAATGACTTGAAAAAAACTTGCCAAGAAATGATTGATGTTACTAAAGAGATTATTTACGCATAGTTAGGTGGATAATTTTTCATTAGATTTTAATAACCTTATCAACACCATTGAGTCAATTTTGCCCTGATTTTCTTGTTAGTATCTTCTTCTACTGAAATTAAAATTCCATTCATGTTTTTTAACCTCATTTTTACAAGTATACTAGGATAAATATAGCTCATCTACCCTTCATATCAATTTACTTTCCTATCTACTGATGTAATAAATAGGTTTAAAAAAGATTTAATTGCTCTTTCTTTCATGCCGCGGTCGCATAACCTGGTATTGCGTAAGCCTTGAGAGCTTATGTCCTTCGGGACGTGCAGGTTCAAATCCTGCTCGCGGCGGTTAATCTTAAGGTACGAAGCAGTTTTATATGAAACGCGTAAGCATAAAATCCATTTATTACTGCCTTTCTGAAATGCAAATATGCAAGAAGACGCATACAACAGAAAGAATTACTTTACGGGAGAAGAAAAGAGGCTGAAATTAGCTCTAGAAACAAGGAAATGGCTAAGCTGCAACTTTTACCTTTTGTTTTTCAGCTTGTTTTCTAAGGCTTTCCATACTTAAGAAGTCGTCTATCTCTATGAGCTTCTTGATAACAGGGTTCTCTTTATTCAACTGATAAAGTTTAGCTTTTCCAACAGTCCTTGTTGGAATGAGAACGTTGTTTTTTGTGAGGTCATCCCATATGCGATACAGCGTAGCCCTTCCAATACCTGCATTTTTTGCTATGTCCGTAATAGAAAAGTCTAAGTCTCGCTCTGTGAACAAGTAGTCCAAAACTCTCATGGTTGGTGAGTCTCCCATGAACTCAATAAAAAGTGATGTTTCCATGTTATGTTCAAAGAGTAATGCATATTTAAATCTTTGTGTTATGATACAATATTGTCTCATAAAATACACATTAGTTTATATAATCTCTCTCTTGCAGAGCGATATATGCAGTTGACAAAGGATGAAGTGAAAACAAGAATTATCAGAAAACTTGTCAAGTGGAGAAAGTGGGGCGGTTCGCATACAGAAAACATTTTAGGAGGTCTGCCAGCCCATATGAAAGGAGATAAGATGGTTAAGGAAGTGTTAAAGGAGTTGATACAAAATCAATGGTTGTTACCAGCAAAAAAGACTGGAGAAATCCATTATTCTTTAAATCCAAGAAAAGCCAATGAAATATTGCAGTATTATGAACGAAATAAAGAATCGCTAACTTAAGGGCAAATCAGCACGTTCTAGAATGGCTTTCAACCTACGCTGAACGCAAGAAAAATTTTTATACTTTAAATGCTTTAATATCAAACAACAAGATAAAGGAGAGATATATTCTCTAGGTCACACTTTTAATCTAGTGCAACGGGACAGAATGTAGTACTGTCTGCTCGCGGCGGTCTTATTTTTTATCGTAAATGTTATCGTGATGATCAAAATCTTCAAAGCTGATGAGATTTTCTGTTTTATCAAACTTAAAGACAAGCACAAAATGCCCCACATGAACCCTTTTCTGGTCCCTCATATTATATCTTAAGTTTTTGTAATGTTCAACATTCGAAGAAATAATCTCTTGAATTTTGCCCATAACACGCTCGTACAAGGTTCTATCCTTTTTAATGAGTTTTTTGAGAATTTTCTGTAAATGCGGCTTAATTTCATAGTTAAGCATTATTCTTCAATCATCCTTCTTAGTTCATTTATATCCTTAAATTTGGTGCCTTTTTGTTTCTCGATAGCCTTCAACTTTTTAACATATTCTGGCCGTAACTCAAATTCAAGAAGTTCTTTTTCAAACTTATCAATAACCAAGTTTATAGCATCCGATTTGTTCTTGAGTCCATATTTACCCTTCACAATCTGAAGCACTCTATCTTCACGTTCTCCTAAATTTACAATTGATTGTACCATACTATCTCCTTATATTATATTTTATAATGCTCTATAATGAAAGATTATATAAAACTTTCTGTTCTCCAAAAAATGAAATGATCAACAAATAAAGAAAAGATGTGATCCAAAAGGTGTATTTTTAAAGCAGAGAAACAAAGTGTTTCAATGCCTGTTTACGAACCCACTACTCGACACTTGTTGAAGGAATTTTTAGATTTGCCACGATTTGAAGATGGAAGAATTAATTATTCTGGTGCAAAAAAAGCGCCTGTATTAGTTGTTTTTGTTGAATATAACAATAAAATACTTTTATTAAAGAGGAGCGAGAAAGTCTATGCTTATCGCGGACTCTGGGCATCTGTTGCAGGATTTATTGATGAGGAGAAAAGCCTTTCTGAAAAAGTCTGCGAAGAATTAAGAGAAGAGCTTACAATACCAAAAAATGATATTCAAGAGTTTATTTGGGGTGAACCTTATGAATATATGGACAAGGCACTTGGAAAAACTTGGATAAGGGTTCCTGTAAAAGTTTTGCTTAAAAAACTTCCACAAATAAAACTCGATTTTGAGCATACTGAGTATATATGGGTTAAGCCGAAAGATATTTCTTTCTATAAATTAATTCCTGGACTGATTGAAAGTTTAGAAAAGGTGTCTTAGCTCAATGCAACCTAACATACTCGTTGGATGTCCAGTATATGATCATAGAATGTATTCTCTTGACAAGTATCTTGCAGGAATTAAGGCTTTGACGTATCCTCATTTTGATTTGTTGCTGGTGGATAACTCAAAAGAAGATACTTTTTTTAAGAATGTTAAGGAGAGAGGTATACCTATTGAAAGAGTGGACTATTCGATATCTGCTCGAGATAGAATAGTTCGATCCAGGAATGTTTTAGTGAAGAGGGTTCTTGAAGGGAACTATGAGTATTTCTTTAGCCTTGAATTTGATGTCATACCTCCTCCCGACGTGATACAAAGGTTACTGCTGCACAAAAAGAAAGTCGTTTCTGGGGTTTATTTTAAGCCTATTGAGTATACGTATGAAGGCAAGGTTGTAAAAAAGGAGATAGTTCCGGTCGCTTTCAAGGCTCTTGGGGATTCTAAGTTTGTTCGAAGAATGACTTTTGAGGATGTTAAAGACGATAAACTTGTTGATGTCAGGACTGTTGGGCTTGGATGCATGCTGATACATCGAAGCGTATTTGAGAAGGGAATACACTTTCGATATGAAGAAGATAAGAATGTTTTTGATGACACTTTCTTTTGTTATGATATAAGAAAAATCTTAGACGAGAAAGTATATATGGATACTTCTGTAAAATGCTTGCATCTCGTTAAAAACAAGAATTGGAAAAATATAAAAAAATAAAGTAGAAAGAGAGAAGTTTTACTTCTTCTTTCCTCTAATTAATGCGTAACCGACGACTAAGATTATCACGATTACAGCAAGGGTGACTGTTAATCCGCCCTTTGGTGATGCATACTCTTCCGTTGTTTCTTGCGCAGGTGTTGAAGGTTCTGTTTTTTCTTCAGATGCAGGAGCTTCTTCTGCAGATGCGCTTGTTAATTTGAACGTTAAGTCTGCATACTTCTTTGCAAATAGCTGATGGTATGTTATTTCAACATCAGCTTCGCCATCTGCGTTCAAGTCGACATTTTCAGTTTCTCCAGCTTGAACAGTAACTTCAATCGGGTCTGAGCTTATGACTAACGTCACACTGCTGTCTGTTGCTGATTTAACCTCAATCTTGTGGATTTTTCCTTTGATATCGAACTTTAATGCTCCACCAGTAGCAATAAGGTTGCTAACGCCTTCGCTTGAAAGCCTTCCACCATCACTTACAACTCCCTCTGAAACCTTGATCTTACCTACAGGATTTTTAAATCCAAGTATTCCAGCTGCACTTGTACCTTGTTCTATCACTTCTTTTGTCGTGAAATTAAATTCCGTTGTGTTAAAGTTACCAGCTTTGTCCCAGGTGAAACATCTAATACTGTAGTCTCCAATTTGCGCTGCTTCATCTGACGATATTTCTGCTCTTATTAATGTTACACTGTTTTCAAGTAGTGTCAAGTTTTGGAAATTCGTT
>OBEQ010435923.1_pt1 | contig 15645 bp, 14 predicted proteins | sample 1670901 | NCBI WGS metagenome assembly OBEQ01 (sample SAMEA104232315, study PRJEB22302) | groundwater metagenome | biome: forest; feature: aquifer; material: groundwater | place: USA | collected 2011-08-07 | depth 5.4 m | reverse complement strand
GAATGCGGTGAGAAAAGCGATACGCATGACTGGTATTGTGCCATGGCTGAGGGCTGAGGGCTAAGGGCTAGAATGACGTTCATGCCGACGCGCATCCTGATCGTCGAGGACGACATCTCTCCGAACAGTAGCGGAAGCATCTCCGGCGGATGACTAAGGTCCCCATCCATTATGCCGACGATCTCGGCCCCGGGCAGGGCAAGACCATTCATCACCGCCGACCCCAATCCCAGCTTGCGTGGCCTGTGGATCACACGCACCGGCCGTCGTGTCGCCCATTGCTGCGCCGCCCAACCCGTGCCATCAGTCGAGTTGTCGTCGACGATGATGACATCGACCATCAGGCCACCCAGATCGCTTGCCGCGAACAAGCGATCGAGCAAGACATCGATGCGATCACGTTCATTGAACGTGGGGATGATGATCGTCAGGTTCCGCTTCGCTTCTTGGTCGCCGGGCATCGGCATCTGCGTCCCTCGACCAGCTCTAGTAGTGGTTGACCGTGACGGAGTAGGACACCGCAGCAGTCTGGTTCCCGGCGTCGTAGACTTGAACGCAGTAAGATCCCGCGTTTACCGTACCGGCGAGTTGAGCAGTGCTGGCCGCCTGCGTAACCACGGATCCGCCGCTGAGCAGAGTGCACGTTCCACTGCTGTAGGTGCCAATGCCAAGTCCCATGTAGATCGTCGACGGCGGACCGGCAGCGGTCAAAATGGCGTTCACCTGACCGCCGGAGAGCGCCACGGTGAATGGGTGCGTATCCGACCCGCCCACCGGAACGGTACCGGAGAAACTCTCGGTCGTCACCGCAGTCGTGGGCGACGTAGACGACGTAGTCGACGACGTCGTGGATGAGTCTCCTGCGCAAGCCGAGGTCAGCGCGCACAACACCACAACCGCCGCGCAACCGCGAATTGACGCCACGCCGCTCCGCGGCCACGAACCCAGAACGCGGTTCGAGCTTCTGCCTAACACCGGCATCATCACCAGTCTGATCCTCATCGCACCTCTCGCGTGTGTCAGCAGGCCGACACTGCCTCACCCACGCCTCTTTACGTGATTAGACTTATCTCGTGTGTCCCTAACGTCCGATTTCAACGACAAAACCATTGCGAGACCTTGCCACGTCGTTGTCGCCGCTCAATGGCACGACCGACTGCCGGCTTCAGGTATAGCCGTTGGGCCTTAGCGCCTGAGGATGGCCGCCATTCTCGCAAGAAGGTGCTCATCACCGAACGGAGAGCTGAGATAATCGTCCGCGCCGCTACTCAGTCCCCGCACGCGGTCCGACTCGTGACTCTCAGCCGCGATCATGAGTAGCGGCGTGGCTCGATTCGCGCCAATCAAGCGGATCGCTCGGCAGAGCGTCCCACCGTTCACCCCAACAAGCGTCATGTCCAGTAGGATTAGGTGAAACTGGCGCTCCCGCGCTCGCTGGAATGCAGCGCCTTGCTCCGACACAACCTCGATCTCGAAGCCGGCGCCGCAGAGTAGACTCGTCACACGGTCGCCAAGGGCTCCGCGCCCTTGGACGACGAGGACATGCCTATCAGCGCGAACGCGCATGTCGTCCTTTGATTTCATCTCGATCCGCCAGCCACATTTGCGCCGGCGAAGTCATGAGAGTGAGACCTCAGCGACGTGACGGGACGATGGACAAAGTATGAAAGGACGATGGCACTCCGTGCCTGGCAACGCCGGTCTCGCAGAGCGCGCTGTTCAAAAGTCGTAGCCGATCCACACCGCAAATCGCGGCCGTCGAAACTTCGCGCTGCCACCATCCGACGCGAAGACGACGTTCTCCCAGCCCTGGTTGAACAGCGTGCGCCATGACCAATCGAAGTGGATTGGAAACCCGAGAGCGAAGGTCTCCAGCCCCAGCCCGTAAGACGCTCGCCCGTCCTCGAGGCGGAAGCCCTGGACCGTCGTCCCGGACGACACGGTGGTTCCGCGGCTGGCAAACGTGAACCCCTGGCCGTCGAACCAACCAGCGCCAAGGTTGCCGAAGAACACCCCCCTCACGCCACCGACAACACCGAGAGGCGTCAAGGCCGCCTCAATGAGTGGAAAGCGGAGCTCGGCGTTGGCAAAGACGGCATTCTGTCCGACGAACTGGAGATAGTCGTAGCCGCGCATCTCCGAGTTGCCGCCGAAATAGCTGTAGCTCGGCGACTGCCCGAAGCTTCTGAAGCCCTTGAACCGAGTGGCGATGAGTCCGGTCGTGCCGAGGCGAAGGTAGTGACGAACGTCGATATCAACGGTCTGGCGCGAGAGACTGCCCGCGATCTTGGGATCGACCTCGTATGCGAGCCGCAGGGTATTGCCTGATAGCGGCCCGAATTCGCGGAATACCGTCGTTTCTTGCACAAATGCGGCGCTGAACGGCACGAGGCTGCCATTGGCGAAGACCTGCGTGCCGTAAGTGGCTTGCTGATATTGTTCCGAGTAGGCCTGCAGGCTGGCATCCGAGTACTGCTCGCTGATTCGGTAGACGCCGGCCGACAGCTCGACGCGTCGGTACCGGTTAAGGGGATAGATCCCCGTGGCCACGCCACCGCGAATCGTCCGTGTCGAGGTCGCGTCGTCACGGCTGATCAGACTGCTATAGGCGGGATCGTAGAACTGACTGCCGGTTGCGTAGTAGAACGTCGTCTGATCAAAGCCCTGCACGGCCCATTGGAATCGGCGCGACAGGTTGACATACGAGAATGCGACTGTGCGGTACTGCGAGACGGATGAAGCAAAGAAATTCACCTGCTGATCCCCGAGGGCGTCGGCCATCGAGACCTGCGTCCCGCCGAAGATGTCACCGTTGCTCGTGACACCGACGTTAATCGGCGGCCGGCCCTCGATAAACATCTTCTCGAATACCCCTTTCTTCTTGTTGTTTGCTGCGATGAGTGTGTGCTGCAATGGAGCCTGAAAGTCGATGATTGCGCCAGGAGTGCCAAAATCGGCCGTCGATGCCGTGTGCAGCGGCTCCTTCCGCTCGATGGCGCGGATGCTGTACTCGTTCTTGAAATAGCTCACGAACGCCACACGGCTACTCTTCCCTTCATTCAGCACGGCCGGCGACCAGTTGCCGCCCACCGCGTCCGTGTACTGACGCAGTTCGCCGCCCGCTAAGTCGAGCGTCCAGATGTTCAGGATGTTACCGTTGCGAACGACGTCGGGCTCGAGTGGGACGGCGGGATCGGTCGCTGTCGATGCAAAGACGATCGTATGATCGTCGATGAACTGTGCGCCGGTCTCGTCCTGCGTGCCGAACGTGATCTGAGTCTTCTTCCCGGTTTCGAGATCGAGCCGGAAGAGCTTGTCATTGCCGCTCACGCGCGCCGTATAGACGATGAACCTACCGTCTGGCGAATAGCTCGGTGCGCGATCGCCGAAGGCATCCTCGGTCAGGTTGGTAGTGACCTTGGTGCTTAGGTTGATCGCAAAGATGTCTCCGATGCCATCGCGCAGGGCGTTGAAAGCGACCGACCCTCCGTCTGGCGAGAACGACGGCGACTCCGGCTCGTCCACCGTCTTCATCGGGATGCGTAGGTCGATGGTCCGCGTCAGCACGTTTTGGACAATCAGCGTGCGTTCTTTCTCGGTCCGAACAAAGTACGCGAGGCGATCGCCTTTCGGCGACCAGCCCACCCACGGATTGGCGGCCTGGTCGACGCCCATCTGCACCAGGTGATCGAAGCCCATCTTCTTGTCAAACCCAGACGTCAGGTTCCGCACGATCGAACCGTCCTTCGCAGAGACCAGGACGATGTCCAGCTCCTGATCTTTCCGATTGACGGTCACGACGGCGATGAGGTCACCTGACGGTGACGGCGCAATCGACAAAGCCTCCGCAAAATGGGTCTTTTCCCGGTTCGGCGATAGGTCTCGGCCATAGTCGGCTGGCCGTTCCTTGTCGCGAAACGGCTTGAATCGGTCCTTCAGGTACCTCTCGAAGTTCTGATCGAACTCGTCCTTCTTCATCTTCAGGGCTTCTTCGAACGCGTCTTCCCCGCCGCCAATGGCACTCTTGCGCAGCGCGAACAGGAACTGCCGAATGCCTTCCTTTCCGAACTTCGCCTCGATGTACTCGAACACCGCGTGGCCGAGGTTGTAAATGAGTCTCGACGGCCCGCCGTTTCCGCCGTATCCCTCGAGCTCGGTCATCTTCGGAACGATATCGGCAATCGCCGCGTCGCGCACCGCCATCAAGTCGAGCGGTTCCCACTGTCCCCGTTCGTAGTCCGACAGCCCCTCGTTGACCCAGAGCGGAACGCTGCGCCTGATCAGCCCTTGTGGAATGATGTCGAATTCGAATTGATGGGTGAGTTCGTGAACGATCAAACCGTAGAGGCGATCCGGCGGATCATCGATCGGCGCGACAATCCGCTTCCGATCGGGCTCAGCAAAGGCCCCGATTCCCTCCTGCGCCGCGCCCGGATCGATGTTCTCCTGTTCAAATTCGCTGTGCGTCTTGAACAGAATCAGCTGTACCTTGGATGAGAGATCGTGCTTCAGATCGGCACTGACTTGCTGATAAGCGCTTTCAGCGTAGCCGGCGATCCGCGACAGATGCGACTCAAGGGCGGGATAGTAATAGATCTCGAAGTGGTCGGTGGTATAGATGTGCCACTCGAACTTGTCATAGTGGGGGTTGTTCTTTCCAAAATATGGAACGAAAGGGGTCTGCGCCGTCGCCTCCCGGATCCCTACTAGCCACCCGACCAGGGCGAGAAACACGGCGATGTAACACTTTTGACACGACGACGTTCGTCCATCCATAGGATGTCCTGAGTTCAGCCAAGGGATGGCAGTGCTGGCGTTGACTTTGACCTTCGCGACGGCCCTTTTCTTCCAGGGCATTGCGGCAGGACAAACAGGAATCGACTGGGCGCCGCCTGTCGGGTACCGACCGCGGTGGGGCAGGGTGCGGGACCGCGCGGCGTTCAGCGTGGCGGCGGAGGCAGGGGTCCGAACGGCGAGAACGAACGCTGATGCTCGCGCATCCTTTGGTTCATCGCTTGAAACCGCACTCGTTGTTCGGGCGTCAAGATCTGATTGATCTCTGCCAGCATCGCGTCACGCTCCGCATCTATCCGCTGGCGGACATCTTCGCTGAACGTGCCGAACGTCCGCCGCCGCGCGAGCAGAATCTTCTCGACTCGTTGCTGCTGCTCGGTGGTCAAATCGAGTTGCTTCGTGAACATCTCAACCAACCCGCTCGGTGAGGGAGGCGGCGGCCATCGCGTCGCCGTCAGCCCTAGAAACGGGCCCATAATGACGCCGGCGCCGAACCCGAGGCTAAACACCAGAACGACGAACGCAAGAAACCACGCCCGCTTGGCCCAGGGGGTCACCGTGTACTCCGCCTATTGGCCTGGCTCACCCGCCCGAGGAAGAGTTCTTGGAGCATCAACGCCTCACCGTCAGCTCCACTGTCCAACAACGCGTCGGCCACGTTCCCATCGGCCAACATGCGCGAGAGACTTTCCGTCAATTGCGGCTCCGCGTACTGCCACCGGCCAAAGCCGATGACGAACGCAAGGATAATGGCCGCTGCCGGCAGCAGGCGTATGGACCACGTCCGCCAATTGATCAGCCCCAGCCAGTCGAGGCCTCTCTCGGCGTCAAGACGCGCGGCCAGCCGCACCTCGAATCCCGAGGGCAGCGCTTCCGCCGGGCGCCTGACAAGGAGATCGCGGATCAGCCGTTGCGTCTGCGCGTCGCGTCTGCACGACGAGCACTGCTCGAGATGCTCCCGCATGCGCGCGCCACCAACGGCACCCAGGACAGCGTGGTGACTTGAGCGAATCAACTGCGTCGCTTCATCGCAAGTCAGCATTGGTCACTCTTGCGGATAAGAGCCACAGGGTCTCAATCACAGGACACACGCACCCACAAGTGTTCGAGCAACGGTCGCAAACGCTGGCGCGCGCGGAAGATCCGTGACTCAACCGTGCCAAGCGGGAGTCCCATAATCGTCGCGATCTCGTGATATTCCAGCCCCTGCACGTCCCGCAGCACGATCAGCGCGCGCTGATCCTCTGGCAACGTCGCGAACGCGTGGTCGATCGCCTGTCGGCGGTGGACCGCGAGTTCGAAGTCGTCGGCCGACGCCAGCCCTTCTATCACGCCCTCCGTGGCGTCGTCTGCACGAGGCCCGACCATGACGGGGCGCCGCCTCCGACGACTGAGGTGCGACTTGATCACATTGATCGCAATGCGATGAAGCCACGTGCCAAACGCACTGTCACCCCGAAAACGAGCAATCCCGCGGAAGGCGCGTACGAACGTCTCCTGTGCGAGATCCTCAGCGTCCTCATCCCCAGAAGTGAGGACACGAACGAGACGATAAATGCGCAGTTGGTGGCGTTTTACCAGCTCGTCAAAGGCGTCCCGGCTCCCAGCTGCGGCTTCCGCTGCGAGGGTCCGTTCATCATCCACTCAAGGGCTCGTTGGTCCAGGAACAGGGCTGGCGGCATCTATCCTTAGACTACGTTCCCTTGAGTCTTATTCCCTCCGCAAAAGAGGTCCCAGCCCAATATTCAGACCCACGCCCGGGTCCGCCCCCACGGTCAGAGGCACGCTGCGACACGCCTGCGCTGGCCCGGCGATACTGTCGCCCAGCCGTGCTTCAACGTGTAGCACATACGCCCCTGGAGGTGCGGCGCGAAGCGGCACGTGCACTAAGTAGCGGCGTTGTTCGCCCGTGTTGCTGCCGCCATTGGCGCGATGGGGCGGCTCGACCGAGCTGAAAACCGCCTGCCCATCGTCGCGGACCAGTCTTGTTGACATTGCAATTCGAGCCGCGGCCTCCGACGTGTTGCTATAGGCCTCGACAAACACTCCGAGAACATCTCCCTGGAAGAACACGCGCCGGCTGGTCGCCGGCCCGGGCAAGACCCGTTCCATCACCTCGTCCGGGTTCATCGTGTGCAGGAGCCGAGCGCTGGCGGCCGTGAGAGCCACGCCGCTCAGCATCAGCGGCCTGTCGGTGAAGTCGGGCACGTCGCAATCGCAGCATGCAGCGCCCGCGCGGCGCCCCTCGGACTCGCGGGCGAACACCTGGAGCTGGTAGCGTCCCGGCGGGAGTAACAGCCTGGGATTCAGGCGCAGGCCGAACGTCGTCGCATGATAGTGGGCTTCCGGAGACAATCGCAAAGCAAATTGCAGCGACTCGTTGCGCACGACGGTTCCGTGGGCATTTGTCGCAACCAAGCCCATGACCAGCGCATTCTCGAACGGCGTATCGGGGCCTCTACGGGAAAAGGTGAAAGGCCGCCCATCAATCTCGATCGCCAATGCAGCTATCGCCGCACGAGGCACACCCCTGAATGCCTCGGCCTGCATCGAAAGGGAGAGACGCCGTTCCCGAGCGGTGCCTTGCAGCGTGCTGCACACAGCGCGCGGTATCGCCTGCGAAGATCCGAAGCGACGCAGCCACATCATCGATCACACTTCTCCATCCTGAACGTGTTCATCCTCCGCGCCACCCTCTTCAGGCTCATAGACTTCGCAGCCAGCAGGTTTATTTCGCGGGAAGAAGACGACGTCTGTAAAGGTCTAAGCCGTCGACACAGCCATGCGGGACCAGTTGGAGCACATGATGAGAATGGCGATCGTCGCAGGAGCGGTCGGTCTGTCGTTCGTTTGGGGGCCGCAGAATCCGTCACAGGAGCCCAGCGATCACGTCCATCAACTGCTGAGGGCCGCGAGGCATGCCGTCGGCGGCGACGCGAGACTGGACGCGGCCAAGAACGTCAGCCTCGATGGACCGTTTCGTCGGCAGATCGGCACGTTCCAAGTCGAGGGCAATGCCGACCTGTTGATTGCCAAACCCGATCGGATGCGCCGCGTCGAGGAACTGGAATTGACGGGTATGCCTGGTCGCGGTCAAGGGGGACGCGTGCAGCGCACCTCGGTTCTGTCTGGAGACGACGCCTGGGAACAGTCCAACGGGTTGGGCGGAATCGGGGGCACGCCTGGTCCTCCACTGCCCGAGTTCCGGCGCGGACGCGCCACCGCGGAGACAGATCGCGCTGGCTGGCGTCCGGCCGACTTTGAACAGGCTCGGACAGCGCGAATGCACGCCGTACTCGAGTACTGGTTGCTCGCGCTCTTTCTCAAGACCGAGCGCGTGTTCATGGTTGCGGGTGTGACCGACACCACGGAGGGGAAGGCGCATGTCCTCGCAACGACCGACGCTCAGGGAGATCCCATTCGTTTGCTAATCGACCAACAGACCCATCTGCCGGTCGGTCTGACGTTTCAGGATCGCGGGCCCATGATGCCCAGCCGAGGCTCGGCGGGAAGGTCCTCTGCCTCGCCGCCAGTGGCCCCGGATGGGCGCCTCGAGTTCGAAGGCGGAGAGCGCACGACGACCGTGACGCTCTACTTCTCCAAGTACCGCGAGGAGGCTGGACTAACGTGGCCACACCAAATTGATCAGGCGATTGACAACGTTCCATCTGAAGAGTGGACGATAAAGCGATACCGCATCAACGTAACGATCAAGCCAGACCTCTTCAAAAAGAAGTGATGGCGCAGATGCTCGTGTCGTTCGCAGCAGCCTTGTGGCTGACAGCCGGATCCGCGGCTGTCCACGGGAATACGGGACCGGGCCGCACAGTCTATCCGTAGAGAACAATAGACGCGGCCCGACCCTGATGCCTCCTGCAGCCCAACAACCACTGGCGACTCCGAGGCCGGACAGCAACCCGGCCGGCATGCACCAGTCTGCCGCTTATCGAGCCTTGCTCGTCGGTACGGATCACATCGCGCGGGAATTGATTCGCACCCAGCTGGATCGCTTGACCTTCGAGATTCATGAAAGTGCTGATGGTCAGGCGGCTCTCGGCCGGCTCGGGCGCGACTCTTTTGATCTCATCGTCATTGACGAGGCATTGAGAGACATCAACGGCTTCGCCGTGTGTCGCGCGATCAGAGGCGGCGGCCGCAACGCCACGACCGCCATCGTACTGCTGGTCTCACAAGCCGGAGTGGCCGACATCACCCTCGGGCTCGCGAGCGGCGCCGACCACTGCGTGCCGCGATCGGTCGATGCCCGCGAACTGGTCGCCCGCCTCCGCGCGCTTCTGCGGCGAACCCAGCCAGCGCGGGGACACATCAGCGGCCAGCGTCGACTTTGCACGCATGACATTACGATGGATCCCGAGCGGCGCAGTGCGTCGGTCCGCGGTGTCGAAGTCGATCTGACGGTGCAAGAGTTCGAGCTGTTGTACCTCCTGGCGTCTCGGCCCGGCATCGTGTTCAGCCGGGCCGCGCTGCTCGCTCGCGTATGGCCTCGCGATCGCGAGATCACGGGGAGGACCGTCGACACCGCGATTAGTCGGCTGCGCGCAAAGATTGATCGGGGCGACGCCCCGACGCTGCTGATCACCGTGTGGGGCATCGGCTACAAATTCACCGCCGACTGAGACCGCGACGCGTTCTCTGAGCTTGTCTAGGGAGCGGTGTTGACGTATACGGTCTTGCCGAATGATTTCGGCGAACTGGTGCTGTCGCGCATGGAGATAGACTCGGTGATCCGTGCCTCGCGACTGCCGTTCGGCAGCGTGTACCACACCTGAAAGACCATCGTCACGCCGCCGCCAACGCCGGCAATGGTCGACGAACTCGACGAGAGGAGGACCGACTCATAATGCTCCACCTCACCGCTCGTGGGCGGCGTCACAATTCCCGAAGACGCCTGTTCCACCTTGCCGCTCGCGGACAGGATCGTCACCGGAAACGTCAACTTGACGCTTGCGTCATTGGCGTTGGAGTTGATCGTAGTCGTGATCGTGAACGTGGTTGTGTACTGGTACGGCAGCACCTCGTCAGGCTGATTGTTTCCGCGCACGACGCGATAGGTGCGGCCGGTCGACGGCGAGGCGGTCGCGATCGACGGAGACACCGACGCATCCACGAAATCGTCGGTGTTCAAAGCGGCGTCGGCGCTGGTGGTGCTCTGGCAGGCCAAGGAGGCAATCAGCGCGGCGATCGTGAATGCAGTCCGGACAACACGTATCATTGAATTCTCCTCATCTCGATCAAAAGGTGGTGCCGACGGCGAATTTGAAGCCGCGATTCGGCTGAAAGCTGTCACGGTAGATGTTGAAAAAATAGATCAGTCGAAACGGCACATTGAGCATGGGAACAAGTACGCGCAGCTCACCTCCATCGGAAGTCCGCAGACGGCGAAGGTCAAACCGCTCATTGACCGCATAAGCTTGACCGGCGTCATGGAACGCGAGCAAGCGGACCGGGCCGAACAGATCGACGTAATACTCGGCATTGAAGAGCAGGAACTTGTTGCCGCCGAGGGCACGATTGGAAGAATCGAGTGGGCCGACCGTTCGAATGTCGACGCCACGGATTTGCGTCTCACCGCCCAGGAAGTAATGCAAGTAGTACGGCACCTCGGTCGTTGTCCCGAACGTATGGAGAAGGCCGGCCTGCCCACGCAGGCCGAAACCTGTTCGCCGGCTGGTCGGCACGAACCACACGAGTTCGAGGTCCGGCTTCACGTAGTCGTAGGAACCTCGCAGCACTCGGCTCGCGAGCTGCGCACTTGCGGAGATGCGCATCCCAGAGTGCGACATGATCGGATTGTCGACAGTGTTGTAGCTGAAGGTAGGCGCAATGCGGCTGTCGATATGGCGTCCTTTGTCCAGAGCCGCATTGAAGAGAGGCGTGCCGGCGGTGCTGGAGGTCGCCGTTGCGGCCAGGAATTCATCACTGATCGCAATGTCAGTGATTTCATAGGTGTAGTTGAAGTAGCCATGCATGAATCGCTTGAGCGGCCGTCCAATTGCCCACGCGGACCCCTGCCGCACTTCGCTGTACCCGACGACCGCGGTATTCGAGAAGGTCGATGTGTTCGCCGAGTAATAGTCCGATTTTCTGGAGTACAGTTCTGCTGACGCGCTGACTGGACGGTCGAACAAATACGGCTCGGTGATGCCGATCTGCCTTATGCTCGAACGCGATCCCTTTTGCACGGTCAGCGTAAGGCTCTCGCCTCGCCCCAGGAGATTGGACGTCGTGTAGGACAGGTTGCCGAAGACGCCTTCGTACTGCGAGACGCCGGCGCCAAACGTCACCGAGTTGCGGTTCTGCTCTTCGACCTTCAGTGTTACGTCGACGCGGTCGGTTGTGCCTGGGGTCTTTTCGACTCTGATCCCTTTCTGGTCTTCAATTGGCTTGAAATAGCCTAGCTGGTTCAGCCGCTTGACGGCGTACTTCAACGCTTCCGTGTTGAAGACGCCGCCTTCGACGAGCGCGACCTCGCGGCGGATGACATTGTCGTGGGTCGTTGTGTTGCCACTGAAGTTCAGCCTGTTGACAAAGAACTGCTGTCCTTCCTGAAGCCGCATCGTGATGTCGACGACGGGCGCGGTAGTCCGGGGCTGTTCCGGCGCTCGCAGCGCCTCGGGTGGCTCCAGCTGTTCGGCAAACTGGCGGTCCCTGGGCTTGACGTCCGGGTAGCCGGTGAATTCGTAATAGCCTCCAGAGCCATAGAGTTCGCGCGCCTTTTCGAGGCCCTTCCGAATCCGCTTCTCGCTGTAGTACTCGCCTTCCTTGAACACGAACAGCGGCCGCAGCGCCTCGCCTTTGACGGCGACGTTGCCCGCAACCGTCAGGTCGCCGACCCGATAACGCTCTCCTTCCGTGACGGGAACGTGGAGATCGAGCCACCGTGTCTTGTTGGCGCTCGCACGTCCGCACAGGCGCGACACGATTGGCATCCGGCACAACCAGCCGGCCGAGCCGCCTTCACCGCCAGAAACCTTCTCCTCAACAGGACGCAACTCCGGGACACCGATCGACGCCGTCACATATCCATTGTCACGGTAGTACTGCTGCAGGAGATCGGCGTCCTCATCAAACTTGGCCTCCTGATAGGTGCCGGCGCCCCCCAAAAACTTAGGCCGCCACCAGGGCCGCGGCTTGTTGCTTTTCAATTGCGAGCGCAAGACACGCGTGCTCACGGTGCGATTGCCGGAGAACGTCACGGCGTGGACCTTGACCCGTGGGCCCTCGCTCATCTGGAACGTCAGGTGAACCAGCTTCGGCGCTCCTGGCAGCTCCGTAATCTGGTGGCTGACGGTGGCAAACTGAAATCCCTTCTCGAGCAGCAGCCCGCGGACGACGCCTTCGACTTTCCGTACCAACCCGCTGTCGATGAACGAGTCGAGGCGAATCTCCGCGCCCGCCTCCTTCAGTTTCTCGTCGATTGTCGAGGTCTCCACCGCTTTCGAGCCCGCGTAATCGACGATCTTGACTCGCTGCCGCTCTTCGAGATTGAAGGTGATGTGCTTACCGACCACGCCGTTGTCATAGGGGACGTCTTTCACATCAACCCACAGATTGTCGAGAAACCCGGTGTTCCACAGCCGCCGGAAATCGTCAATGGCCGTTTGAGGGTCGTATGGAATCCACACGTTCTGCGAGGGAAGGCTCGGGCGGGTGTGGATGTAATAGAGGTATGTCGGAGGCTCGATGAGGGAGACGTTGCCCTGCGCGGGAAAGGCAATCTCGATCACGCGGACCAATGGCGGCGAATCCGTTGGCGGTTGATTCGAGACCACTGGCGGTGGCTGATTGGACACGGCGAGGGCGAGAAGCGCGGCAACCAAAATCAGGACTGTGCTTGGTTGGACGTCGCAGTTGTGTCAGCGACGACCTGACTCTGAGACAAAAGTGTTACGGTGTCCGGTCAATCAACGGGTCATAGACCAGCCGCAACGCGTTCTTGGATTGGCGGTCCGGATCAGGCGAGGTGATGACGATGAGCCTTCCAGTGTGCTCGTCAACCGCGAATAACTGAAGAATCCGAAACCCCCGTGCGGCTTCAATCACGAGCCGGAGTGTCGTGCCATCCCATGTCGCCGTTGTCCATACGGGACCGGAACCCAAGTCACGACGCTCACGTCGTCCCGATAGTCCATAGATGTGCCGAGAGCCATCACTCTCGTAGAACGTGACGGTCTGACGACCCATGGTCAGTACCAGACTCGCTTCCGCAGTGTCATCGGCCTCGACCGGGTCGCTGAGGGCCGCGTTCAGCGTCCAGGCACCCGACAGCGAGTGTCGCGTCCCGGGTTGCGACGATGCTTCCTGCCCCCGCGCGTCGCCGGTTGCGAAGGCAAGTATCACGACGCTCACAAGAATTGACGCGCCCGTCAGTCGAACGGCACAGCCCATCAGCTCTGGAACCGTCTCCTCTGTGCCTTGGACTCACGAACTGTCACAGCTTCGTTTGGATTTCGAGAAGCAGATGTGACATGACTGTCTTCACGGGCCGTGTCCTGAATCGGCGACATGACGCCAAGCAAAACGGACGACCACCCTGGTCTTTTGTTCAGGCTTTTGGCGTCATCAGCGGTCCGTCGATTGCACGTCCAGACCGTTGCACATGACAGAGCGAATCCTGGTCATCGAACCCGATGATCGACTCCGAAACTCGGTCTGCCTGCATCTGTCGTTGGAGGGTTATCAGTGCGACGCCCATCCGGGCCTCGAGCGCGTCACCAGTCACATCTTCAATGAGGCGTGCTCGCTCGCGGTCATGAATCTGAGGTGCATGGGCGTGCGTGGACATCGGAACCTCGGCGCCGTATTTGGCAGCACCGTCCCCAAGCTGGTGGTCGCGGGCCGAGGAGGTGACGCGGATGCGCTTGCCGCTCTTGAAGGCTGGGCTGACGACTTCGTGACGATACCGTTTGAAATGCGGGAACTGGTGGCGCGCGCCCATGCGTTGCTCCGGCGGAAGGGCATGTGGGACGCCCACGCAGCCATCGCCGGCGGTGCCGACGCAGCGACGATCGCGCACGATGGATTTGTCTTGGACCCCGCGCGGCGCCGGGTCGAAGTCGGGGGGAAGCTCCTGACGCTTACTGAAAGAGAGTTTCAGCTGCTCCACATGATCGCCAAGCGACCCGGCCTCGTCTTTCCTCGCACGCTCCTGTTATCGTCGCTGGACGCGGACTCCGGCCCAGCCGTACGCCGCATCGATGGCCTGATCATGGGCATCCGTCGAGAATTGAACGCGGTACCCGGCGGCTGGGAGGTCGTCACCATCCGGGGTGTTGGCTACACGTTCAGGCCGGCTTGCAAGTAGAGGCTGCGCGAGGGATACGCGAGACCACGCCCGGGTCAACGGTGGGACGCGACCACCGGGCAGGTTCGCCCCATCGCATCCACTCCGGCGAGGAACATGACCACTATCGTTCGACGGGTCGGGTCTGTGCGATCCTGAGCGGGCTGCCACTCGCGGCGACCGCGCAGTGGGCGCTATCAGCTGATCTTCGTGTCATCGCCGCCATTCGGCATCAGCGACGTCCTGCCGTATTACGCGCTCATCTTTGCCGCGGTCGCACTGCTCTGCTGGTGGTTGGCCGTCGGCATCGCCAACCCGTTGCGGGATCTGGCCAGCGTCGTCGACCGATTCGGCCGCGGCGGCTTCGAAGGCGCAACGCCCTACGGAGGGCGGGCGGACGAAATCGGCGACCTGGCGCGTTCGTTCGCACAGATGGCCGAGCGAATCGACACGTTGCTGTCCGCCGAGCGCCGCTTGCTGCTCGACATCTCTCACGAAGTGCGATCGCCGCTGGCACGGCTCAGCATCGCCGTGGAGCTGCTGCGGACGGCGACAGACCGCGATGCGGCGGCCGAGCGGGTTCAGAAGGAAGTCGACGGGCTGTCCGCACTGGTCAAGTCGCTAATCGAGGTGACCCGGGCAGAGGGAGATCCCTCCAACGCCGCGACCGAGCCCGTCGACGTCAGCACGATACTGAGCGAGGTGGTGTACGCGTACGCGGCAGAAGCCGCACAACGCGGCTCCCGGCTCAGCCTCAGCATGGACGGGTCGGTACGGGTTTCCGGCCGACCGGAGCTCTTGCGGAGCGCCTTCGACAACGTCATTCGCAATGCCATTCGCTATGCGCCCTCAGGGAGTGCGATCGAGGTCGCGCTCGAAGACGAAGCCAACGCCGCGGTGGTATCGGTCAGGGATTTTGGACCGGGAGTTCCCGCGGCCGATCTGCCACACCTCGCCACGCCGTTTTTCCGCAGCGAGCCGGCGCGAGACAGCAAAACCGGTGGCGTCGGCCTCGGGCTGGCGCTGGCGCGTCGAGCGGTACTGGTTCACCAGGGAACGTTCGTCGCAGAGAATGCGAACCCCGGACTCCGCATCTCGATGCGCTTTTCGACGAGAGCGTGCACCTCCACGATGTGACACCGCCACTTCGTTTCACGGCGCTCACTCGCGAGACGGTGCACCCGAGGCGCGCGATCCCCGCCTGACGTCGGCGAGCAACAGATGCCACCTGGGTTGCAAGTCTTGGGCGCGCTATTTGTGGACACGTGGAGGACGAGCCTCTCCGGTTTGTCGCCCGCCGGCTCGACGGCGAGACGATGACCGCGCTGTGCGCGGAGTTCGCGCATGGTGCTGCGCGCACAGACAGTTGTGAAAAATCTGTGACCGATGTCCACCCTAACGGACATTCGCTTCACGCGGTGTCGTGCTCAGAGGTCGATGCCGCTTGCTGGCCGGAAGACGTGCTGGTGCACTTATTGCTCCGCGGTTGCATCCGAAGCGATCTCACGGATGTGGAGAGGTGCGTGTCATGCGAACAGGCGGAGAGT
>OBEQ012026949.1_pt1 | contig 15649 bp, 15 predicted proteins | sample 1670901 | NCBI WGS metagenome assembly OBEQ01 (sample SAMEA104232315, study PRJEB22302) | groundwater metagenome | biome: forest; feature: aquifer; material: groundwater | place: USA | collected 2011-08-07 | depth 5.4 m | reverse complement strand
TTCCAGGGATTGTTCCTGCTTATCGGTTGAACGCCTGAGATAACCTACCGCTTTTTTCATAAGTTTGTGCTTCCTTCAGGCATTGAGGCTCTGTTTCGATGTCTCGCAGGCCTGTAGAATATACCCCTGTCCGGCAAAGTTGAAGCGTTTTGTTCGCTTTGTGATTTTTTTGTCCAACGCTCAAGCAGCCAATGCGCCAGAATTTTCGTTGCTTGTAATTTCACGTCGTTACTTGGTTCTTCGGCTATTTCATAATCTTCAATGAACAGATGATCTGAGCCTCTTTTGGGCTTCTCAAGAGGCAAATAGATCATGCAAACCCCCTGACTTTAAGTTGGATTAATTTGGTTGTTTAGATATGGATAACCTGATTGAACTTAGTTTGAAAAACGATTGAAACGATTTAGATGGATTTAACTGCGGAAGAGTGCAGCAATTCTATGAAAGACATGACGAACGAATTTCACAAGATCTAAAAAGGGATTTAAAACAATGGCCAACAGCCCTGCCATAATCCAGAGTTCTGTGAGCTTCTGTCCGACTTTAAGAGAAGTCAGAACACCAAAAAGATAGCGGTGAAAGTTCCGACGATGACAGTAACATTTAGCATCATGTTACACCTCTTCGTTTTAATTCGTCGGATTTACTTTTATTTGAGATGGTTTATAGGATAGGGCCTTTAAAAAAAACATGTCTCCATATACTAAGTGCACAAGTCGGGTGTTTTACACCCCCCTTGAAAAATTTGTTCAAATAGACTTGAATATACTTAAGTCCGTTTGAATTAAAAATTAGTGTTGAGTTAGTCTGAAACCTTGAAAATCATACCTCCCCTATATAAAGGGGACTTTAAGGGGTTTTGGTAACCCTATTTGATAAAATACTTTTTTAAGAATTAGATTCCAGAAGCTCACGGAGAGTATACCCATGAGATTTATGCTTTAATAGGACGTTGATGAGGTCCTTAGAGAGATCTTCATATGAAACAAAGTAAGGCTTTGAGTCTATGGTCATCCTTAGGATTTTATCGGCGAGTTCCGGGGTGCTTACGATATAAAGGACTCTATCCACATGGTTATCAAGATAGTAATCCAAGAAGATCTTCCTGTAGCGGTCTTTCGACTTTTGTGAGGATTCGTACTCAATAGCTAAGTACTTGCCCCTGTGGTAAATCATCCCATCCGGCACACGTCTTAAATCATTACGTTTTGATAGGACCCTCTCGGATACCCAGTTGGTATATCCTGATTCATAGAGCATGATCCGGATATCTGTCACTGCCAAATCATGCTTATAGTTTGAATAACCGACTTCAGCCAGCTCTCCTAAGCCACTATTCCGGTTAGATCGTTTCAGCTCTTCGACGCCTTTTCTTGTGACAAGATACATCGCACTTCGATACATCTGTGTCTTGTTCGTCTTTAGAAACCTCGCCTTTTTCAATTTATTAAGCCTTCTATAGGCTTCCCGGTTATCCTTGGTTAAATCCTTCCAAAATACCTTCCTTACCTGTCTTTCCGTCATAAACTTCTGCTCTAATATCCATCCTAAAATCTTAATATCCCGATCTGTAATCTTCATTTTCTTTACTCCTTCAATTTCAAACTTTCCTCCGTAACCCCAAACCTCGAACCTATCCCAATCATGAACTTCTAAATCCAAAACTAGTCCCTTCAAATCAATAAACCTTTTAAGTAATCCATAGACCTTTTTCTTCTTTCCTCTTTTATCCTTTCCTCCCGTTTACCTTAACCTCAATATCTCTGCCATCATCAACTTCTTCTCCATAAGCCATCCAATAGTCTCAATTTCTTCATCTATAATTTTATTCTCTTTCCTTCTCTGCTTCCCCGCTTACCTTGATCTCAATATCTCTTCCATCATTAAACTCTGATCCAAAATCCATCCCATAATCTCAATATCTTTATCTGTAATTTAATCCTCTTTCCTCATATCCTCTTTTTAGCTTTCCTCCCGCTTACCTGACCTCAATATCTCGACGAAGAGAGAGTGAGGTCAGGGAATGCGCTTTTTTTAAGCGCAAGGGAGGAAAGGGGTTGTGGATTTGAACCTGCCACAGCAGTAGGACGAGTAGTGTGACAGGCTAAAATTCTGTAATTTCTTTGTGATTCGGGGACTTAATTAAGGCTTTTTTATGTTCTAAACGGTGATTTTGAGGTGTTTGTATCGGGAAAGAACAATATCTACAAAGGTATGCTTAAAATCATCCGGCAACTGGCTGGATTGAATAAATTGTTTTATATAGTTTACACGTGGCTGTATAAACATTAAATAAAATAGGCGAGATGTACAAAGCGTTCACCTCGCCTAGAGTTGGCTCCTAATCGTGGATATTATTTGAACCCAGGAGACCAGGAAGCCATGCAAACTCTATAGAGCCCGTAGAAAGGATTTTTTAGTATCTTTGGGGTAAGGATTTCACGAAAAGACGAGCCTTACCTTTGCGTAGTAGGAGGGGCTGAGGAGGTCTCTTGCCTTTTTTCTCGTTCTCTTCTTTGAGCCTTAGTATTGTTTATAGCCACCCACACAAGACCACCCAAATCTAAAGCGGCAACAATTCCAGCAGTAGCGGGATTACCGTTAATTGCAATTTCCTTGGCAATATATAAACCAAAAATCGCGATTGAAGTCCCTGCTATCATTCCCAAATAGGATTTCACAAGATTTGAATTAACAACTTTATTTTCTAAGCCCATTCTGTGATCAGATTGTTTCTCAGCCATGCGAATTATTCGTTCGGCCGCACCAGGAACAATATTGTTATACTGCTGTAGAATCTGCGGAGCTGGAATGGGGCCGCTGATTTCCGTATAGGTTGCTACGCGCGCTGGAGGGTTGCTAGGATTGTTTCGGGCAGGAGGATTATTATCTGGCATCCGACGTTAACTCTTGAGCCGCCAGAATTAAATGATCACCAACCGATGCCCAGTCGCTGTAAAGAGCTTGATTATCAGCTTCTTGTGGGGTTAAATTTTCATTATAAACATCCTGGTTACCGAGGATATCCAAAACTCTAGACATCCCTTCGGTTAGCGAAGGATTGGCAAACAAACGGCCGGATCTATAAAATAGTGTGCTATTCATAGCTATATTATGCCATATAAAAACGAAGGTTGACTAATTAAAAGAACCCGGCTCCACAGGAAGTCGAGGCCAACAAAACACTAGGTCTTGCTAGGGTGATGCCGAGAGCATACCACCCACAATGAAGTTTAGTCAAGAAATTGAGTTTCAAAAAATACTTGTGAAAATAAACAAATCGCGCGAGCTGAAGAATGCCAGCAAGATTAGCTTTGGTTAATTTTGGCCTTCTCTTGCATCTTAGCTTGCCGGTTTATGCCTATAGTAATCTTGAAAGGCGGATTTTTGGTTTCCTCTCTTATCAACTTAAATAACGTTATTAAACTCCAAAAGCCCAAGAAGGCTAAAAAGAAGCCTACAATTCCTTCGATCACTCCAGTTCCTATAAAATACCAACGCCCCATAACGAATTTGGTTATGACCTCAGTCTGATATTCCCTCCTAGCACCAACAACAAAATAAATAGTCCCGATAACTAAGGCCAGCCAAGTAACAATAAGCAAAGATCGCTTGGTCAAGAAGAGAAACAATGGCTTTCTTTTCCTCACTAGATCAAACACCCAAATAACAATTTGTAATAGAAATAAAGGCAATCCAACTAAAACTGGATAAACCGCCAAAGTCAAACTGATATGGTTCTGTAGAGCATACCAGTGCGATGCCAAAGGCAAAAAATTAACCGCTTGCGTTAGATGTGCCTCGTATGTAGATCGTATTAAAGTGTTAGTGGGTGATTCTTCAGATCCAAAAATATCCTCATAGGTAAAAGTCTTCGCGTTGACAAAATAGATCATCTCTAGCAACCACCGTTCAACCTTCCTGGAATCAATCCCAGCTGCGTTACCGATGTATTGACGAACATATTCTTTTGCGCGCACCTTTTGGATTTCTTCAGGCCAAAGTTTGAAACTTGGATCAGTAGCGATCTTGTACCACCTTGGAGTATCGTCATGTCCAACGCCAATAAAATTATATTTTTTATTAATTTCGTCCCATCTAGGGAAAAATAAACCCAATGTCGACTCACGATTAGATACAGCGGCAGGAGAGTTCGTCAACAAAGCATCATATTGCCGTTCGGAGGCAAAATAAAAAACATATATCAGAGCGCCAAGAAGATAAACAATAGCGAACTTACTGATTATATGTGTTTTCATTTGGTTTGAACGTTGATAACTTTAAATGCATCCCAAAACTTGTCCAAGGTGGCCTGACAAAAAACCTGCGCCATTTCCGCTGTATAACCATTCTTTCGCAACCTTTCCTTAACCATATTAGCTCTGGCAACCCAAGCACTATCCAAAAGAATCAAATTGCAATATGCCAGTGGAATAACCATATGATAAAGATCTCTCCAATGATTGGAATCCATAGGCATGTCATCACGTATTAAAGACAAAAGCGTCTCAGCATAAATGTATCTGGTTGCCCATACAAAATTAGGCCCTAATGGGATCTTCTTTGCACGAGCCGAAAAACTCTGATTTGGTTTCACCAAATCTCGCGCCTTTTGCAAAGTAGGAGTCAGATTTATCAAAAATGTCCGTGACATTTGAGCTAATTGACCCTGATCTTTACGAATGGCACGTACAAAATTACTAAAACTCGGTGTACGCAGTGACAATTTATTTACTCTAAAAAATCTCTTCAGAAGCTTGTTGTCCAGGTGAGGGTCGGTTTGTTGTCCCATTAGCATCTGATTCTCTCGTTCAATCACCTTTTCTGGCTCCACATCGACAAAACAGATGTTTGGAAATATGCCATCCAGAAAAGACCCAACAGCATCAAGCTGGGTATTATCCGTTACTTCCGAAAGTTCCAAAAAATTTAACCATGAGATAGCAAGTGTGCCTTCAAAATCTAATATAGACCGACGGAATTTTTCGGACAATACAGAATTCGTTGAAATTTTCCTCATTGCCCAATGATCAAGATAAACGAATGGCAATGTAGTTCCTTGTGCTGCTGTCAAATCATCATTTGTCCCGCTAATTTTAATCATAACTATTGCCCTTTTTGTTGGGGTAGAGCCCTACTTGTAGCTCCGGCTAAATATTAGTGCCTCACCCACAAACTACAAGCGAGACACTGTTAAGCATACTAACACTGGGTCCAGGTCCGCACCAGTGTAAACAATGGCGAGCCTTTCACTACAAAAAAATGAACAAATCACGTGGGCTGAGGAATGCAAACAAAATAAACCTAAAAACTTAACTCTCCTCCCTGGAACCTGCTCGTCTGGTTTTCGTTAACTTATCAAGCATGCTCACAGAACAATGAAATGCGTGCGCTTCCCTTGGCATGTTAGCGGCCAAACTGGTGAAATTCCCCTCTGTGGATATAAACCAATAGCCACTGCCACAGCTAATTAGCCCGCTTCCGCTTGTCACGGCAATAAGGCCACTCGTAACAGTAGGGTCGTAAAATGATCTACGCCCGCCGTCCTGCAAATGGTCAACGAAACCTGCAACGGCTGTTCGGTGCTCATGATCAAATCGAAATACCAATGGGTGTCTGTCAAACACACGCCTGTCTTTTAGATGAAAATCAACCATCAGGTATGAATGAGAAAGGGTATCCCCCGAATTAACCATACATACCGCATGCCCTTTACTAACAAAAGTTATAGGAAGAGCTGCAAGAGGTAGATCAGAAATAGAGGCTGTACGAAAACCGTTTGATGGGCACAAGCTGTCCCATGTTCTATACCAAGAATAATCAGCTTTTTCATATAACGTAATTTTTTGACTCATAGGTTTATTTTACCATGTGTTGGAAAACCCGCAAACCGATTAACCACAAATACCCAATCCCTTTTAGCTGATCTGATCCTCGGCTGGAATAGATAAAATTTAGTTGATTATCTGCTGATAATCTATCTGCTTTGATGAAACCAAGTAAAAATAAGATGACAACACATAGATCCGCTGATTTCAAATTATGAATCAGGAGTTTGCAAGTTCAACCCGTTGGCCCTAATCCCACCGTCTCGAATACCAAATTTTCTTCCCGCCAGTATCGCTCAAAATGTTCCCCCTACTCGTTCTCCGTCAGCGTTAAAAACCTCTGTTTCGCTTGAACCAGGAGTTGTCTTGTTAGAGCCACGAATTGTCCGTGTTTCTTCATGAGATCCCATCGCCTTAGTTGAATAAATTTCATACGCTACTTTGTCTGGGTCAACAGTCCCCCGGTAAAGTATTTTTGTTATTTCTGTAAGACCTTCGTCCTCCTCTATAGAAAAAGCTATTTTTGTTCTGGCGCAGGCCATAACAGAGTCCTTAATATATTTACCGGCATCCCCGCCTTCGTGAATAAGTTGATTGGGGTATTGATGCGACAAAATAAGACGAAGGCCATATTTTGAAGATTGGTCGAGGCTTTTAGCGATAGTTGGTGTAATCTGCTCCTGAAATTCATCCAGATAAACGTAAAAGGATTTTTTAACATCTTCTTCAGGGCGATTTTTAGCAGTTTCCCATAAATCATCAAGAAGAAGTGTCCCAAAAAGACGTGCATCTTTTTTAGATATTTTGCCGCCTGTTGTCGAGAGATTAACAAGCACTATCCATCCTTCGTTAAGCATTTTTTCAAAATTAATTGAGACATCTTTTTGTCCAAACATAAGATTTAATAGCTCTTTACTTAAAAAAGACATAAGCCGACTGCCGGTGCTGCCTATTTTCTCCTCCATTTGCGTAGCAGTTTTAATATCGCTTATATAATCAAGCGTATTTCGGATCATTGGATTCGTAACTCCCTCTGCAAGTGCTTTACGAAATTTTTGTTCCAAATGAGTAAGAAAATACGGAGCATCGGACAGCGTTAATCCTTTTTGATAAAGCCCGTGCAAAATAGCGCTAAACATTTTTGCAAATAATGGTGTCTGGGCGGTTCCTTTTGCCTCCCAAACATGCGCAACCACATCCAAAATACCATCAACAATGACAGAGGCACTCACATTTTCTCTTTGACGTAATAAATTATACGAAATAATCCAATCATCCAAACGAAGATCAATGGGAAGAATTGGTAAATCCTTGAGTTTGGTGTTGTGCTTTTTTTCGGCGAGATATTTCATCACGTTTTGATAAAGCGACCCATGAGGATCTATTAAAAGCATCCCACACCCCGTTTCACTCCAAGAAAGAATATCTTGTTGAATCATGGATTGGAGGAGTTTTGACTTGCCCACTCGCGTGGCCCCCACAACATACAAATGTGTTTCTCTACTTTTGGAGTTCATTATAAGTTTCTCATGGCCGTCTTTGACACGGCCTAAAGTAACGTCGTTTCCGATAAGCTCGCTTTTAAGTTCACTCATAAAACCTCCTTAAACGGCCCTGGGCGGCCTGTGGCACGCCGTTTTACCCCTTATGAGGGGGTTTGGTCATTCCGCTAGTTTAAAGCCCCGCAGGGCTTTTTGGTAGAAACTTGGGCGCGCCCAAGTTTCTTAAGTCTTCTATAACAAAGTGATTATTATATTATGCTGTATTTATTTTTGGAGTTCTAGACCAAAAATAAATGCTAGGGATTAAACAAAAGACCCACAGGGCTTTTGGTGAAAACTTGCGGTGACGCAAGTTTCTTAAGTCTTGCTAAGCGCCCTAAGGCGCTTAGTGTGTGCGTGTTGTCGGGAGCCAAAGTCCCCCGATGGGCGCATGGCCGCTGCCATGCGAACAGCGGGAGTTTTTGGACTTTGAGCCCCCGACCCAATGACTTTTGTCGAGCACGGGTGAACCGCGCGCAGACCGAGCTTACTTCAGTAAGCGAGTCGTGGGGAAAAAGGCATTGGGTCGGGGGCGGAGCGCCCCCAGACAACACGCACACAACTCGTTATTGTTAAGCGCGTTAGGCGCTTAACTTGTTTAAAAAACTATACCCCATTGCGGGGTATAGTGTGGGGAATACTTTTTGATAGAAATTTCTATCAAAAAATTTGCGGTAAACAGTCTGTCTTTTAAGCGGACTGTCCTTTACGCGCCTGTGTCAGCGCTTCTTTCAAAGCGTTGACCACCCGCTCATCCGTTAGCCGGTGGCTAGTGGTACTTTGCACAATAACCTTTGCCTCATATTTAGTATTAAAACCTTTTTTTGGTTTAAGGCTAGGACTACCGCTCTTCCCTTGAAGTTTTTGTATTTGCTCGCGCATCTGCCCGTGAGTGGCTCCGGCGAGCAGTTCATCTATAAGTTGCTCTTGTACCTTTGGGTCGGCGATCCGAGCGATCTTAATAACGCTGTCATAGGAAACTTGGGCGCGCCCAAGTTTCTTCTGTAGGTGCTCTGCAAGGGAAAGCACCTTGAGTATGCCGCTTACCCATTGCTCGTCTTTTCCTATGGCTTCGGCAAGGACTCTTTGTGTCTTTATTGTCTCATCCTGCGCTAATCGGTCTTTAAGAGCGACGGCAAGCTCAAGCGGTGAAAGGTTCTGACGTTGAATGTTTGAAATAAGGCTCTTTATGCGGCGTGAGCTTTCTTCCTCCGGATCGCGGATAAGGATTTCAATTCGGTTTAAACCGGCAACTTTATTCGCTCTCAATCGGCGCTCGCCGATTAAAAGTTTAAATGTTCCATCTCCATTGGCAGAAACAATGACGGGCTCTAACATTCCAAATTTTTTAATCGAAGCCGCTAATTCTTCTATGCCGGGAAACTGCTTTCGCTCGTTTGCGGGGTCTGGAATGATCTTCTCAATATCAACGACAAGCCGAGTGGGCCCGAGATTGGTTAATTCTTGGGGAGTACTTTTGAGGGTTTCAAGTCTGCTTTTATTTGGTTCCATTGTATTTTTTGTCATTATGCCACCACAGGTTCAGGTTTTATAGGTTGAGGGTTCAATAACTCTAAAATTTCGTTCGTAAGTTTTCCCATATCCTCAGCTCCTTTAGAACTTTGATAATAATCAAAAATTGAGCCGCCATGCTCATCTACCTGGGCTATCCAGCCACAACTGCGGATTTCGGTTTTAGCAAGAGGGATTTGATCTCTCTCTACCATTTGAATCACTCGTTTTCTTAAGCCCTCTTGCCTAGAGAGATTATTAAGCACGTGCAAAATTCGATATTCGCCCTCGGGCCGCAAACCTTTGAGAAGTTTATAAAAATTGGCGTAAGACTTAACCGCTTTTGTAGACTCAAAGGGCACAACAAAAAGATCGGTAGGATAAATCGCGTTTTGCATGATAGGACTTATTTGATTTGGACTATCTAAAACGACATAATCAAATTTTTCTAGATCATCAGAGGCAAAAAGCCTGGTAAGAATTGTGTGGTAGCCGTCGCTTTCCGTGATCTGCCGGCCTAAGTCTTCAAGTGCCTGGGCGCTAGCAACAAACGATACGTTTTTAATTTTAGTATCTTGAATAACACCGGCAAGCGACGATTTTCCAAGCATGGCGTGGATAAGAGTTTTCTCAATAGAAAACCCATCGCCGGCATGAAGCCATTCGGTAAGTTGGGCCTGCGGATCCATGTCGATAAGGAGCACCTTTTTCCCTTGGCGGCCAAGACCGGAAGCAAGGCTAATGGCAATCGTAGACTTGCCACAGCCGCCTTTAGCGTTAATAGAGGTTATAATTTTCATTTTGTTACCTTCTGGGTATTATATCTCTTATCCCACGCCCAGAAGTCTAAAACTTTGTCTTTGAAAAAATCCTGAAAGTTAAGGAATTTGGTTTCGGGGCTTTGATAAATACCTCTATCTGATTTAAGCCCTAAATGTTTTAAGCTTTGAATATAGCTTTGTTGTTGTTCTTCTCTCCATGCTTCAAACGCGGCGTACTCTCTTGGGGAGTCTTTTTTTATCTGCTCTAAAGACTCCTCTAAATAATCTATCCACTCTGACCTATGCTCTGCCTGATAGCGTATTTTTGCGGTAACCTCTACTTCTTTAAGAAATTCCTCTCTGGCTTTTTTTGTATACATGAAAAAAGCGTCGCTGTAAGCGCGGAGAGCGTGATCGATCGATAAAAAATTTCCTTTACGAGAGATTTGTAAATTTTGTTCGTAGACAAACTTTCCAAATTGCCGGCCCCAATTAGGCACCTGGTTAGGATCGGGCCATACTTCAAAGAGTCTGTGGACAAAACGATCTGCTATTTGGATTTCAGAGGCTTTTGGTTCTGCGGTGGATTCACCTGGATTCCGGTTATACCCCGCATACGCACTTTTAGCAAAGCGCTCACCATGAGTAAAAACTTGGGCGCGCCCAAGTTCAGCTTTTGGCTCTGGCCATCCTTCTTGGATTGCTTTCCTTAACATTCCAAGCTTATTGCTTTTGGGGTTGCGTAGATAAAGCCATGCGATCTGATTTTCTACTTCCTCAACTGATCTGAGACTGAGAAGTGCCCTTGCTACTTTTCCGCTAAAACCTATTTCAGTTAGTTTTTTAAGGGTTCCAGAAAACTCTTCATCAACAACACCAGGCTGTTGTTGTTTAATAGTATTATTTCTTAATAGCATTTCTATACCGGTATCCTTTATGGACTGATTCTCCGGTATCCTTTTTGAACCATTACCGGTATCCTTTTTGTACCGATCTTGATTAATTTTCTCCGGTATCCTTTTTGTACCGATCCTAGTGTAACTCTTTAAATCAACCCATCTTAGACCATACACAGAAGCCTGGCTCTTTTTACCGGCGTTTCGGTCAAAAAACCCCTTACTCATTAAAACGATGTAGTTATTTTCAATAGAAAATTTAATGGCTTTACTTACATGTTTCCGAGAATTTATTTTTACATATCTTTGAATGTGCGTATAAGAAATAAAGGCTTCTAAACGTCGATCACCACGATTATTAGTGAAGCCGATTGTCAAACGAATGACGGCCCCAACGACTTTAACGACAGATAAAGACTCTTGCGGTAAAACCTCGTCAAAGAATTGATTTGGAACCGATGTGCGGTGTGCCTGGGTAGCGTTATAAAATCCTTGAAAACTTGCAGGATGTTTAATGTATTCACCGCGCGGATCCCATTTGATTTCATAAGTGGAACTCTGGCCGGCATCGCCCCGGCTCTTTGAACGGCCGGTTTGGGTGCGGCGAATAAAATTACTTTTAGTAGCTTTTTCAAGGGCTAAGCGAATTGCGCCCCGGCTGATCCCGGCTTTTTCAATAAGCTCTGAATAGGTGAAGGTAAGCCGTTCGTGAAGTGGGTTGCCATCTTTATCACACCAACCGATTGTTTGCCGGAGCATATAACCGACAAGCCGGACAACGCCAATAGGGGAGTGGGGAAGGCAGACATCAAAGAATTGATTAGGGGTGTAGGTGTTATTACTTCTAAGCGGCTCGAACCCACGAAACAAAGCTCTCTCGGAGCTTTTTTCTAGCCCCTGGCGATTTGTTTCTATGGTACTCTCGTATTTATTGGGCATTAAAATTTTAGTGAGCGGCCATGTTCCGAGAGTTTGCTTTCATGTGATCTTTGATAAGTATCCGAACCATCGCGCTTCGATTGCGCTCATCTTTTTCACTAATTTTATCCAGGTAACCTAGTGTTTCCGAATCAAATGAGATGCTCCGGGTGATAACGTCTTTTTTTGAGTCGCTGTTTTTATTGTCCATAGCCCCCTCAAGTTGAAACAGTTAAAAATTGCGTAAGAAAGCTGACTAATAATTTCAAATTATAACAAGACCTTGTTAAACGTCAACAATTATCTAGTGGGTAGCTGTGGACAAGTACACCATCCGTAGTGTTTTCCGGATTTTATAGATAAGTTCGAGCAAATTTACCTGACATAATTTTCTTTTTTAAATGAGGAGTTTTTTAAAAACTTGACATTTTTTACAGTGGGGGAGTAGACTTGGTGAATATTTGCTCCCCGTCTGACTTGCCGCAAGGCCTCGGGCGGGGTTATTTGTTTGTTCGCGCAAAAGCAAAATTTTAAAACTTCCGACCCGACTTTAGAGTATACTTATGAATATGACCACAAAACCTAAAAAGAGTCTTATGGATAAAATTTTTTCTGGGAAAGTTCTAGAAGAAAATGCGACTGCTTTTAAGGTTTATGATGAATACAAAAAAGCTGCCGATATAATCGAGCGCGCTGAAATTGCTTCCGGAAAAAGAATTATTTTTAAATCTGACACAGGCTCCACGCTTAACTTTGAAATAAATCGCAATGGAGCCTACTCCACAACTTCGCAAAAAATTTAAGTCCACTCAAGATTGGAACGATTACATTGCTCCAATTTTACAATCCGGCGGTATCAACGGGCAACAACTGCTCGATCTTCGGAAGGTCTGTTATGCCGAAATTGAGGCGTTACGCGGCCGACCCCTTCTAGTTTACGGTACAAAATTTCTTGATGGTGTTCCTCAAGGCGTTCCAAATCAAATTGACCTGCCCGATGTGGACGGTTTTACTGACCTTATAAATTCAGTAGGTGATAGCGATTCGGTAGACGTTCTTTTACACAGTCCTGGTGGCCGTCCGGACGCAACCGAGCGAATTGTAGAAATATTACGTAACAAATTTACCAAAGGGGTTCATTTTCTAATTCCTCATTCTGCCTATTCAGCGGCAACCATGCTTGCTCTTTCAGGCGATACGATCGTTTTACACCCAAGCGCAATTCTTGGGCCAATTGATCCACAAGTAGGAGTCCCTACGGAGTACGGGTCATTTCGTTTTGTTCCTGCAAAATCTATTTTAAACGGTTTCTCAAAAGCCAAAGCAATGATTAAAAAAGAAGGCGCGGAAGCATTGCCGGCTTACATTCCTTTGATTGAGAAATACTCTCTTGACCTTTTTGAGTTTTGCGAAGACTCCGAGAAGCTTTCAAAAGAATTAGTTACAACGTGGCTTAAGAAATATATGTTTGCAGGGGAGAGAAGTACGAGCCTTTCCAAAAAAATCAAAAAAGCCGCGCATTTTTTCTCTGATTACGACACACATAAAATACATTCCCGCCCACTTGCGCCGAGCAAACTCGGGGATTTTGGCTTGAAAATTGAAGTAGCAAGCGGCGATCTGTGTGATTTGATGTGGGAAGTTTATATATTGCTAAATGGTTTTTTCAATATTAGTAATTTCGTGAAATTGTACGAGACCAGACACGGCGTGTCATGGGGGAAACAGTTTCAAGTCTTTGGTATGCCTCAAGCACAACCTCCTAAGCCAAAGTAAAAATCCTGTACAAAACATGATTAGTCTGCTTGAAAAACCCGAACTAAAACAGATTTGGCCCGTTCTTGGCGAAGGGCTGACCATTCAAACCGAAGAAGACTACGACCACGCCGTCCGTATTCTCGACAACCTGCTAGACGAGGTAGGGGAGGACGAAAACCATCCGCTTTTTAACTTCGTGGAAGTTCTCGGTACTTTGATTGAAAGCTACGAGGCCGATCATATCGAGATTCCCAAGAGCTCTCCTCAAGATATGATTCGATTTCTGATGGAGCAGAATAATTTGAAGCAGTCCGACCTTCCCGAGATTGGTCCGCAAAGTATTGTCTCTGAAATCCTCAAAGGTAAGAGGGAATTAAACGCCCGCCAGATCAAAGCCCTTAGCAAGCGATTTAGCATCTCTCCCGAAGCGTTTTTTGGCTAAAATTTCAAGCCACAAAAATTTGTCTTTTTCGTAGTCATCGGGCATACTTTCCTCAAATAGTTTCCACTGGGGGCGTTGGATGAAAACAAAGGTTCGTATTGTCTCTACTTTTCTAGCTCTTTTATTTTCTTTAGAGCAGGTGTCTTTTGCTGCCTCCGAGCTTAAACCCAAGCAGTTTGATGTCTTTGAGAAGCCGTCCATTCACTTTAAACTTCCCGAATCTATAGCTTCTGTGGAAGACACTTGGAAAGCTCCTGATTCCGACAAACTTGTATACTTACTCCAAGACGCGCATACCAACGAATCCGGCCAGATCAATCTTGCCAAGACCCTGGACATATTATTGAAGGAAGAAAAGGGCCTAAAATACATCTTCGTCGAAGCCGGTGTCGGAGATGATTCACTTTCGTTCCTTAGAAAATACGCCTCTCTTGAGAAACGAAGACAAGTTGCCACTGAATACCTCAAAAAAGGCATCCTTCACGGAGAAGAATATCTTGATCTCACCTCCGATCATAATTTTGTTATATGGGGTGTCGAAGATTTCACGCTTTATCAGAAAGCCATCGATGCTTACCGGGCGGTCGTTAAAGACCGAGAAAAATTTCAAAGTTATCTGTCCCGAATTCAGACAACCATCGATACACTGAAACCAAGAATTTTCAATCCCAGCCTCTTATCCTTCGATGAGAAATACACCAAGTACCTCAAAGAAGAAATACCCCTTACGGATTATTTTCAAATTCTTACTCAAGAGGCCAAAAGGCAGAGCACCCCTCTTTTAAATTACCCACATCTCAAATCCTTAAATAATCTCAAAGAAAAAGAATCCAAAATCGACTTTAAAATTGCGAACGAAGAGCAACAAACAGCCATTCAGTCCCTGTCAGCCGAAGATCAAAAAGAGCTTCTTAAATTCGCCAAGAAGGAATCCCCCTTTAAGCTTGGAAGCCAAGATCGCAAAGAGGACAAGGCGTTTTACGTCTTTCTCGAGGAAAAACTGGCCAAAACAATTAACCAATACCCCGAGCTTTCAAAATATTTTGTTTACCTCAAAGAAGCCAAAACTCTCAATCCCAAGAAAATTCTCGAAGAACAAAAACAGCTTGAAACCGAAATCTTTAGAGGCCTAGCCAAAACTCCCGATGAACAAAGCCTTCTTCACTGCCAGAAGAGCCTCCGCTCTATTCAGACACTTTTTAATTTAAAACTAACGCCCGAGGAATACGCAGACTATAAGAAAGACTCGAAGGACTTCACGATTCGTAATCTAACGGGTTTCTTGAACAAAAAGATTATGGACTTCCAGAGTTTCTACGAGAGAGCCACGTTCTTAGAAGAAGGTTATGACAACATAGTCAAAAACTCCGAGACCTTCTATGAACTGACCAAGGACAGAGACGAAGCATTTTTACGAGCTCTTTCTGAAAAGATGAAACAAGAAAAACAAAGTAAAGCCGTCCTCATTACCGGCGGTTTTCACACGACCAATCTAAAAGCACTTTTCAAAGAAAAGAATATTTCCTTCGTTTCTATCACGCCACAGGTTTACCAGGAAACAAATCAAAAAAGATACGAGAGTCTTCTTTTGAATCAAAAAATCGATTCAAATTTTTTGACACCAAGATCCCTAGCCACTCAACACATGGCGAGACTTGCCGCAGTCAGAATAACGCCTTATCTCCAGACAATTTCTTCGGAGCTTGGTTCCACAAATGAGAAATTTAGTCAAAAACCAGTGTCTTTCCAAGCCAAATCCAAGGATGGATTAGTTTCAGTGACAACAGGGGCGAGGATGGCGGAGCGCCTTGATGAAAAAAAACTAAAGGAGGACGCACAAAGAATATTTGTTTTTTTACTAAAAGTTTCGGAGCTCATCGATCGCTTAGGCGACAGCGATTGGCGTGTCCGCCAGGCCTCTGCCAATACCTTGAAAGCGCTCGTAGATGCCGGTCTCCTTAAAGACGTATCACCTGAAATATTAAAGCCCAAG
>OBEQ010470643.1_pt1 | contig 15650 bp, 10 predicted proteins | sample 1670901 | NCBI WGS metagenome assembly OBEQ01 (sample SAMEA104232315, study PRJEB22302) | groundwater metagenome | biome: forest; feature: aquifer; material: groundwater | place: USA | collected 2011-08-07 | depth 5.4 m | reverse complement strand
GTGCACCGGGAAGGGCGTGGGCGCGTCGAAGGGCTTGTAGCCGGCGTCGCGCAGCTCCTCGCACGCGTGGTAGAGGTCGGCCGGCGTGTCGAAGTAGCCGACCAGCGCGAACGGCTGGGTGTTGGGATTAGACATGGGCCGCCTCCTTCTGGTGGCCGTGGTCGTCATGGCCGTGCGCCGGGTGCGCGTGCGGGTCGGCCTGCGGCATGACGCCCTTCACTTCCGCCATCGCGATCATGGGCAGGAAGCGCACGAACAACAGGAACATGGAGAAGAACAGACCGAACGTGCCCGCGAACATGCAGATGTCGATGATGGTCGGGCGGAAGTACGACCAGCTGCCCGGGATGTAGTCGCGGTGCAGCGAGGTCACGATGATGACGAAGCGCTCGAACCACATGCCGATGTTCACGACGATCGAGAGCACGAACATGATCGGGATGCTGGTGCGGCACTTCTTGAACCAGAACAGCTGCGGGAAGAGCACGTTGCAGCTGACCATGGTCCAGTACGCCCACGCGTACGGGCCCATGGCGCGGTTGATGAAGGTGAACGTCTCGTACTGGTTACCCGAGTACCAGGCGATGAAGAACTCCATGCCGTACGCGTAGCCAACCATGGTGCCGGTGGCCATGATGATCTTGTTCATGTTCTCGAGGTGCCTCATGGTGATGAGGTCCTCGAGGTGGAACGCGCGCCGGGCCACGATCATGAGCGTCATGACCATGGCGAAGCCGGAGAAGATGGCGCCGGCGACGAAGTAGGGCGGGAAGATCGTGGTGTGCCAGCCGGGGATGACCGAGACGGCGAAGTCGAAGGACACGATGGTGTGCACCGACAGCACCAGCGGCGTCGACAGGCCGGCCAGGATCAGGTAGGCGCGCTCGTAGTTCAACCAGTGGCGGTGCGAGCCGCGCCAGCCCAGGGCGAACAGGCCGTAGACCATGGAGCGGACCTTGCTCTTGGCGCGGTCACGCAGGGTCGCCAGGTCGGGCACGAGACCCACGTACCAGAACAGGATCGAGACCGTCGCGTACGTGGACACGGCGAAGACGTCCCAGCACAGCGGCGACTTGAAGTTGGGCCACAGGCCCATGTTGCCGGGCACCGGGAACAGCCAGAAGGCGAACCAGATACGACCGACGTGCAGCGCCGGGTACAGGCCGGCGGCCATGACCGCGAAGATGGTCATGGCCTCGGCGGCGCGGTTGATCGACGTGCGCCACTTCTGCTTGAACAGGTAGAGAATCGCCGAGATCAGCGTGCCGGCGTGGCCGATGCCGATCCAGAAGACGAAGCCGGTGATGTCCCAGGCCCAACCGATGGTGGTGTTGAGGCCCCAGACGCCGATGCCGGTGGCGACCAGCTTGGTGATCGCGCCGCCCAGCACCAGGAACAGGCTGCCCGCCAGCGCCAGCATGATGAGCCACATCGGCGGCGTCTTGCGCTCGACGATGCTGGACACCTGCTCGGTGACGTCGTGGAAGGTCTTGTTGCCGAGCACGAGCGGCGCCCGCACGGCGGGATCGTCGAGCAGGTCGTTGCGCATCGGGTCGCTGGTGGCAGCGCCGCTTGCGGCTGTGGTGGTGGCGCCCATTGCTAGGCCTTCTCCAGCTCGGGGTTGAGGTTGCGGATCTTGGCCAGGTAGACGACGCGCGGACGCACGTTGATCTCCTCGAGCAGCTTGTAGCTGCGCGGGTTGGCGTGCGCCCTGGTCACGGCCGAGTCCTTGTCGTTCAGGTCACCGAAGGTGATCGCGCCGACCGGGCACGCCTGCTGGCAGGCGGTGACGATCTTGCCGTCGGGGATCTTGTCCTGACCCTCGCGCTTGTAGGCGATCTTGGTCTCGTTGATGCGCTGCACGCAGAAGGTGCACTTCTCCATCACGCCGCGCGAGCGCACCGTGACGTCGGGGTTGTACTGCATCTTGCGCTGCTGCGACGAGAAGGGCGCGTCGTCGTTGGTGTAGTTGAAGAAGTTGAACTTGCGCACCTTGAACGGGCAGTTGTTGGCGCAGTAACGCGTGCCGACGCAGCGGTTGTAGGCCATGTCGTTCAGGCCCTCGGGCGAGTGCGTGGTCGCGGCCACCGGGCAGACCTGCTCGCAGGGCGCGTTCTCGCACTGCTGGCAGGGCAGCGGCTGGGCCACCGAGCGCGGCTCGTCGGGCGAGCCCTCGAAGTAGCGGTCGACGCGCAGCCAGTTCATCTCGCGCGAGCGACGCACGCCGTCGGCGCCGACCACAGGGATGTTGTTCTCCGACTGGCAGGCCACCATGCACGCGCCACAGCCGGTGCAGGTGTTGAGGTCGATGGCCATGCCCCACTTGTGGTTGATGTCGGTCTTCTGATCCGACCACAGGTTGAACAGGAGCGAGCCCTTGGGCCCCTGCTGCGCGGCCGCGCCCGGCTTCTGCTTGTACTCCTCGAGGCTGCCCACGCGCACGTGCGGGCGACCCTCGAGCGAGAAGTGCTCCTGCGTCTGCGCCAGGTTGGCGTCACCGCCCAGCGACGACACCTTGACGTCGCCGGTGTAGCCGGGCGCGGCGGTGGTGCGCAGCGCGTAGGTATCGACGCCCACGTTGCCGCACTTCGCGCCGGCGTGGGTGCGACCCTGGCCGAAGCTGACCGCGATCGAGTCCTCGGCCTGGCCGGGCGCGACGATGGCGGGCACGCGCGCCGACAGGCCGTCACCGACCTGCAGCGAGATGGTGTTGCCGTCCTCGATGCCCAGCTTCTTGGCGGTCGCCGGCGCCACGAGGGCCACGTTGCCCCAGCAGTGCTTGTTCATGGGATCCGGCCATTCCTGCAGCCAGACGTTGTTGGCGAAGCGGCCGTCCCAGGCGTGCGAGTCGGGCGCGAAGGTGACCTCGATACCGCCGCCCGCCGGGGGCAGCGCGCGCGCCGCGTTGGCGACGTTGCCGCTGTTCACGACCACGTTCTCGGCCGCGAAGGGGAAGCCCTCGACGTTGGCGATCAGGCCGTCGTGCAGCGCCTTGCGCCAGGCCTTGTCGCCGCCCAGCGCCAGCCTGGGCGTCCAGGTGGCGCGCACCATGTCGTAACCGCGCTCGACCTTGCCCAGCAGGATGGACACCACTTCGGCGTCGCTGCGGCTCTCGTAGAGCGGCGCGATGAGCGGCTGCACGATCGACGCCGTGCCGTCCTCGGCGACCACGTCGCTCCAGGTCTCGAGCTCGTGCGAGCGGTTGAGGTGCCAGGTGGAGAATTGCGAGGTCTCGTCGTCGTGCGAGGCCAGCGTGACCACGGTCGCCTTGGTCTTGGCCAGCACGTCGGCGAAGTTGAGGTCGGCGGGCGCGGTGAACGCCGGGTTGGAGTCGAGGACGAGCAGGGTGTCGATCGAGCCGTCGGCCAGCCCGGTCGCGATCGCGGCCAGGCCGGTCGCGCTCTCGCCCGCCTCGTCGAACGGCTTGACGTACTTGACCGTCGAGCCGACGTTGCCGAGCGCGGCGTTGAGCGCGTGCGCGACCGCGTGCACCGCGGCGGGCTGCTTGGGACCGGCGACGACCAGACCCTGGCTCTTCTTGCTGACCAGGTCGGCAGCGACCGCCTTGGCCCATTGCTTGGCCCGCTCGGACAGCTGGTTGGCACGCGTGCCGCCGGTGCTGGCGATCTCGTTGATGGCCACGCCCGCCGAGCCGATCTCGGCGGCGAGCGCGAAGGCGAAGGCGCTGACGTCGCGGCTCTTCAGGCGCAGGCGGTGATCCGCGGCCGAGCCGGTGACGCTGAAGGTGCTCTCGATCGCGTACAGCCGGTTCATGGCCGCCGGATCCTCGAGGCTGCGGCCGTCGGCGAAGCCGCGCGACTGCTTGACCACGCTGCCGTCGGTGCCCAGGATGTCGGCGTCGAGGGTGACGATGACCTTGGCCTTGGCCACGTCGAGCACGGTCTCGAAGGGCTTGCCGAAGGCGATGCGCGCGCCTTCACGCTGCGCGTCGCGTGACACCGGCTCCCAGCGCACGATGCGCACGCCCGGCATGGCCGCCTTGAGCGCGTCGAGCTGCGCCTGCAGCGTGGGCGAGCGGTGGCCGCCGGTCAGCACGACGAAGCGCGCGCCCTGGCCGCGCAGCTTCTGGCCCAGGGCCTTGAGCGCGTCGGTGGCCTGGCTCCAGGTGCGATCCTCGAACTTGTCGCCCGTGGCCGACTTCTGCCGCGGCTGCTGGCTGCGATCCGGATCGTAGAGATCCAGCACCGAGGCCTGCACCCAGGGCACGAGACCGCCGCCGGCCGAGTCGGGATGGGCGGGGTTGCCCTCCAGCTTGGTCGGGCGACCGTCGTGGCTCTCGACGATGAGGCCGATGGCGGTGCCGCCGAAGGTGGTCGCGGTCGCGTAGTAGAGCGCCGCGCCCGGGATCTGCTCCTCGGGCGCCTGTGCGTAGGGAACGATCTTCTCGTCAGGGCTGCGGCACGCGGCCAGGCCGGCCAGCGCCGCCGAGGCGCCCATCAGGTTGAAGAAGGTCCGGCGCGACATGCCGTCGGGCGGTTCGGTGATGTTGGGAGGGAACTCGGCCGGCAGCTGGGCGATGAGCTCGGGCTTCTGCTCGAGCTCGGCCAGGCTGCGCCAGAGCTTCTGGCCCGACCGGTCCTCTGCGAACACGTATGGGGATCGCTTCGACATATCTAGCGCGCTCCTAGCGGTGGCAGCCCGAGCAATGGGTGGGCGGGTAGACGGTGCGTCCATTGGCCGCGACCGGCCCGTGCTTCGGGTCGGGCGTCCACTCCATGTCGGTGACGGAAACATCGGCCGGGCGCAGGTGCGGGCCCGGGTCGCGGTGGCACTCGAGGCAGAAGACCATCGACAGCGACTTCTTCTGTTCCACGACCTCTTCCTGATCGATGCGGCCGTGGCACTCGACGCAGCCGACCTTGGCGGCCATGTGAGCGCTGTGATCGAAGTAGACGTAGTCGGGCAGGTTGTGGACGCGGCGCCACTGGATGGGCATGCCGTTCCCGTTCGAGTCGCGCACCGCGAGCAGCTTGACGCTGTCGGTGCGCACCTTGGAGTGGCAGTTCATGCACACCTGCGTGGGCGGCACGGTCGCCATCGCGCCGCGCTCGACCGGGCTGTGGCAGTAGCGACAGTCCATGCCCATCTCGCCGGCGTGCAGCTTGTGCGAGTAGGGCACCGGCTGCTTGGGCCTGTAGCCCACATTGATGTTGTCGTTGGGCGTGTAGTAGACCGCCGCAGCGATCCCCGCAGTGCCGAGAGGACCCAGCACCCAGAAGATCAGGATGGGTAGGACTTTGTTGGACCAGCGTGGGAACAGATAGCGCGCCATGCGTGCGTTCCTCAGGGGGTTTCGAGCGGCCTTCCGCTTCAACGTGACCCCGCACAAGCTCGGGGTGCTAAATGCGCGAACGGCAGGCAATTAATCGCATCGAGGGAGATCGCCGCAAGGTCCGACTTGCCGCGGGGGTGCGGCAAAGTGCCGCGGGCTTGTTGTGCGTGTCGCGGTTTGGTTGAATGGCGGCATGTTGTCGCAGCGAGAAGCGGAGCAGGCGCTGGAAGGCGCCGAAGTCGTGCCGGTGGCCAACGCGGGAGTCGACGAGGCGAAGGAGATCCAGGCCGCCTGCCTGGCCGCGGGAGTGCCTGCGTTGCTGGGGCGCGACGATCACTGTACGAAGGGCTGCGCGCCCAAGCTGTACGTGCTGGCGCGTGAAGAAGACGTCGCGCGGGTCGCGCAGGTGATGCACGCGCGCTGGTCGGAGGCGGCGGTCAAGGACGGCGCGTTCGAGCGCCTCGCCGGCCGCAGCGTGGCCGCGAGCGAGGATCCGGATGCCGAGCCGCCCTGCCCTGCCTGCGGGCACGCCGCGGCGCTCGTGGACGGGGCCTGCGCGGAGTGCGGCCTGCAGCTCGGTTAGCCTGGATCCGGCTCTGGCAGCCAGGAACTACCTACAGACAATCCCTGCATATACACGGGCTTCGCGCGATTGTCGCCACGCGCCTCGAGGGATATCGCCGCTCTCGGCTCGATTCCTGTACTGTTCGGCTTTGGCCCATTCATCACGGGGCCAGAGGACTGAGTCCCATTGGCCATTGAACTGAAACAGCAACTCAAGCTCAGCCAGCAGCTGGTCATGACGCCCCAGTTGCAGCAGGCCATCCGCCTCCTGCAACTCTCACGCCTCGAGCTCGTGGACGCTGTCCGCGAGGAGCTGATGGAGAATCCCGTCCTCGAGGACGACGTCGAGTCGAGCAAGGAGCTGTCGCGCGATCGCGAGGACTACGACGTCGACGGCCGCAGCGAAGCCACCGCGGCCGCCACCGGTGAGACCGAGGTGGCCTCGGCCGAATCGGGCAACGAGTCGAAGCAGGCCGAGGTCACCGTGGGTGACCGCGCGGTGGCCGAGATCGACTGGGCCAACTACCTCGACGACTACGCCTCGGCGCCGGCCATGCCCTCGTTCCGCAACAACAGCGAGGATCTACCCTCGCTCGAAGCCACGCTGACCAAGCGCTCGTCGCTCTTCGATCACCTGGTGAGCCAGCTGAACACCTCGCCCATGAGCGAGGCCGAGAAGACCATCGGCATGCACATCCTGGGCAACCTGGATGGCGACGGCTACCTGCGCGACCCGTCCATCGAGGAGCTGGCCGAGAACATCGGCGCGTCGCTCGACATGGCGCTCACCGTGCTCGAGCGCATGCAGCACTTCGACCCGCTCGGCGTCGCCGCGCGCACCCTCGAGGAATGCCTGCTCGCCCAGTACCAGGGCGGCGACGAGCTGGTCATCACCATCATCAAGTCGCACCTGGGCAACCTGGGCAAGAAGAACTACGCCGCCATCGCGCGCGATCTGAAGGAGCCGGTCGAGGAGATCTACGAGGCGGTCAAGGTCATCCTCGACCTCGACCCGCTGCCGGGCAAGCAGCACTCCGCCGAGGAGCCGCGCTACATCACGCCCGACGTGTTCGTGCACAAGGTGGGCGACAAGTTCTTCGTCGTCACCAACGACGACGGCCTGCCCAAGCTCAAGATCTCGTCGGCGTACCGGCGCGGCTTCGCCGGCTCCAAGGAGACGCGCGAGTACATCCAGGACAAGCTGCGCTCGGCGCAGTGGCTCATCCGCTCCATCCAGCAGCGGCAGCGGACCATCGTCCGGGTCATGGAATCGATCATCAAGTTCCAGGCCGGCTTCTTCGAGCACGGCGTGGCCCACCTGCGCCCGCTCATCCTGCGCGACATCGCCGAGGACATCAGCATGCACGAGAGCACCATCTCGCGCGTGACCAGCAACAAGTACGTGCATACGCCCCAGGGCATCTTCGAGCTGAAGTACTTCTTCAACTCGGCCATCTCCTGCTCCGACGGTGACGACATCGCCTCGGAGGCGGTCAAGAACAGCATCCGCAACATCTTCACCGGCGAGGACACGTCCAACCCCTACTCGGATCAGAAGATCGTCGAGCTCTTGCGGGCCAAGAAGATCGACATCGCCCGGCGCACCGTCGCCAAGTACCGCGAGCAGCTGGGCGTGCTGAGCTCGAGCAAGCGCAAGAAGGTCTTCTGAGTCGGGCGCGCCCCGGCGCGCCTTGCCGGAGACCGCGCAGTTGGCGCAGGATGGAGCCATGCGCACGATGTGCCTGGTGCTGGTCCTGGCCATCTGTGGCGGCGCCTGTGGGCCGTCGCTGCCGCGCCGCTCACTGCTGACCGACGACCTGCCCGCCTACGCGACGCGCCACGAGGTCACCGCCAGCCTGCTGGGCAACGGCTGGTGCATGGCCTCGAGCGACGCGGAGCGCGACGCCTATCGTCGTTGCCCCGCCGACGCCGACCTGTGGCTCGAGGTCGCCTACCGCGGCGACCACCTGGTGTGGGCGATGCTGATCGTGCCCGTGACGCGGACGCGCAGGACCATCCCGGTGCGCGGGCAGGAGCGAGTCCACGTCGAGGCCGACCCGTTCCGCGGCACGCCCGAGCAGGTGGTGATCATGGACCGCAACCGCACCCTCGATCTCGGCGCCGCCAGCGACTCGGTGAGCCGCAAGCTGTTCGAGGCGCTGACGAGGGAATGGCAGGAGCGCTTCGGACCGCCGGTGCGTCATGGCCGCAGCTGGGCCGAGTGGCGGCCCAGCGCCAGCCTGCGCGCCGTGGTGGCCATCACCCGGTCCGGAGTGATCGAGCTCTACGACTTCGATCGAGCGGCCGTCCAGAACGGCGCCCTGGTCGCTAGAACGACCCCGTGACGCCCAGGCCGGCCGAGCTACCCTGGCCCATGCTGAGCGGCACGACGTGCACGTCGCGCGACGCGGTGGTCCGGTGCGTGACCGTGCGCGGCGACAGGATGCCATAGACGACAGTGATGGCACCGGCGGCCTGGAACACACCGTCGATGGCCATGAGCACCTTGTCGGTGGTCTGCGAGTCGCACTTCGCCTGATCGACCGGGCAGTCACCGCGGTCGGCGATGGCCAGCCACGGGCCCAGCAGCGGCACGTAGAGCCGCTTGTCGGAGGAGCGGTCGCTCGAGGCGCCGGCAAAGGCCGCGGCGCCGTAGGACAGGCCGAACGTGATCACGCCGGTGGTGATGACCGGGCTGTTCACCTCGGTGGTCGTCTCGGTCTCGGTCGCGACCTGACGCGGCGAGGGCACGACCACGACCCTCGCGGGCTCGGGCGCGGGGGCCGGGGCCGGGTCGACGCCCACGGGCCGGGGCGCGGGGGCCGGCTGCGGCGTGGGCTGAGTGGTGTCATCCGTGGTGCTGGGCTCCTGCGCGGCAGCGCGCGCGGGGTCGAGCAGCAGCGTCACGCCGAGGGCACCGACGGCCAGGGCATAAAGTTCTCGTCTCATGAGAGGCTCCTGTGCAGGTGGTCAGAGTCACCTGTGGGACTACAGATGCACCGCGCGTGCCTGTCCCGGGCCGGACGACAGCGCGCGCAAATGCCAGTCGAGAAGCGGGTCGAGCGGGCTCGTGCAAGCGGGCGGACCGACGATGCCGCCTGGCTGCCCGGGTCGGGGGAGCACACTGTGCTGCGGCTGTCGGTCTCGCGGTAGCGCTGTCTGCCAGGCGCCGTTTCGTGCCGGCCGCACGGCGGCGCGACGGCGGTCACGCTTCGTCGCTCTGGCTCCTGAATTCATTGCCGCCCGAGGCCTTCTGGCTTCTACGTTGGTGCGCAGCGCAGTCACTGCGGCATTCGCCGCGAGGGGGGAATCATGAGACACGTCGACCGTTGGCTCGGTGTTGTACTGCTCTCGCTTGGCCTCGCCACCAGCTTGCCCGCATGCAGGGGCACAGACGGAGGCAACGAGGATGTGGACGACGAACCCGCCGAGGGCGTCTCGGTCGCCGTGAAGCCGCTCGAGGTGGGCTACACCCGCAGCAATGCCGTGCGGGTGGAGATCACCCTCACCAACCATTCGGCCATGGAGCAGCGACTGCCGCGCTGGCAGACGCCCGTCGACGGCCTGAGCGCCGACCTGCTGGTGGTCACGCGCGACGGCGTGCCCGTCCCGTACATCGGCGCAGGCAGCGCGCGTCCGGCCGTGGAGCCCGAGCTGGTCCTGGCCGCGGGTGAGTCAGTCTCCGCCACCGTCGACGTGGCGCAGGCCTACGATCTCAGCGTCGCGGGCGACTACAGCATCGAGTACGGCGCGCTCGCGTCGTCGGGCGTGCGGCGCTCGCTCTCGTCAGAGGCGACACTTCAGATCAGGTGAAGAGCGGCTGATACGAAGAGGCGTGGTCTTGCAGGTTCCACCAGCGCAGCCGGTCAGGCACGTTCGAACAGGCCGGCGGCACCCATGCCACCACCGATACACATGGTGACGATGCCGTAGCGGCCGTTGCGCCGCTCGAGCTCGGCGAAGAGCGTGCCGACCAGCTTGGCGCCGGTGCAGCCGAGCGGATGGCCGAGCGCGATGGCGCCGCCGTTCACGTTCAGCTTGGCGTCGGGGATCTCGAGCTGCTTCTGGCAGTAGACCGCCTGCGAGGCGAAGGCCTCGTTCATCTCGATCAGGTCGATGTCGTTGATCGACAGGCCGGTCCTGGCCAGCAGCTTCTTCACCGCCGGGAAGGGCCCGATGCCCATGATCTCGGGCGGCACGCCCACGACCTGGAAGTTGCGGAAGTAGCCGAGCGGCTTCCTGCCCAGCTTCTTGGCCTTCTCGGCCGACATGAGCACGACCGCGGCCGCGCCATCGGAGAGCGGCGAGCTGTTGCCGGCCGTGACCGAGCCCTTGGCCGAGAACACCGGCTTGAGCGCGCCCAGCTTCTCGGCCGTGGTATCGGGACGCGGGAACTCGTCCACCTGGAACACGCGCGACGAATGCACCGCGCGTCCGCTCGAGGTGTCGAAGGTGGTCGCGGCAACCGGCACGATCTCGGTGAACTTGCCTTCCTTCTGCGCCGCGGCGGCCTTGTGGTGCGAGCGCGCCGCGAACTCGTCCTGCTCCTGGCGCGAGATGCCGAACTTCTGCGCCACCAGCTCGGCGGTCAGGCCCATGGGCGTGTAGGCGGTGGGGAAGTGCTCCATGACCTCGGGCGAGACCGACAGCTTGTTGCCGGTCATCGGCACCGACGACATGGACTCCACGCCGCCCGCGATCATGACGTCGACGGCGCCGAAGGCGATGCGCTCGGCCGCGTGCGCGACCGCCTGAAGGCCCGAGGCGCAGAAGCGGTTGATGGTCTCGCCCGACGACTCGATGGGCAGGCCGGCCAGCAGGCCGACCACGCGCGCCATGTTGAGGCCCTGCTCGCCTTCCGGCATGGCGCAGCCGAGCACCAGGTCGTCGACTTCCTTGGGATCCACGCCCGCCTTCTCGAGCGCGGCCTTGACGACCTGCCCGGCCAGCTCGTCGGGGCGCGTCTGCGCCAGCGCGCCCTTACCGGCGCGACCCACGGCGCTGCGAACGGCGGAAACGATTGCGATGTCAGCCATGTGCGTACTCCTTGGTATTCGCGGCCACTTCGTTAATTGCGAAGCGGCTTGTTGTTCATGAGCATGTACTGCATGCGCTCCTGCGACTTCGGCTCGCCACAGAGGCTGAGGAAGGCCTCGAGCTCGAGCTCGAGCATCTTCTCCTCGCTCACCGGAGCGACCGCACCGTCGACGCCGCCGCACAGCACCTCGGCCACCTTCATGGCGATCTTGGCGTCGTGCTCGGACGCCTGGCCCGACTGCACCAGCGTGCCGACCATCATCTTCAGCGTGGCGATGCCGCTCTCGCCCGGCAGCACGTACGAGCGCGGGATGGCCCGCTGGAAGCCCGACTCGGCCAGGCCGATGGCACGCGACCGGGCGTCGTGGAGCAGGCGCGCCTTGTCGAACGACACGCCGTCCGAGGGCCGGAAGTAGCCGAACGCCTTGGCCTCTTCCGCCGAGGTCGCGACCTTGGCGAGCGCGATGTTCATGAACACCTGGGTCACGACCGCGTAGGGATCGATCTTCGCGCCTTCCGGAATCGCCTCGAAGGCGCGCCAGAGCAGGCCGAAGTTGCCGCCGCCGCCGGGCAGGATGCCCACGCCGACCTCGACCAGGCCCGCGTAGGTCTCGAGCGAGGCCTGCACGTTGTTGGCACCCAGGCACAGCTCGAGGCCGCCGCCCAGGGTCATGCCCCAGGGCGCGGCCACGATGGGCACGCTCGAGTAGCGCATGCGCTGCACGCCCACGTGCAGCTGCTTGACCATCTGGCGGATGCCGTCCCACTGCTTCTGCTGCGCGGCCATGACCACCGCGAACAGGTTGGCCCCGACGCAGAAGTGGTCGCCGTCGTTGTAGATGATCATGCCGCGGAAGTCGCGCTCGGCGCGCTCGACCGCCTGCGGGATCATGTTGATCACGTCGGCGTCGATGGAGTTCGACTTGGTCGTGAACGACAGGCCGGCGATGCCGCCGCCCAGGTCCCACAGCTGCGCGCCCGGGTTCTTGAGCACCGGACCGTCGCCCTTGCGCGCGTGCACCAGCGGCGCGACGCGCGGGTCGCTGGCGCGCTTGACGTACTTGCCCTCGTCCGCGTCCCACACCTCGCCCGGCTTGTAGAAGGACGTGGCGCCCTTCTTCTTCATGTCGAGCACCCAGGCGGGCAGCGCGATGCTGTCGGCCTGCATGCGCTCGAGCGTGGCGGCGAAGCCGAGGGCGTCCCAGACCTCGAACGGGCCCAGCTCCCAGTTGTAGCCCCACTTCATGGCGTCATCGATGGCGTCGAGATCGTCGGTGATCTCGGGGATGCGGCGCGCCGCGTAGGCGAGCGCGCGCGCGGTCACCTTCCACGCGAAGGTGCCCGCCGGACCCTTGTCGGCGAGCAGCTTGCGGATGCGCTCGCGCGGATCGTCGATGCCCTTGAGACCCTTGGTGACCGCGGCGACTTCCTTGGTCTGCTGCTTGGCGCGGTACTCGCCGGTCGTGGGATCGAGGGTCTCGACCGCGTCCTTGCCCTTCTTGTAGAAGCCGCCCTTGGTCTTGTCGCCCAGCTGCTTCTTCTCGACCATGGTGCGGATGAAGGCGGGCACCTTGAAGACGTCGCGGTCCTCGTCGTGCTCGAGCGCCGCGTAACAGTTGTCGGCGACGTGCACGAAGGTGTCGAGACCGACCATGTCGGCGGTGCGGAAGGCGGCCGACTTGGGCCGGCCCATGGGCTCGCCCGCGATGAGGTCGACGTCCTCGGGCGTGAGGCCGTCGATGACCATCTGGTGGATGGCCGCCATCATGGCGTGCACGCCGATGCGGTTACCGACGAAGTTCGAGGTGTCCTTGCCGATGACGATGCCCTTGCCCAGCACGTCCTCGCCCAGGTGACGCGCGCGCTCCAGCACCTCGGCCGAGGTCTCCGGCCCGCAGATGAGCTCGAGCAGCTTCATGTAGCGGGGAGGATTGAAGAAGTGCGTGACCAGGAAGCGCTCGCGGAAGGACGCCGAGCGGCCTTCCATCATCTTGTTGATGGGCAGGCCCGAGGTGTTCGACGACACGATGGTCTCGGGGCCGATGGCGGCCTCGAGCTTGGCGAAGAGCGCCTGCTTGACGTCGAGGCGCTCGATGACGGCCTCGATGACGATGTCCACGTGCGCCAGCTTGCCCAGGTCGTCCTCGAGGTTGCCGACCGAGACCAGGCGGGCGCGCGACGGGTGCGAGAACGCGGCCGGGCGCGACTTGAGCGCCTTGTCGAGACCGCCGGCGGCAAATGCATTGCGCGCAGCGGGGTTCTTTTTGTCATTCTCCGCAAGGTTCGGCGGGACGATGTCGAGCAGCAGCGTGGGGATGCCGGCGTTCGCCAGGTGGGCGGCAATGCCGGCGCCCATGACGCCGGCGCCCAGGACGGCGGCGCTCCGAATCGGTTTCGTCATCGAGCAACTCCTTGAGCGTTTTTGGATGCGAGAGGCCGATACTTTAGCCGGTTTGACGCACCGCGGTAGAGGGAAATCGATACACGCCGTTAACCTCCGGCCTGTAGGATGGAGCGCGTATGGCCTCGCGCCAGGGCATGGTGATAGCGGGCAAGTACCGCCTGCTGGACGTGGTCGGCGCGGGATCCTTCGGTGAGGTCTACCGCGCCGAGCACACCGGCCTGGGCAAGATCGTGGCCATCAAGCTGCTGCAGGTGCGGCACGCCCAGGATCGTCAGCTGGTGCGGCGCTTCCAGGACGAGGCGCGCCGCGCCGCCGCCCTGCGCCACCCCGGCATCATCGAGGTCCACGACGTCGGCGTGACCGAGGACGGCAGCCCGTACCAGGTGATGGACTTCCTGACCGGCATCTCGCTCGGGCAGGAGCTGCGGGCCTTTGCACTGCAGAGGAAGCCGCTGCCGGTCGGGCGCGCGGTCGCGCTCGCGCTGCAGGTGCTCGACGCGCTCACGGTCGCGCACGCGGCCGGCATCGTGCACCGCGACATCAAGCCGGAGAACCTCTTCCTGGCCCGCGACGAGCGCGGCGAGCAGCTCAAGATCCTCGACTTCGGCATCGCCAAGGTGCTGCAGGCGGCCAGCGATCCGAGCGCCGTGCCCATGACCGCGGTGGGCAAGCCGCTGGGCACGCCCTTCTACATGTCGCCCGAGCAGGCGCTCGATCCCGGGCGCGTCGACGCGCGCGCCGACGTGTACTCGATGGGCGCCACGCTGTTCGAGATGCTGGCCGGGCGCACCGTGGTGCTGCCGCAGGAGATCGTCGTGGTCATCGGCCACGTGATCGCGGGCGACATCGAGCGCCACCCGCGCGTGCACTGCCTCGACGTGCCGGTGTGGCTGGACGAGATCGTGGCGCGCGCGCTGGCGCAGCGGCCCGAGCAGCGCTTCGCCGACGCCGCCCAGATGCGGGCCGCGCTGCGCGACGGGCAGCGCGAGGCGTCGCGACGCAGCTCGGTGGCCCCGCCCGTGGCCACGGTCGACGAGGACGACCCCACCCGCATCGCCGGCGACGCGCCCACCAGCCCGACCAACGGCGGCGACGCTCGCAGCGCCTCGGGCGAGACGCCCACGCAGCTCGAGCGCGGCGCGGGCCCGGGTGCGGGCACGACGCCGCGGCCGCGCACGCGCACGCCAGCGCAGCTCAGCCCGACGCTGGCGCCGGCGCACTCGCTGCGCCCCAGCCTGTTCGAGCGCGAGGCGCGCGCGCGCACCGACACGGTCGAGCCGCTGCCCCGGCCGCGCACCCAGCGCAGCTCGCTGGCGGCCGATCCGCTCGAGCCGAGCGAGCTCGCGCCCGGCGTGCCCGCGCTGCCGCGCCCGCACACACCCACGCCCACGCCGCTGCCCACGCCGCGCCCGATGCGCGCGGCCACGCCCACGCCCATGGCCACGCCCATCGTGCCCCGACCCACACCCGCGCCCGAGCCCATGCTCAGGCGGCCCCAGGTCGTCGCGGTCGCCGCGCTGGTGGCGACCCTGGCCACGGCCCTGGTGTGGTGGCACGGGCGCGGTCCCTTCCCCATCGAGGCGGCGCTGGTGCACGCGCGCGCCGGCGAGCACTTCCTGCGCGCGCGTGCCGCGCTCGACAGCGGCCAGGCGCGCCTGGTGCTCGAGGAGCTGGCGCTGGCGCGGCCGCTGGGCGAGACGCCGGCCGGCCTGATGATCGACGCGCGCGCTCGCTTGCTGCTCGGCGACCTGGACGGCGCCGCGCAGGCCCTCGACGTCGCGCTGGCCGAGGGCCTCGAGGATGGCGACGCGCTGCTGGCGCGCGCGGCCATCGAGCTGTCGCGCGGCGACCCACGCGCGGCGGCGGTGCGCGCACGTTCGCTCTACGAGCAGTGGCGCGAGCCGGAGGCCGCGGTGATCTACGGCACCGCGCTCTTCCGCCTGGGCGACCGCGTGCGCGCGCGCCCGCTGCTCGAGGCGGCGGCGGCCTCGCCGCGCGGACGCGCCGCGTTGGTCGAGCTGGCCCGGCTGGAGCGCGCCGAGGGCAACTTCGTGGCCGCCGCGGCCGCCTTCGCGCAGGCGGTCGACGCCGACCCACGCAACGCCGCGCTGCGCCTGGAAGCGGCCCTCCTGGCCTTCGACACCGGCGACGTGACCGGGGCGCGCGCCCAGGTCGAGCGCCTGCTCATCGAGGTGCCCTCGGATCTGGCCGTGCTGGCCGGCTGTGCGCGTCTGCGCAGCGCCGCCGGCGACCTCGACGGCGCGGCGCTGTGCCTCGACCAGGCCTTCGAGACGCCCGGCGGCGCCGACGCCGCGCTGGTGCTGCGCGAGCGCGGACGCGGCCTGCTCGCGC
>OBEQ012893516.1_pt1 | contig 15653 bp, 14 predicted proteins | sample 1670901 | NCBI WGS metagenome assembly OBEQ01 (sample SAMEA104232315, study PRJEB22302) | groundwater metagenome | biome: forest; feature: aquifer; material: groundwater | place: USA | collected 2011-08-07 | depth 5.4 m | reverse complement strand
TTTTTCGTTCATGGCTGACATTTTTCGGCATGACAAGCCTAACCTCAAAACCCATGGCCGCGCCAATCATGGCATAGGCAATTCCTGTATTGCCGGATGTAGAATCAATAAGAACCTGGCCCTTTCGGAAGGCGCCTGAAGCAAATCCTTCCTGTATCATGTTGTAAGCAGGTCTGTCTTTAACAGACCCTCCGGGATTAAACCATTCAGCCTTGACATAAATCTCGATTTTGGGCGAAAGATGAGGCGGGAGGACCCTCTTTAAACGTAGCAGCGGGGTTTTTCCGATTTTTTCTAAAAAGTTCATGGGGGGTCTTTGTTGCAAAGATTTAAGGCTCATACTTAAAATCGGGAAGTTTGTGAAGACGCGTCTTTATATAAAAATTAATGTGCCACAGTACTAATCTTGATGAAGAACGCTTGAAACGCCTTTTGAGCTTAACTCCACGAGAACATAAGAACTTTTCTTCGAAGGCTTTGTCGCCCCGCGGGCAGTACGAATAAAAACGTCCAAATCTTCACTGGCCGAAAACCAGCTTGGGTCAATTTTAAGGGAAGTTTCGTGCAGTTCCTGAGAATCTAATTTTTTACCATGATTTCCTTTTTTGGCAATAACATCGACATAATAAACCGTGTCCTGAGCGGATGCAAAACTGTGTTGCACAGCTAAATCATTAAACACGAGAGCTCCGTCGCGAACATCAAACCCATCCAACGGATTGGCCTCTTCAAACCAATAGCGGCCAATAATGTCCCGGCGTTCGATCAATGTTTTGGTCAAATATTCTTCATCCTGTTGATTGCTAAGTTTTCCGGCTTTGACCATGCTGCGAATGTCAGTATCTGTAAAGGACATGATGATTTTAGCGGCCCAAAAACCATCCGCGCGCGTAAGGTCCTTAAATGCATATTGCGGAAGCAAGGATTTAAATTTTCCGGGGTTAAATTCACGATTATCAAAATAGCCGAGGGCTGAGGAGTTGTTTTTTTCTCCCGCCTCACGCCATCTTTTCTGCCAGGGCTTTTCCCATAACCCGAGCCCCCAGAAAGCCTTAAAAGTTTCTCCGTAATCCATCAAATATTCATGCCCGAACATCGCGGGCTTTGCCCCATAACTATCAGAGCCTAAAGCTGAATTAAACTCGGTCAAATAATGTTTAATGACTTTGCTGCCACCTTCGTCGACGAGCAGGTCTAAAGTATTATTTTCAATCGTATCGTTGTTGTTCAACCATGAAGAAAAAACACGCAAGGCGCGAATTTCACGGCGCTTGGCATGGTCTATTTTGTCCTGCGGATCGTTTTTCCTGCGTCCTTTAAAATTAAAATTGCCCAGATCTTCTCCGGCCGGCAGTTTGCTTGCTGAAGCGCGAAATTTTCCATCGGAAGCCCAGGGAAGAAAAAGCAAATACTCCTGCAATTTTTCAGAAGTTAAATTTCTAGAAAAACCAGTGTCATCGGCAATTTTAGCGGCAGGATCAGGCGTCAATTTTTCCGCTTCGAAAGTAATCACATTATATTGCGGTACGTTATAACCAATCGCGTAGAAAAAGCGGCTTGCGATGACTTCAGCGGAGGTCTCAAGTTCCAGCGAATCTGCAGGGTCAAAACGCAATGTGTATTCATCCCCGCGGCCGTCCTTAATCAAAAAGCTTGGATGTGTTGCATCAAAGGTGCCGTGATTGATGGTCAATTTGCCCGTCGTGTCAGGCCCGTCCGTATCATGGTGGCCAGCTTCAAGCTCAGCATCGCTAAGTTTTTTGCGCGCATGACGGTTTGTAAAAAAGTTTGAATCCGGGACTTCATCAAATGCATTCACGTCTTCGGAGCTGCTTTTTTTACGGAAAAGCCCCTGATAAATTCTGTCTAAACGCAAATAGCTTGTGGCTTCGTAATAAACGTTTTGATCAAAGATATCGCGAAAAAGAGACACTTCGTTTTTCTTATATTCAACGGCCCCCTCCGAACCCGAGACAGACACCGGGCCGGCGAAAATCATTGTGCATAAAATCGCGGGTAAAAACTTAAAAAGGCGTTCTGCTTTTAACATAAAAGTTGGTTCCTTCCGCTCCGTGGGCCATTTCCACAGTCAGAATGTGGTGGTTCAAATAACTAAATCGGAATCCCATACCAAAGGTGCCCCTGAAATCTTGAAATTGCATTTCGCCGAAATGACCAAAGACCTGGCCTTCATCCCAAAAAAGAATCGTGTCCAACTGGGCATCGCGATGCTGGTAAATGGCATAACGATATTCCGCATTTAATACCATGGAGCTATCATCAAAAAAACGATTTTGCTCATAGCCCCTCAACGTGCGGCTTAAATCCGGAAAAGAACCGTAACCCCCGAGGCGGGCCATTTGGTGAAACGGAACACTGCTATGGCTGGTTTCAGAATTATGTTCGCCGTAGAAATGAAGGACTAAAATGCGGCGTTCAGACCAGAGTGGGAAATATTTGCTAGCATCCACGGCATATTTAAAATATTGGGCGTCTGAGGCATTGAGACCATCGTTAAAACTTGACGCCAGTTGAACACGACTTCCGTGCGTAGAATTTTCCTGTTGATTGCGGGTGTCGCGCACCCATTCAAGGCCATAAGTAAGTAATTTATCGCCGCCGTGGCTCGGCAAAGTAGGAAAATGATCATCAAAATTTCCAACCCCGCCGTCTCTGCCGTTTTCAATATTGATGTCGCGGTACGCAAATTTAAAATCAAGGGCAAAAGACGGGTCCCTGCTATAACCCAAATCAGATTCCAAAAATGTTTCTTCTTCCTTGAAAGTGACGCCTTCCCCGGCACTGGTGTCAGGGCCAATGCCATAAAAGTGTTCGCGCGGTCTGTAAGAATAATTCATTGTTTCAAAAAAACGAATGGGGGTTTCGGCAATGCGTTCGGCGCCGATTCTGCCGCCGGCACCCACATAAGCATTGTAGGTATAGTCCGTCCAGGCTTTGGCAACTAAATCGGGGAACCTGACTTTTTGACGAGTAATACGGACAAAGTCATAATCCATTCCATCAAAACGGGGCGTAAAACCATAATCCACGCCTTCTTCATATAACCACTGTCCCTTTTTCAGCAACCGGTGCTTGTCGACATAATTAAGGGTTTTATCAATTGGCCAGCGGAGAAGCTCCAGGGGATAAGTCAGAAAGTTTTTGGCAATTTCTTTGGCGGTAGAGGGTTCAGGCTCTTTTCTTAAAATGCTGGCGTAGCGGTCATAACTTAATTCTTCCGCCCGGGCCGCTCCAAGAGTAAGGAGAGACGTAGCGACAAAAACAAGCGCCAAAAATTTAGAATAGCGAGTAAATTTCATGTGACTTATATTCGGCTAATTTTTCTTATTTCTTGAATGGGAAAATACGAGCACCAATTTTCTTCTAAATCTGCCGCCATGTCAATTTGGTTTTTATCCGGCACCGATAAAACCGTATAGACCGATTAAATGTCCTCTTCGTGCAAAAAAGCATCCTGTATGATTTTTATTTCGGGCTCTGCCCCGGCATTCCAATAGACTGCCACCACATCAAATGACACTGGGCTGTCTGTTTTTTGGTTTCCTTTTAAATAAAAACTAGCAAGCTGGCTCAGCTTTTTTTGCTTTATGGGATGAACGGCTTCTTCCGGACTTCCAAAACGGTTACTCGTACGGGTCTTGATTTCGATAAACCGGATCCTGCCGCCCTGTTCAGCCACCACATCAATTTCGCCGAGCTTGCATTGATAATTTTTATCGAGAATTTTATAACCTTCTCTAATCAGAAAACGCCATGCCGCCATTTCTCCACGCTGGCCAAGGGTCAAACGAAAAGGAGTATTTTTAGGCGCTAACTTCACAAACAGATTCCCTGGGTTCCTCAAAAAAAGTTTGTACCGGATAAAAACTTTTGCGGTGCACAGGTGATGGGCCTATTTGCCGGATTCTTTTTATATGCTCAGGCGTAGCATAGCCTTTATGCGATTTAAAATTATAATCAGGATAAAGTTGATCAAGGTGTTTCATCCAGGCATCGCGATAAACTTTGGCGATAATAGAAGCCGCAGCAATGCTGGCTGATTTCCCGTCTCCGCCAATCACAGTCTGTTGCATAATCGGCAAAGAAACTTTTGCTTTCCCATCAACCAAGAGAAGGTCGGGCGTACGGGTCAATGCCAGCACAGCCCTTTTCATGGCAAGCAAACTTGCGTGATAAATATTAATCTCATCAATCGTTTGTTCATCGACAACGCCCAAACCAACCAAAGCATTTTGAGCGATCTCCCAAAAAAGGAGCTCGCGGCGTTCAGGGAGAACTTGCTTGGAGTCATTAAGTCCTTTAAAGGAAGATTTGCGGAAAAGAATAACAGCGGCGGCCACAACAGGACCTGCCAGGGGGCCGCGTCCGACTTCATCGACGCCCGCAAGGCAGCCTTGAAATTGTTGCTTGATCCTGGTGTCAAACCTTAAAAGACGGTTTAAAACAAAGGAAGACATGTCCCTCGAATTTAATGAGCTGCGTCCCCCGCACAAAGAGCGGGGACTGCACTCAAGATGAGAAGTCAAAAAGACTTCTTATTTTTTTCTTAGGTGATAAAGCTTTGCCTTGGTGAATCTTCCCTTGCGGCTGACGACGATTTTTTCTACCGTCGGAGAGTGCAAAGCAAAAATTTTTTCCACAATGTCACCGTGCGTTTCTTTCAGCACGGAAAAATTGGCACTCACGCCAATTCCGCGACGGCGGATGCAAACGCCCTCAAAAATCTGAGTACGGGTTTTATCGCCTTCTTTCACGCGGATATGCACTTTAAGGGTATCACCGACCCGAAACTCCGGGACTTCTTTCTTGCAAAGATCTTTTGTTACGCTTGCTATGGCTTCAACGGCTTTCACGTTTATTCTCCTATAGATCGCAACTTCCAGTTGCGATCTGCTTATTGTCCCGAGGCTGATGCCTCGGGGCTCTACTCTTTACCTGCCCCCATATGAGGGTCAATTTACTTTTAAATCAGGCCTTTTCTTGCTCGTCATTTCAAGGGCCATCTCATGCCGCCATTTTTCAACCTGCTTGTGATGCCCCGAAATCAAAATGTCAGGAACTTTCCAGCCTTTATATTCTCTGGGCCGCGTATATTGCGGATATTCCAGCCCAGGCTGAAAACTTTCATACTTCAGCGACTCTTCATTTCCTAAAACACCGGGAACCAAACGAGTCACAGCCTCGATCAAGCACAGGGCCGGGGCCTCGCCACCGGTCGTAATAAAATCACCGATTGAGACTTCCTGGTCGGCCAGATGTTCATGGACTCTGTAATCAATGCCTTCGTAATGCCCGCAAATCAAAACCAAATGCTTTTTCTTAGCAAGCTTTGCCGCCAGCTTCTGTGTCAACGGCTCGCCTTGCGGATCAAGCAAAATGACCCAGCCTTTGGGTTTTTTGGCATTTTTTTGAATGTCGTCGACACATTCAAAAATGGGCTCAGGCTTCATGACCATGCCCGGCCCGCCCCCGAAAGGTTTATCATCTACGGTCTTATGACGGTCATGCGTATAATCCCGAAGATTATGGACATTGATTTTCACATGCCGTTTTTCCTGGGCGCGTTTGATAATAGACTCTTTCAAAGGCGCGTCAAAAAAACGCGGGAAAATCGTGACGACATCAATTTCAAGTGCCGTCATCGGCAAATCAGCTTACGCCTTTTTCCGTCGCGCTGCGCGCTTTAACAAACTGCGAAGCGAAACGCTGATTTGGGCGCCCTGCTTGACCCAATAATCAAGGCGTTCTTTTTTGACCTCGAACTTTTCAACTGCGGGAATCGGATCATAATACCCGATTTCCTCAATGAAACGGCCGTCGCGGGGCATCTTTGCATCACTGACCACAATGCGCCATTGCCCGCGATTTTTGGTCCCAAAACGTTTCAAACGAATTCTTACTGCCAAGGGAACCTCCTTAAATGAGCACCCAACTTACGCTCCGAAGGAGCGGCAAGTTGGCCGTGCGAATTTATCCCGTAAGGCTGCGACCTAGCAGCCAAAGCGGGATTTCTTTTTTTATTCTCTTTCCCGGCGAATTGATGCACCAAGAGAAGAAAATTTGGATTCGAGTTTTTCGTAACCTCTGTCCAAGTGGTAAACGCGGTGGACTTCCGTCGTCCCTTCCGCAACAAGTCCTGCAATCACAAGCGCTGCGCTGGCCCTTAAATCCGAGGCCATCACAGGCGCTCCTGACAATTTTTTAACTCCATGCACAATCGCGCTCGGGCCTTCCAGAAAAATCTTGGATCCCATGCGGTTGAGTTCGCTGACATGCATGAAGCGGTCCGGATAAATTTTTTCCGTAATCACACTGATGCCCGGCGTTACAGACATAAGCGCCATCATCTGCGCTTGCATATCTGTAGGAAAACCCGGATACGGCAATGTCGTAACATCCACTGCCTTCAAACGTACATTGCGCCTTACTCTCATCGTATTTTTTGTTTTTTCAATGCGTACACCCGTTTGGCGCAATTTATCGACGATCGCATTTTGATGACTAGGCTCAACTTTTTTAATCAGCACATCACCGGCGGTCATGGCGGAAGCAAACATATAAGTGCCCGCTTCAATCCGGTCCGGAATAACAGAATATCTTGCGCCGTGCATCTTCTTAACGCCTTCAACCTGAATAATCGGAGATCCTTCGCCGGTGATTCTAGCACCCATCTTTTTTAAGAAACGGGCAAGATCTACAACTTCCGGTTCGCAAGCCGCATTTTCAATCTGCGTGATACCGCGCGCAAGCGTTGCGGCCATCATCACATTGCCTGTTGCTAACACAGATGAACCAAACGCTCCGCCTAAAAAGATTTCATTGCCACGTAATTTTTTGGGGGCCTTAGCATTCACATTGCCGTGTTGAATTTGTATTTTTGCACCAAGCGCCTCAAGGCCCTTTAGATGCAAATCAATCGGACGCGGCCCGATCACACATCCGCCCGGGATTGAAACTTCCGCCTCTCCCATACGCGTAAGAAGCGGCCCTAAAACGCAAACTGAAGCGCGCATCGTGCTGACTAATTTATAAGGCGCAATCGGATTTAAATTTTTTCCGGGCTTTATAGAAACCGACCCTTTTTCAAAATGGGCCTTGGCACCGAGCGCGCGCAAAAGTCTTATCATCGTCTGAATGTCCCGCAAATCAGGAACATTTTCGATAATCGACTCTTCTTCGGCGAGTAGCGCAGCTGCCATAATCGGCAAAGCAGAATTTTTAGCGCCTGAAATTTCTACTTCGCCTTTTAATTTTCTACCGCCTGTAATAACAATTTTATCCATAATTAAACGCGCCGGCCCATGATGACACGGTCTAAACCGGCATGGTCTTTAAAAATTTCAATTTTTGTAAAGAATGTCTTTTCCAATAAGTCTTTCACTTGCTCTGCCTGGCCTTTTCCCATTTCCATCATGAGAATCCCGCCGGGAGTTAAAAAATTAAACGCTTCCCGAACAATGCTCCGGTAAAAATAGAGCCCGTCTTTTTTTCCATCCAGCGCCCGGCGCGGTTCGAAAAAAATCTCAGGTTCTAGATCGTACCAATCTTCTTTCGCCAGATACGGCGGATTGGAAACAATGGCCTCGTACTTTAAAAAATGCGAGGGCGATTCCAGCTTTTGAAACAAATCGGACTCTAACACTTCGGCCCGATCCAAAAGCCTGTAGGAAGACAAATTGTCACGCGTTGTCTTTACGGCTTTCCGGGAAATATCGACAAAGGTCCCAGCGGCTTTTTGAAAATGCCGCAAGAGTGCAATGCCAATGGCCCCAGTCCCTGAACCTAAATCTATAAAACGAAACCGGTCAGACTTACTGAAGCCAGACCTTTCAATAAAACGTTCGACTAAAACTTCTGTTTCCGGGCGAGGGATCAAACATCCCCGCCCCACCCGCAATTCTTCGTTCCAGAAATAAGATTTCTGTAAAAGATAAGCGGCCGGCACCCGCTTTTTACGGAGGTCGATCAGTTTTTTGAAAACTTTTAACCGTGCTGCCGGAACAACTTTTTTAGTATCAAGATAAAGACGGGAACGATCCAACCCTGAAATTTCTTGAAGCAACCATTCCGTACTGGCCTGGGCTTCTATTTCGCCTAGACCTTCAAGCTCTTTTTGGCCCCAATGAAGCAGATCTCCCCATGTGGCGAAGCGCTTAGCAAAGGAAGCCTCACGCAGCATCATTGAGCTTTTTCTCCCTTTCGCTTTGCTCCAGCGCACGGACAAGATCGTCCAAATGGCCGTCTAAAATATCATCCAGGGCATGCAAAGTCAAACCGATTCGATGATCCGTAACCCGTTGATCTGGAAAGTTATACGTACGAATTTTGCCCGACCGGTCACCGCTTCCGACCTGCTCTTTGCGCTGTTTTGCAATCTCTTGCTGATGTTTCTGCTGCATTGCATCATATAACCTCGTGCGCAACACCCGCATGGCCTTGGCCTTGTTTTTATGCTGGGAGCGTTCGTCCTGGCAGCTTACGACAAGACCCGAGGGCAAATGCGTAATACGAACGGCCGACTCTGTTTTGTTCACATGCTGACCGCCGGCTCCCGAGGCGCGAAACACATCGATTCTTAAATCTGTCGGAGAAATATCAAGATCCAGTTCTGTTGCTTCCGGCAAAACCGCAACCGTTACAGCCGAGGTATGAATTCGTCCGCTGGATTCAGTATCCGGAACACGCTGCACACGGTGAATGCCGCTTTCGTATTTAAAAAAAGAATAAGCAGCGTTTCCGCCCACACCAAAAATAATTTCTTTGAATCCGCCTTTGCCAGTCGGATTCGAACTCATGACTTCCTGGCCCAACTTATGGTCCGAAGCATAACGGGAATACATGCGAAAAAGGTCTGCAGCAAAAAGAGCAGCCTCTTCCCCACCCGTCCCGGCGCGAATTTCGATAATCACATCGCGAGCGTAATTCGGATCGCCTTCTTTCAAAAGATCATCTTCTATTGCGCGCATGAGTTCTGATTTGCGGGTTTCGAGGGCCTGCAACTCTTCTTCGTAAAGTTTTTTCATGTCCGAATCAAGACCCTTTTCCAAAAGGGCCTGAGTCAAATCACCAGCTTCTTTGCTGGCTTTACGATAATTTTCAAAAAGCTGTGTCACCGGCCGAAGCCCCGCCAACTCTCTTGTCAGTTTTTGATAAGAGTTTTGGTCTTTCACAATGTCGGGGTCGGCAAGCTCCTGCTCGATACTCTTCATACGCTGCTCGATTTTCTCGAGCCGTTCCAAAAGCTTCATAAATCAATTATTCAGCCTGGTCTTCGGCAACGGTCTGAGATTCTGTTTCAGGCGCTGCGGTTTCGGCTGCGGCCTTTTTCTGCTTTTTCTGATTTCCCGTCACGACCTTCGAACCGAATTTTTTATTGAAACGCTCAATGCGTCCGGTCGTATCCATAAGTCTTTGCTTGCCGGTAAAAAACGGGTGGCAAGACGAACAAATTTCAACCTGGATCACGCCCGTGATCGTGCTACGGGTTTCAATAACATTACCGCAAGCACAGTGAATGCTTGCTTCTGCATAATTAGGGTGAATAGAATCTTTCATTTGAGTAATCTCCGTTTAATTTATTTTTGCTATGTTTGATATAGCTTATTTATCGATCTTATTCATGCTGAGCAAGAACTCGGCGTTGGACTTGGTCTTTGAAAGCCTGTCCACGAGGAGCTCCATAGCTTCTGCAGGATTGAGCTCGTTTAATACTTTGCGCAAAATCCAAACGCGATTGAGCTCATCCGGATGCATCAACATATCTTCCTTACGAGTGTTGGATTTTTTAACATCAATGGCCGGGTAAATGCGCTTCTGGAAAAGATTGCGATCAAGCTGCAATTCCATATTGCCCGTACCTTTGAATTCTTCGAAAATCACTTCGTCCATGCGTGAACCCGTGTCCACGAGGGCTGTGGCGATAATCGTCAAACTGCCACCTTCTTCGATATTACGCGCTGCACCAAAAAAGCGTTTGGGTTTGTGAAGTGCGCTCGAATCCACGCCGCCGGAAAGAATTTTTCCAGAATGCGGGACCACTGTGTTATAAGCGCGCGCAAGACGCGTGATGCTATCAAGCAGAACAACCACATCCCGTTTATGCTCCACAAGCCTCTTGGCTTTTTCCAGAACAATTTCAGCAACCTGCACGTGACGTTCTGCGGGTTCGTCAAAAGTCGATGAAATAACTTCACCCTTCACCGAACGCTGCATGTCCGTCACTTCTTCCGGACGTTCGTCGATCAGAAGCACGATCAAGTACGTTTCCGGATGATTGGTCGTAATGCTGTTGGCGAGTTTTTGCAGCAGGATTGTTTTACCGCTATAAGGCGGGGCCACAATCAATCCGCGCTGACCATAGCCAATCGGCGTCAAAAGGTCCATAACTCTCATGGAAACCTCACTGGGCGATGTTTCCAGCATGATCCTTTTTTCCGGATAAAGCGGGGTCAAATTATCAAACGCGATTTTGTCTTTGATCATTTCAGGGTCTTCGAAATTGACCGCTTCGACTTTCAAAAGAGCAAAATAACGTTCGCCTTCTTTGGGCGGGCGGATTTGACCGCTTACGTTATCGCCTGTCCGAAGATTAATACGGCCGATCTGGCTGGGCGAAACGTAAATATCGTCCGGCGAAGGCAGATAATTGTAATTAGGCGAGCGCAGGAAACCAAAACCATCCTGCAGAATTTCGAGCACGCCTTCTCCGAACATTAAACCGGAGCGTTCGGCTTGTCCCTGCAGGATTTTAAAAATAAGATCCTGCTTTTTGATACCGGCCGTCTGTCCGATATTAAATTTTCGGGAAAGTTCATGCAGTTCGCTAACCTTCATTTTTTTCAGCCCGACCACGTCAAAAACTTTTTCTCCCGGTTTTAGAGCGGGTATATTGGCTTCCGCAGCAGCGTCGTCGCCGTTCATTGAATTAACGGAGTTAATAACGGGGTTAGCGGGCCTGTTTTGCATAGGCGGTTCGGGTTTTCTTGTAGGGTTCATTCTTTCTTTTGGCATTTTTGTTTTATTCTCCTTAATTAGTTAAGCGCGCAGAAGATTTTTCCAAATCGTTTCTGCCTGGCGCCTTGTATTTTCAAAAGTTCCGGAATTGTCGACGACAAAATCAGACTTTTTCTTTTTTTCTTTCAAAGGCCATTGCACTTTGTTCCGGGCCTCGACTTCAACCCGGGAATAGCCTTTTTCCTGCAAGCGTTTGTAAATAGCTTCCTTCGAAGCCCCAACCGTAACGACTTTATCGCAATACCGGTCAAAACTCGCCTCAAAAAGAAGCGGAACTTCGAGGATCACGATATTTTTTCTTGAAGCCTTTGCATTTCCCAAAAGGCGCTTGAGCACATACGGATGGACAATGCTCTCAAGTTTTTTTCTTTTGGCCGAATCGCGGAAAATAATTTGCGCGATTTTTTTTCTGTCGAGCCTGCCGCTTTTAGAAAGCTCAACTTCTTTAAAAAGAGCGGTTATTTTTTTATAAACAGGACTCGTCTTTTCAAGTGCTTCGTGAGCGACCCTGTCGGCATCCAGCACGCATGCGCCAAACTTGCTAAAAATCTTGGCGACACTTGTTTTACCGGACCCAAAAACGCCGGTAACTCCGACTATTCGAGCCGACAAAATTTTTTTCTTTTTCATAGGCGGCTCGCAATCAACACTCAACCTTTGTACCAAGAATCGCCCGTATAGGTATCGACTCGAAGCGGCACGCGTAAGGCATAAGCCCCTTCCATCTCAGTCTTGACCAAACGGGTCAATTTTTCAGCTTCGGATTCAGGCATATCAAAAACCAATTCGTCATGCACTTGCATGACCATCAGGCTGCGAAAATTTTCTGTTTCCAGGCGTCTTTGAATTGTAATCATGGCCAACTTGATCAAATCAGCGGCTGAGCCTTGTATCGGCGCATTAATCGCCGCTCGCTCCGCAAACTGCCGCACCTGCGCATTGCGTGAATTAATGTCCGGGAAATAAGACCGGCGCCCTAAAATCGTTTCGAGATAGCCGTCTTTTCTGGCCTTTTCTTTTTCGTTTTCCAGATATTCTTTGACCGCGCTGTAACGTTTGAAATAATTGTTAATGAATCCGTCGGCTTCGCTGATGCCGATTCGCAAATCCTGCGCCAACCCAAAAGCAGATTTCCCATAAATAATGCTGAAATTAATCGTCTTCGCAAGATTGCGCATTTCCCGGGTCACGCCCGTTTCTTCAACGCCATACAGAAGAGTGGCGGTATATTTGTGAACATCCCTATCTTCGTTGAAGGCCTTGCTCAAATTTTTATCACCCGAAAGATGCGCTAAAATGCGAAGTTCGATTTGTGAATAATCTGCCGAAAGGATTTTGCGTTTACCTTTTGCGTCAGGTCTCGGAATAAAGGCCTTACGAATCATGCGCGCGGCTTCGGTTTTAATGGGAATATTCTGAAGATTAGGGTCAGAGCTCGAAAGCCTGCCTGTAGCGGTCGTTGTCTGATTATAAGAAGTATGGACCAAATGCGTCTCGGGATGAACCATCTCGGGCAAAGCGTCCAGATAAGTGGATTTCAATTTCGCCTTTTCGCGGTATTCCAGGAGTTTTTTCGGAAGCTCGTAATTCAGAGCAAGTTTTTCAAGAACGCTTACATCCGTGGAAAATCCGGTCTTGGTTTTCTTTACTGGCGGTAATTTTAGTTTGGTAAAAAGGACTTCCGCGAGTTGTTTGGTGGAATTAATATTGAATTCTTCTCCGGCATCGCGGTAGATTTCTGCGGTCAGTCTTTCCAGATCCTTGCCAGCATTTTCGGACAATTCCTTAAGAAACTTGAGGTCTAAACAAACCCCGTTCATTTCCATTTTAGCCAGCACTTCGGCCAAGGGCATTTCCAAATCTTGAAAAAGTTTTTGAACACCGGTCTCTTCGAGGCGTTTTGCAAAGACGGGCACAAGCCTCAAAACGCAATCCGCGTCTTCTGAAGCATACGCCGCGATCCTCTCAAGCGGAACTTCGGCCATGGTGATCTGGCTTTTCCCAGAGCCGATCAGAGACTGTGTCGTAATTTTACGCACGCCCAGACATTCCAAAGTCAGATCGTCAAGATTGTGATTTAATTTCAAGGGGTTCGTGAGATAACTTGCAATCATGGTATCAAAAGAGATGCCGTTTATATTGACATCCAAACGTTTTAAAACAATCCAATCATATTTAATGTTTTGGCCGTATTTTTGTTGGGATTCATTTTCCAAAATAGGTTTTAACTCTGCCAAGACATCTTTTAAGGGAAGTCCTTCTGCTTTATGACGGTCTGAGGAAACAGGAATGTAATAAGCGCAAAAAGGGTCCCACGAAAAACTCAAACCCACCAAATGCGCGAGCATTGGATCTTCAGAAGTGGTTTCTGTATCAAAGCTGAACTTCTCTACTTTTTTTAATTTTTCGATAAAACCCTTAAAATCTTTTTCATTAGAAACGGTGATGTAGCAACGTTCTTTTTCTTCCGTAACGCCGGTGGGGGCAAGTTCTTTGGCCAAATTACGGAATTCATATCGTTTATAAAATTCTCCGAGGGCAATTTCGTCGGGCTTTTGAGTAGCTATTTTTTCCCAATCAATATCAACCGGAACTTTTGTATCAATCGTAGCAAGGCTCTTGGAAAGTAATAGCTTGTCCATGTTGTCGCGCAAAAGAGTTTGCTGAGATTTGGAAGAAACGTTTGCAATGTCTTTGACCAGATTTTCAACTGAGCCAAATTGATGAATAAGCTTCATGGCTGTTTTTTCACCAATGCCGGGCACTCCTGGAATATTGTCTGAGGCATCCCCCATCAAAGCCATAACGTCGACCACTTTTTCCGGGCCCAGTCCATCAAAACGTTCACGCACTTTATCCGAGTCATAAATCAAATTTTCTTTGCTAGGATTTAAAATTTTTATGGAATCGTCCACGAGTTGCATGGCGTCTTTATCGCCGGTAGCAATCAAGACCCGTAATCCATGCTCCCTGCCTTGTATCGCGAGTGTGCCGATCAAATCATCTGCTTCATAGCCCGCCTGTTCGAAAATCGCAAAACGCGAGATCCGGCAAAACTGCTTGATGGGCTCTATCTGTTGGACCAAATCTTCGGGCATGGGCTTGCGATGAATTTTATATTCCTTGTATTGCTTATGGCGAAAGGTAGGTTCAGGGCGGTCAAAACAAATAGCGATATGCTCAGGCTGCACCTCGCCAAGGAGCTTACGCATCATCATGATAAATCCGTAAAGCGCATTGGTCGGCTCCCCTTTAGAATTCGAGAGAGGTCCGATGGCATAGTAAGCCCGATAGCAAAATGAATTGCCGTCTATGATAAATAGTGTTGGGCCGTGGCCGTTATTGGAGGAAGCCTGTTTCATTCAAAAAGGACCTTTTGCGAGGGGTTCATGAGCCAGCTTGCAAGGGGATTTAAGTTAAAATAACCTCGAGTAATTTGATTTTTTCAGGAATTTAAGGGTTTGCCAGTAGGGGGTCTTGGACTGGACTCTTCTGTGCGGAAAGCAGAATACAGGCCTTTGCCTTTTAGGTCAAGATTTTTATTACTTTTTTAAAGGAGCTTTCTGGCCAGGGGCCGGCAAGCGCGAAACCCTTTCGGCCAAATCCCGGGGGTCTTGGGCAACCTCAATCATACCGTCATAGCTGATAACTCCTGCTTGATAAAGTTCTTTTAAGTGATCGTCAAGGGCTCTCATGCCAAAACGGCTGCCGGTTTGAAGCTCAGACATGATTTGAAAGGTCTTTCCCTCCCGGATGAGGTTACGTATGGCCGGAGTGGCTATCATAATCTCAAAAGCGCAAATACGTCCTCCCTTGCCGTCAATTCGAGGCAAAAGAGTTTGTGAAACAACAGCCACCACGGTAGAGGCCAATTGTACCCTGACCTGCGTTTGCTGATGGGAAGGAAATACGTCAATAATACGGTCTACGGTCCTTGCGGCGCCCGTGGTATGAAGGGTTGAAAATACCAAATGGCCGGTTTCTGCGGCCCTAATCGCTGATTCCATGGTCGCAAGATCGCGCATTTCTCCAATCAGGATCACATCAGGGTCCTGGCGAAGGGCCTTGACCACTGCTTCAGAAAACGTAGGTACGTCTTCGCCTACTTCGCGCTGGGTCACAATCGATTTTTTATGGGGATGCATAAATTCAATCGGGTCTTCAGCCGTAATAATATGCTTTTCAAAATTCTCGTTGATGTAATTAAGCATGGTGGCAAGCGTGGTTGTTTTGCCAGATCCGGTCGGTCCAGTCACCAGGATCAATCCTCTTGGCCTGGAAAGAAGTTCCTGTAATTGGGTCGGCAACCCAATCTGCTCAAAGGAATAAAATTTATACGGAAGCTGGCGCAACACCATCGCATAACTGCCCTTTTGCTTAAAGCACGAAACACGAAAACGGGCTTTATCTGCAAAAGAAAAACCAAAGTCGATGCCGCCGACTTCTTCGACTTTTTTTCGCTGTTCTTCAGTCGTGATTTCCCGCGCCAGTGACTCGGTTTCTTGCGGCGTGAGCGGCTTATCATCCATCGAAGTAATGGCCCCGTGCAAACGCACAGAACGCGGACGCCCCACGCTGATATGAATGTCGGAGGCTTCTTTTTCAATCGCAAATTTTAA
>OBEQ012319581.1_pt1 | contig 15654 bp, 13 predicted proteins | sample 1670901 | NCBI WGS metagenome assembly OBEQ01 (sample SAMEA104232315, study PRJEB22302) | groundwater metagenome | biome: forest; feature: aquifer; material: groundwater | place: USA | collected 2011-08-07 | depth 5.4 m | reverse complement strand
GATCAGGTAATAACATTACTTTAAATAATTCAGGAAATGATTTCTCAACTGTAGGTATCACCTCAGGTAACAATATCTCTTTGCGTGATACCAATGGTTTAGCACTTGCAGCATCTACCGTCTCTGGCACATTTGATGTCATTGCTGCGGGTGCCCTTACCCAAAGCGGCGCATTAGGTGTCACTGGGGCTACAACATTTGCAGCAGGCAGCAGTAATAATATTACTTTAACTAACGCAGCAAATGATTTTTCAACATTTGCTATTACTTCTGGTAAAAATGTCAGCGTGACAGATGCCAATGCATTAACGCTTGGTGCATCCACTATCTCAGGTGATTTCACTGTGAATACGCATGGTGCGCTTACACAAAGTGGTGAATTAGCAATGAATGGCGCAGGTTCAACTGCTGCCTTTACTTCAAACAATAATGTCATCACATTAAATAACACAATTAATGGCGCAATTAATTTAACCCTTGATTCAGGTTCATCTGATATCACAATTAATCAGAATTTGGGTGATACAACGCAATTGGCTGCGTTGAATGTAACAAATGCCAATAACTTCACTAGTAACGCTACTATCCGAGCAAGTAATTTTATACAAAGTGGAGGAAGTGGTATCACCCTTTTTAATAACAGTGGCTTGATTGCAGATAATGCAATTGCAGACACGACAACATTAAACGGTGCATTAACCGTGGGTACATTAACATTTGATATTCATACCGGAAACATGACTGGTACTGTGAATGGTCAAGCAGGGGACTCTGCTATTTTAGCGATGAATATATTAAATATCGTCGTACCTAACACTATCTACTTTAATGGTATTGATGTGTACTACGTATTAAATCCAACACCAACACCAACTCCAACACCCTCAACAGAAACAACACAAACCGCGGCATTTCAAATTGTGTTCCCAACAGATTTTAATGGCGATGATCCGCAACCATTAAAAACGGAAGCAACTGATGTTGACAGCAAAACTACAAACTTAATTAAAATCCAAGGTAATTGTGTGCAAGCCGGTGCCAATACTTCTATCTGTGCAAGTAAACCTGTGATCACTGGTTTTTAATTCTATCGTGAAGCAGACTGCGAAATCAGACCTCATCATTAGTGACGGTCATTATTATTTTATCCTCGCCGATATTTTACAATTCTATTTTGGTTTTGTTCGGAACAATTCTTATAGCTAATGGTTGGTGTATCTTTAGCTAAAAAAATATTTTTAAATCCTTTTTTCAAAATAGCACTGAGAAGGGGGAATTTATTTGAATAATTATTTTTAATAAGGCTGTTTAAATTATCCGGGGATCGACAATCAAACTGATTAGTGACTTCGTATCTATCAAAACATAAATACCATAAAGAAGTTTTATTTTCTTGTTTTTGGCCAAAGCTACGTTGAGAACCTAAGAGTTTGTATAGTTCATAAGGATCATTTTCTAAAAATTTATCATCTTTATTTGCTTCTATGATGATAAACCATTGCAAATAATGAGACCACGGTCCATGTTCTCTTGGCACACCAAGATCTTTAAATAAAGTGCCATTACATAGCAGAGAATGAAATCTAGCATTACTTAATAATCGGTTGATTTTACCCATTTGGGTGTTTAATTTATTTTCTACAGCCCAACGATATAAGACATCAGAAAGTAATTTGAATTTTTCAGTGTTGTTTATATCAAATAATTTTTTTGTTAATTCTTTTTGTTCAAATATACCTTTACAACAAGCATCATCAAATAATTTTTTGTTAAGTTTTTCTACCTGTTTGATAACTAAGTCTTCTTGTGTCAAGAGATAAGAAATTCTTGCAAAATCGTCTATTTCTTTGGCTGACAAGGAAAAGTTAAATGATTTAATTTCCTCTCGATATAAATGTAAATTGCCATCAAATCGCATCTCACCACCCTCATTTTTTTTATTTGTGAGAGGCATTATAAAGATATAAAATTAACTGAATATTAAGGGCACCTCTAGAAATTGCGTTAATTTGCGTAATGGCAGTCCCAAAAATGACAGAGACAAAGTCACCCCTACTACTATCTCCCCGCGTTTTTCTGTATCCTTCTAACAATTGATGAAGGATGTAAAAAATGACGACTCCAACGAATACTTTTGCGCGCGATGTTTATATTGTTGATGGCGCACGCACCCCGTTTCTAAAAATGAAATCAACCCCCGGGCCTTTTTCTGCATCTGATCTTGCCGTGCAAGCCGGCCGTGAATTATTAAAACGTCAACCGTTTTTACCAAGTGATTTAAGCGAAGTGGTATTGGGATGCGTCATGCCCAGTGTCTATGAAGCCAATATCGGGCGCGTGGTGGCACTGCGTTTAGGATGCGGTCAAGCCATGCCCGCATGGACGGTACAACGTAATTGCGCCTCTGGCATGCAAGCACTTGATAGCGCCGCAAAAGATATTGGCATGGGTCGCGCTGATTTAGTCTTAGCAGGCGGCGCGGAAGCAATGAGTCGCGCACCACTGATTATGAGTGATGCATTTACCGAATGGTTTATGCGTATGATGAGTGCAAAAACATGGAAAGCAAAATTACAAAATCTTATTCATTTTCGTCCTGCATTTTTAAAACCAGCTTCTGCACTCATCGGTGGTTTAACCGATCCGATTGTGAATCTTACTATGGGGCAAACCGCAGAAAATTTAGCACATCGTTTTCATATTATGCGGGAACAAATGGATCAATTTGCCTTGGAAAGTCATGAACTCACCGCAAGCGGTCAAGATGAAAAATATTTTGCAAAAGAAATCGTGCCTATCTTTGATAATAACGGTCAGTTTTATTTAGCAGATGATGGCGTGCGTCGTGATTCTTCCATGGAAAAATTGAGCGCGTTAAAACCTATCTTCGATAAAAAATTTGGACAAGTGACGGCTGGAAATAGTTCGCAAATTACGGATGGCGCAGCGTTATTAATTCTGGCGAGCAAAGACGCCGTCGATAAATATCATTTACCGATGTTAGCGCGCATTGTCGATGTGGAATGGGCAGGTGTTGATCCTGCTGAAATGGGATTGGGCCCAGTGTATGCCACTGCAAAATTATTACAGCGTCAGCATTTAGAAATGAGTGAGATTGATTATTGGGAAATCAACGAAGCGTTCGCTGCGCAAGTCTTAGCGTGTATTGCCGCATGGGAAAGTGATGATTATTGTCGTCAATATTTAGGTCTGAAGCATGCGGTGGGTAAATTAGATCGATCAAAATTAAATGTCGATGGCGGTGCGGTTGCATTGGGTCATCCCGTCGGTGCGAGTGGTGCGCGCATTGTGTTGCATTTAGCAGAAGTGTTGCAACGGCAACATGCAAAAAAAGGCATTGCCACGATTTGCATTGGCGGTGGTCAAGGCGGTGCGATGTTGATAGAGACGGTGTGAGTTTGTCGAACGTTGTTATCTCGATGCACGCTCAGAGGATGACTATATGAATCTAAAAGGTGAAAACACATGAACACAAACAACCTACCAGATTATAAAAATTGGCGATTAGAAGTTGATAGCGACAATATTTTGTGGCTGTATTTTGATAAATATCAATCGCCTATTAATACGATGAATCACGCTGTCATGGAAGAATTAGCCAGCATCATTCAGCTACTCACAATTGATTCGCCTTACAAAGGTGCGATTATTGCTTCCGCAAAAAAAACCGGATTTATTGCAGGCGCTGATGTGAATTTGTTTACACAAATTAAAGAAAAGCAAGAAATCGTCGCCATCTTAACGCAAGGCCAACATATTTTTCAGCAATTAGAATCATTACCGTTACCAGTGGTTGCCATGATTGACGGCTTTTGTTTGGGCGGTGGTTTAGAGCTTGCTTTAGCCTGTCATTATCGCGTTGCAGAAGATAGCCCAAAAACCCGTTTAGGCTTACCAGAAGTTAAGCTAGGCATTCATCCAGGCTGGGGCGGCAGCGTGCGTTTACCGCGTTATATAGGGGTTTTGCCAGGCTTAAATATGATCTTATCGGGTCAGACAGTAACAGCAAAAACAGCGGCTAAATTAGGCTTTGGCGATGCCGCCGTGCCTAAGCGCCATTTAGAGCGGGCTGCCAAATCTTATCTCTTAAAAAAACCGCCACGCCGCGAGCAGCCTCTATTAAACACATTAATCAATCAACCAATTGCGAGACGTTTATTAAGTAAATTCTTACGTAAAAAATTACAGGCAAAAGTTAATCCAGCGCATTATCCAGCCCCGTTTGTTGTCGTTGATAATTGGGAGCAAGTCGGTTTAGAAGGGCATACGCCTTTTGAACGTGAAGCAGAAAGTTGCGCAAAATTATTTTTAACGCCGACTTGTAAAAATTTGGTGCGCGTTTTCTTTTTGCAAGAACGCTTAAAAAGTTTAGGTAAAAATATTCAATTTGCGCCGCAACGCGTGCATGTGATTGGTGCAGGCACGATGGGTGGCGATATTGCAGCGTGGTGTGTAGTACAAGGATTCACGGTGACATTACAAGATTTAGAAGAACGTATGATTGCGCCCGCAATAAAACGTGCATATGCATTATTTAAAGAACGTTTCAAAGAACGTCATCTGATTCAACAAGCGATGGATAGATTAATTCCTGATGTGACGGGACAAGGATTATATCGCGCTGATGTCATCATTGAAGCAGTGGTTGAAGATGTTGTGATTAAACAATCTATTTTTAGACAAATTGAATCAAAAGCAAAACCCGATGCGATTCTTGCAACTAATACTTCAAGTATTCCATTAGATGAAATTAATGTTGTCTTGAAACAACCAGAACGATTAGTCGGCATTCATTATTTTAATCCTGTAGCAAAAATGCAATTGGTAGAAGTAGTGCATGGCGAGAAAACATCACCCGATGTGGTTGAAAAAGCGATTCGTTTTGTGCGTCAACTCGATCGTTTGCCATTGCCAGTGAAAAGTAGTCCAGGATTTTTAGTCAATCGTATTTTGATGCCTTATTTATTAGAGAGCATGGTGTTGTTAGAAGAAGGTGTGCCGATGACGGCGATTGATAAAGCGATGACAGATTTTGGTATGCCCATGGGGCCGATTACCTTAGCTGATACTGTTGGGTTAGATGTATGTTTATCAGTTGCCAATCATTTAAGTAATTATTTTAAAGTAGTGATTCCAGAACGTTTGATTGAGTTAGTCGAGAAACATCATCTAGGCAAAAAGACAGGCGAAGGTTTTTATAAATACGATAAAAAAGGCAAGCAAATTAAACCAGAAACAAAATCTTATGAAAAATCGTTAACCGATATTTCCAATCGTTTAGTTGCGCGCATGATTGATGAAGCCTATCAATGTTTGCAAGAAGAAGTCGTTGCAGATGGCGACTTGCTTGATGCAGGCATGATATTTGGTACGGGATTTGCGCCATTTCGCGGCGGCCCGATTCATTATGCGCAATCACAAGAAGCGAAAATGATTACGGCGGTAAGCGACTAGAATATTGCCTAATTTTAATAATAATTAACATAAAATTAACGAGGATAAAAAAATATGTTTAGAATAAAACGGAAACTTAATGCTGTTATTCCATTGAACACAAATGATTTGCCTACTCTTCAAGAGTTATTGACAGAAAAAATTTCTTTAAAACAACATTTGAAAAGACAAATAGAGGAATTAAAATCACGTGAATTAGTAAACAAAAAATTAGTTGAACTCCAAATAAAACTATCAGACCTAGAGGTAGAGATACAATTTTTACAAGATAAAATTGAATCGATAGAATTGAAACAACAAAAAGAAATAGAATCAGGTTGTTTTACCATTGATGCATCCATGACTAATTTACCAGAGAAATTTCCATCAACAATGGGATCATTGTTACAAATAATCAAGCTGCTTCACGTTAAATACAATTTGAATAAGGTAAGCGGTAAATTTGATTCATCTACTCCAAATAAATTCTCTATTTTTCTTGATGATAATATGGTGATTCCTTCTGCTGATGGTTTGAAAAAAGAAAATCAACAAGCGGTTAATTATTTTAAATCATTTAAGCAAGTAACTATCGTTCCACAGAAAGGAACGTATTTGTCGTATACGGTTGTTACTTTTGATCAATCGAATTGTGATGACATTATAAAAAAATTAAAATCATTGCCAGATCTTGCTGCGCCTGCAGTTTTCTTGGCGCGGGGCGATGGCCGCAAAGGGTATAAAAAAATACACCGTCAATAACGTAATCAGCGCACAACTCGCTACATATAACGCGGGCATTAAAATCATTTGCGTATGAACTAACAACCAGCCGCATACAATCGGCACTGTTCCGCCCAATAAACCATTTCCTAAGTTGTAACCCAATGACACACCGGTATAACGCGCGGGCGCCGGAAAATTTTCCACAACCGCAATGGATGTTGTACCTTGTTCAAGTGAACTTGCAATCGTAAAGAGACTCATGACGGTCACTAATATTAGCCATTGATTGAATTGTAAAAAATAAAATCCGGGGATGACAATCAATGTCACTAAACTGGCATTAAACAATAACATTTTGCGTCTACCCACACGATCACAAATAAATCCAGCAATCGGTGCCAATATAATCATAGCGCCAATTAAGAGGGTCATCAGAGTTGAAACTCTTGCAATAGATAAATAAAGTGTTTGCGATAAATACATAGGAATATACACAAAACAAAAATAATAAAATGTGCTGCCCATGCAAACTAAACCTAAAGTGCGTAATAATTCTCTAGGATAAACTTTAAAAACAGTACGAATAGGATTTTTTACTAAATGTTTTTTTTCTTTTAAAAAAGTAAACGTCGTGGTTTCTTGAATACGTAAACGAAAAAAATAAACCAATAAAGAAAAAATCCCACTAAGAAGATAAGGCACACGCCAACCCCAAGCACGCATTACATTGTCATTAAAAAAATAACTGCAAATAATGCCAGCGAGCGCTGCCAACAAAATGCCGAGATTCGCGCCGGTACTGGCGAGCGCAGTAAATGTTGCGCGATAAGAAGCAGGCGCAGTTTCTGCTAAATAAATTAAATTGCCACTGTATTCGCCACCAATACTAATACCTTGCCACATGCGAATCAGCATTAATAAAACCGGCGCAAAAAGACCGATTTGTTGATACGTAGGTAATAAACCAATGAGTAAAGTGGGTAATGAAATCATTAAAATCGACAAACGCAATGTTTGTGCACGCCCACGCGTATCGCCTAAAAATCCAAACAATAATGCGCCGATGGGGCGACACAAAAAACCAATCGCAAAAATAGTTAGCGTGGCAATAAAAGCGGCTTGTGGATCTTGCGGCGGAAAAAATAAATGACTAAATAAAACGGAAAAAATAGCAAACAACCCAAAGTCGTACCATTCCAATACGTTTCCCAAGCTGCAACTAAGAATAGAAGAGAAGTGATTTTTTATTTTTTCCACTTAATGCCGCATCCCATGCTGGGTTGTTGTGATGATGAGGTGATCGCGCGTCCTGCAAGTATATTGTCTAATGCATTTCGCAAATCATTGCCGGTCACGGGCAAATGATTACGCGGCGTGGCATCATCAAAGCGACCACGGTAAATACAATGTAATTTTTTATCGAATACAAAAAAATCGGGTGTGCAAACGGCGTGATAAGCGCGTGCTATTTGTTGCGTGTCATCGTGTAAATAGGGAAATGGATATGCATATTTTTCTGCAACTAATTTCATATTTTCAACATTGTCTTCAGGATAAGCGTGACCGTCATTCGAACAAATCGCAATAAATTTTATCCCATGTGTTTGGTAATGCTGAATCATGTCTAATAATGTTGGAAGAATATATTGAACATAAGGACAGTGATTGCAAATAAACATGATAACAGTTGCATGATCAGATTTAATTTCATCTAACGAATAAAATTGATTTGAAAGTGCATCCATTAAACGAAACGGTGGTGCAATGGTTCCAAGTGGTAACATGCTAGAATGTTCTGCCATATGTTTTTCCTATAAAGAAAGCTGGTGGATTGAGAGGCGCTTTTTGCGTCGTAATCCACCAGCTTTATGCTTGTGAATGCGTCGGTACGACCAACTTCTCACCCTCACTCACGCGATTGCTATTCATTAAATTAGCAACGCGAATTGCCGCTGATGTCGTTTTAAATTTACGTGCAATTTTTTCTATCGTATCTCCGCGCCGCACCATATAAACGGTATCGCCTGGTTGCAAATTATTAACTGCTGGTACATTTTGCGCTGCCAATTGTGCCGCTAAATTTCGAGCAAGAGAAGTAGGAATAATTAATTGTTTTCCAGTCGCTACTTTTTTACTGGATAACTGATTCACTGCTTGCAACGTTTTACTATCTACACGAAAACGTTTGGCAATATTATCTAACGTATCTTTTGCACGCACCACGTAAACCGTATCACCCGCTTGTAATGTGTATTGAGCTGCTGCTGTTTTTTCAAGACTCAATTCAACCGCATTATTCTTTTTCGATTTTGCCGTCTCATTTGCCGCCAACACTGTTGCGTTTGCAGAAGTAACCGTTCTTATCGGTTCTTCTTCTAACTCCAGCGGCGCTTGCCCTTTGTATGGAATTAAAATATCTGAACCATGTTTCAACGTATTTTTACTTAATTGTAATTGATTCAAATTACGAATCGCACTCGGTGTAGTGTTGAATTTCTTTGCTAATGAGGCAATGGTATCACCAGATTTTATTTTGTAATGCAACCAATTAATTTTACGATTTAAGGGTGATCGTGCAAAGTTTTCACTGAATTGTTCGATGTTTTCGATAGGTAATAATAATTTTGAAGGCCCTTTGCTTGATGTTGATGTTGCTTGCTTAGTAAACGCAGGATTTAATTGTGTGACTTTTTTATAACTAATACCAGCCAGTGTCGCCGCATGTTGTAAATTAATTTGCGTACCAACATCGACTTGCGCCAAATACGGCGCGTTGCGTACTGGTGGAAAATAAATAGGATATTGATCAGGATGACTAATAATGGTCGCAAGCGCCAAAATACTCGGCACATAATCTTTCGTTTGTTGCGCAACAGGTAATGACCAAAAATCGGTATCTTCTCCTAAACGAATATTCTTTTTTATCGCAGATAACACATTGCCTTCACCCGTATTATAAGCTGCCATGGCATATAACCAATTGCCATCAAAAAAACTTTGCAAATAATCAAGATAATTTAATGCGGCGCGTGTTGATGCAATCACATCACGTCGCCCGTCATACCACACATCGCGCTTCACTCCCAAGCCTGATGCTGTGCCTGGCATTAATTGCCAAATACCGGCCGCACCCACATTCGATAATGAAAATGGGTTATAACCACTTTCAATAATGGGTAGCAACACTAATTCAGCGGGGAGATGACGTTTTTTGACTTGTTGCAAAATGTAATAAAGATAAGGTGCGGCACGTGAGGCGGAGCGTAATAAATAATCTTGGTTATTCATATACCATTCAATTTTTTCTTGTACAGCAGGATGATCTTCGTAATGTGGCAACGTAAATTCTTCACGTAATGCATCCCATAAATTATCAGCATTGCGATAACGTGTAATGTCATCTGCTAATTTTTGTTTATGTTCTGGCGATAAATGCACGTTCTTTTGATATGTCTGGATACCTTCAGTGCTTGGGGACGCAAACGAAGCGCCACCAATAAACGCGCAAGCCAACATCAATAAGATGAGCTTTGCTATACGTTCATACCAAAGATACATTACATTTTTAAACATGCAGTATATTCCCCTCAATAATTACAATCGTTCAGTCATTCGCACAGAAGCGGTTGCCTCAGTACGAAAAACAATCAAAATTAACTTAAGGTTACGAAGAAAGCCGCGAGGTAAAAATAGCTATCAGCTCATTAAACGTCTGCTTTTTTGCGCGCAACCACGTTGTCTAACTATTTGTTTTAATTGTAATCTTTTGCTAACGGTGCATTCCTAAACGCAACTGACTAAATACTGTACGTCAAAATTAGGTATGGTATAGTACCAAAATTTAATGATTCTCGCTAACGACAATTCGTCTTATCTTTAAGATAGCGTTAATGTGACGGAGACAAGCAAATTTGGCACATGGTTATCACACTCTTCATCATTGGGATCAATGGCTAACACATCCATTTTTAGGTCCTCATTTATTGCAAACCGAACAAAAAATTTTAACGACGTCGCTTGCGCGTTGCATGGGAAAACAAGTATTACTCATTGGTGTACCGCAACAAATAAGTTTATTTGATGCCACTATCATTCCATGTCATACCTTACTCAGTCCCTTGTTATCACGATTTAAAACAACGGATCTCAATATGATTGAATCAGATTTTCAAGAATTAGCTATTATGACTGGCAGTGTCGATTTAGTGTTGTTACCGCATACCTTAGAATTTTTAGATAATCCTAGACGTTTATTAGCGGAAGCGTGTCGTGTTGTTAAACCAGAAGGATTGATTGCGATTTGTGGTTTCAATCCTTATAGTGCGTGGAATTTGAAAAAGAAATGGGACGGTGCTAAAACCACTGAGTGGTTGGGACATTTTATTCGCATGCATGAAGTTAAACATTGGTTACAATTAGCCGATTTTGAATTAGAGCAACATCATACTTGTATGTTTCGTCCGCCAATTAAACAAGAACATCTTTATCAAAAATTATCTTTTATGGAAAAATTGGGCGCGCATTGTTGGCCGCTGTTAGGCGGCGTTTATATTTTAATTGCGCGAGCGAAAGTGATTCCGCTCACACCTATCCGCTGGAAATGGAAACAGCCATTGCGCAACATACGTGTTTCAACTCCCCTCTCAGGATAAATATATAGATGAAGAAAAAAGTTATTATCTACACAGATGGTGCTTGTCGTGGTAATCCTGGTCCGGGCGGTTGGGGCGCTTTACTATTGTATGGTCGTCACGAAAAAAAATTATCTGGCGCAGAAACGCATACCACAAACAATCGCATGGAATTGATGGCTGCTATTCAAGCATTAGCTGCATTATCTGAACCTTGCAACGTAATATTGCATACTGACTCGCAATACGTACAAAAAGGCATGTTGACTTGGTTGGCTGATTGGAAAAAACGTCATTGGAAAACAGCAGCTAAAAAACCGGTAAAAAATGCCGATTTATGGCAGGCGTTAGAGCAAGAAGTACATCGTCATTCCGTGGAATGGCATTGGGTAAAAGGTCACAGTGGCCATAAAGAAAATGATATGGTGGATGCGTTAGCAAATGCAGCAATAGATAAACTATTATCTTAAACTAAGGAACAACAATGAGACAAATCGTACTTGATACAGAAACCACCGGTATCCGCGTAGAAGATGGTCATCGCATTATTGAAATTGGTTGTATTGAATTAATCAATCGGAAATTCACTACTCATCATTTTCATCAATACATTAATCCTGAACGTGAAATTGAAGCAGGCGCGCAAGCAATACATGGTCTTACCAGTGCTTTTTTATCAGGCAAACCCATTTTCAAAAATATTGCACAGGCTTTTTTAGAATATATTGCTGGAGCAGACGAAATTATTATTCATAACGCGCCTTTTGATACAGCGTTTCTTGATTACGAATTACTCTTAGCAGGTCAAGGTTATAAAAATCTCGAATTTTATTGTCGTGTCATTGATACTTTACCCATGGCGAGACAACGTCATGCCGGTCAACGTAATAGTTTAGATGCATTATGTAAACGTTATGGTGTCGATAATTCTAAACGCGAATTTCACGGCGCTTTATTAGATGCGCACTTGCTTGCGCAAGTGTATTTAGCAATGACAGGTGGTCAAGGTAGTTTCTTTGATAGCTTAACAGAAAACATATCTATCTCTTCTGCAGCAGCAGAAATCGCAGCAACAACTGAAGCCAAGCAATATTCCATTACTATTTTAAAAGCGAGCGACACGGAACTTGTCGCACATGAAACTTATTTAAAAACACTACAACAACGTGGCAAATGTATATGGCCAATGACAGAGAAAGAATAGGATTCTATAAAACTTTGTAGCATATAAACATTTGTAGACGCTTATAATAAATAACGTTAGTATTCCAGAGCCTAGCAGTCGGTCGCTTGACCGCATCAGGTAAATTCGGAGAGATGGCTGAGCGGTCGAAAGCGGCGGTCTTGAAAACCGTTGAGTCCTTTGGGCTCCGGGGGTTCGAATCCCTCTCTCTCCGCCAATTCCTGCTGCTGTTATTTTTTTATAGGTTATAGAGATCAGCGAGAATCGCTGAACCTTGCGTAATCATAGGGGACAACGTGATAAAAGTTTTGTTAGTAGATGATCATGAGTTGGTACGAATGGGAATTAAACGTCTATTGCAAGATGCTCCTAATATTAAAATTGTCGGCGAAACAAAAACAGGCGAGGATGCTGTGTTACTTGCAAAAGAATTGATGCCAGATGTGGTGGTGATGGATGTGCAAATGCCTGGTATTGGTGGTCTTGAAGCCACACGCAAAATGATACGTCATAATCCAGATGTTAAAATTTTAGTGTTAACTATTTATGAAAATGAACCTTATCCCACTCGCTTATTACAAGCTGGCGCTTCCGGTTATATCACTAAAGGATGTGATGCAGAAGAAATGGTTCGTGCGATCCGCACCGTTTATACAGGCCAACATTATATTAGTCCTGATATTGCGCAACAAATTGCAATTAAACGCGTTACAAAAGGCGAAGAATCACCCACCGATATCTTATCTGAACGAGAATTGCAGATAATGCTTATGATTACTCAAGGCCAAAAAGTACAAGATATTTCAAAGAAATTGTGTTTGAGTCCAAAAACAGTTAATAGTTATCGTTATCGCATCTTTGAAAAATTGGGTATTAACAATGATGTTGAATTAACATTATTAGCGATGCGATTAGGCATGATTGAAAATCCGAAGACAAATGATAAATAGTTTTTTTATTTATTTTTTGGTTGGGTTTATCTAGTATACCCGTTATACCTGCTATCCCAAACGTGTGGCCGTTATCCCGAGTTTTAAATGAATAACATTAAACATTTTCTCGCCCAACTTTCTCATCATCCTGGCGTCTATCAAATGCTAGGTGAAGACGGCAAAGTATTATATGTAGGCAAAGCTAAAGACTTAAAAAAACGTGTGTCTTCTTATTTTAATAGCCAATTAAAAGATCCAAAAACTATTTCTCTAGTGCAACACATCCACAGTATTGAAGTAACCGTCACCACAAGTGAAAATGAAGCGGTTTTACTTGAATGCAATTTAATTAAACAACATAAACCGCGTTACAATATTTTATTACGCGATGATAAAAGTTATCCGTACATTGTTATCTCGCATCATGTTTATCCGCGCATCGATTTGTATCGCGGGCAACGCAAAAAAAATGGCTATTATTTTGGCCCGTATCCCAGTGCGCTTGCCGCGCGTGAAACCATTAGCTTATTGCAAAAGTTATTTCGCCTCCGCACTTGTGATGATCATTTTTTTCAAACACGTTCACGACCTTGTTTGTTACATCAAATTGGTCGCTGCTCAGGTCCTTGTGTGAGTCTTATTTCTAAAGAAGAATATGCACGTCAAATCCAAATGGCTATTTTATTTTTACAAGGAAAAAGCCAAGTAGTTATCAATGAATTACAAGCGAAAATGGCAACAGCATTGCACGCATTAAATTTTGAATTAGCGAGCCAATACCGCGATCAAATTGCACGTTTACGTCAAATTCAAATTAAACAACATGTCAATGTCGCCGAGGGCAATGCGGATATTATTGGATTTGCCATGCAAGCAGGTATTGTTTGTTTGCATTTATTATCTATTCGTGAAGGACAAATATTAGGAAGTCGTTCTTATTTTCCTGCTGTGCCTGCACATTCTACGATGGAAGAAATTGTCGCTTCTTTTTTAAAACAACATTATCTACAACAAGCATTTACGCAAACAGGTGCGATTCCTAAACATATTGTGATTGAAGTGCAATTAAAAGACGTTGCGATTTTAGAAGCCGTGTTTACAGAACAAAGCAATCATCATGTGACTATCATCAAGCCCACGCGCGGCGAAAAGAAAAAATGGTTAGCGATGGCAACCTCCAGTGCGAAACAATCATTGGCAGTACAATTGTTTACGAAAGCCAATGTACGTGAACGTTTGCACGCTTTACAAATTATATTGGCATTACCGCAATTCCCTGCACGAGTTGAATGTTTTGATATTAGTCATTATCAGGGAGAAGCAACGGTTGCTTCTTGTGTTGTCTTTGATGAAGAAGGCCCGCACAAATCTGCTTATCGTCGTTTTAATATCACCGATGTCCCTGCGGGTGATGACGTTGCTGCTATGCGTCAAGTATTGTTACGGCGTTTTAAACGTTTACAAAAAGAAAATGCGCAATTACCTAATATTATTTTTATTGATGGTGGAAAAACTCAATTATCTGCTGCACAACAAGTCATGGCAGAATTAAATATTACGACGATAATATTAATCGGTATTTCTAAAGGTGCAGGGCGCAAACCAGGTTACGAAACATTACATCGCCTCGATTATCCGCCTTTACATTTGCCAGCAGATGCAATGGCATTACATTTTATTCAACAAGTTCGTGATGAAGCGCATCGTTTTGCAATTACTGGCCATAGACAACGTCGTGATAAAACTCGACGCACTTCAACAATTGAAGCAATACCAGGAGTAGGTGCAAAACGACGACGTGAATTACTACGTTATTTTGGTGGTATTCAAGGCTTGGCTCATGCTAGTCTTGACGAGCTAGTAAAAGTCCCGGGAATTAGTCGTTCACTTGCAGAACGTATTTTTACATCACTGCATGATGCGACTATATAAATAAATTGACGATGCTGTTTAAGATACGCCGTGAACAATATACAAACATTCATAACCATGAAGTAATGAGTTGATAAATGTTTAATTGGCCAAACATACTGACATTATTACGCATTTCTGTTATTCCGCTGCTTGTTATCTTTTTTTATTTACCCGTCTGGTGGTCGCATTTAGTAGCGGCTATTGTTTTTGCGATTGCTTCCATCACGGATTGGTTAGATGGTTATCTTGCGCGCTATTTGAAACAATCCACTAAAATGGGCGCATTTCTTGATCCTGTCGCAGATAAATTAATGGTATCGATTGCGCTTGTTTTAATTGTGGCAGAACCCACATTTCAATTTGTGAGTATGCCTTCTTATGTTTTATCTATTCCTGCTGCTGTGATTACCATTCCTGCGGGTGTGATTGTCGCTCGTGAAATTATCGTATCTGCTTTACGCGAATGGATGGCTGAAATTGGTAAGCGTGCCAGTATTGCTGTTTCTAGCCTTGGTAAAGTAAAAACAGCGGTGCAGATGTTAGCATTAATTGTTTTGTTGTATTGCGATAACAGTACCAACGCTATTTTTATTCTCACCGGCTATCTCTTGCTTTATGCTGCTGCCATCTTAACAATCTGGTCAATGATAATTTATTTAAAAACTGCATGGGTACAATTACTTAAAAACGCTTGACATGCGAAAGTGCAGAGATAGAATGTCACCCGCAATGCAAGCTTAGTAATCGTAATTAAAGATGCGGGAATAGCTCAGTTGGTAGAGCACAACCTTGCCAAGGTTGGGGTCGCGAGTTC
>OBEQ011775126.1_pt1 | contig 15655 bp, 15 predicted proteins | sample 1670901 | NCBI WGS metagenome assembly OBEQ01 (sample SAMEA104232315, study PRJEB22302) | groundwater metagenome | biome: forest; feature: aquifer; material: groundwater | place: USA | collected 2011-08-07 | depth 5.4 m | reverse complement strand
TTAGTTGAACTCGTGAGAACACCGGGGGCTTAAATCTTATTCAAAGAAGAGTAAGATAACGGTACTCATGGTAACCGTGCATTAAATCCTCTTCAAGCCACGCCTCATTAAGAAATGAGAAACGGGCTTTTTCTTTTTGTGCCACAATGCCCTCTTTATTTCAGAAGCCGCAAATGCCGACCAGCCTGTCTGCCGACAGGCAGGCTTGCTGGTCGGAGGTTCATCATTGTAGATCAAATCAGATCGTTGTGTTAGATCCTTGAACTCACACCACAAAAAATTGACAAAATTAAATAAATATCGTATATTCCTCATCAAGTTGGGGGGACGCTAAATCTACTCCCACTCTACTTTTTCATCGAGGAGAAGCCCAATGGAGAACCTATTTGTTCATTTGCCAAAGTATCAAGGGCAAAGAGAGGTTACTAAAAAGAAGTACGATATCCTCTTTCGTTATTTGCCTGAAGATCTCTCCCTGCGTAAGGAAATCGTTGAAGAAATCCTCGCCGCTTACGCGCGAGAGGAGATTCCAGTAAGAAAAGGGGCCATGCGAATGATGGTCCAAGCCATTCGCTATGCGGTAAATGGTCTTTCCAATCACTGGACGGAGGAGAAGCTTTCCGAGTATAAGGGCGATAAGTCCAGATTTAGCTTACTCCGCTTCTGTTGGGAAGAAGGCATCTACTCTTTGAGCGCTCTCCAAGAGTATCACGACCTGCGCGCACAAAAATCCCCATCATTACCCCTCCTTCAAGAGGAAGAGGTTACCGTTCAGGAGGTTTTACCTAATGACGTGTTGGGCAAAGTTGTTAGGATGGGTAATGAGTTTTTGCGAGAGCTTTCTACTATTGTTGAGGATCTTCAAGCGACCATTGGGGAGAACCAGGACTTCGCTCGGGTGAATGCGGGTCTTTGCGATGACGTTAAAGCTCTTCAGGAGCGCATAGCTCACAACGAAGAAGTGATCGAGAAACTCCAAAGAGAGCTTAGATCCTTAGAAAGTATGGCGACTCTCCAAGAGCAGGTAGATCTCCTGCTTGAAGAGAAAAAACAGCTACTGCGATCTCATGCATGGGTTAAGCAGGAGTTAGAAATCCTGCAAGAGAAATCGTTAGAAAGCGTAGCGGCGCGGACTTCAATAGTTCGGGCAATGTCTGAAGAAATTAATGAAAGTCTGCCTGATATATTGGGAAATATCAGGGTGATCTATCATCGTAGTTTCCGTGTAGCACTCTACCGCATACCCCAGCAACTCCGCGATAGGGTCTTTCAAGTTCTTGAACGCTTGGATGAAAATCCATTCAGCGATGGGGAGACGCAGAAACAATCAATGGCTCACCCGAAGTTCGGCGATCAATACAGAACGACGTTGCAGGAGAATCAATACATCGGATGGTGTTATAATGGCAATAATATCACGGTCCTAGAAATTGATTCTATTAAGATGTATAATTAGAAAGGGAAGATTAAGAGGATTGCTTAGCGGCAATCCTCTTTGTATTTTTTAAGATTTGATTGACGCTGCGGCGGCGGTTTGGTATACTTTGATTAGAAAGAATTGTGGATAAAGGAAGAACGCATCATGGATATACCAAAAAAATTTCAACAACGATTCGGTCATCGCGTGACGCATATTGTGGAGGAATTATCATCAGCAACTCCGCTTGTTGATTTATTCAGCCGTCTTTACGACGAACAAGGATCGTTTGCGTCAAACTTTCTCCAATTAGAGGGAATTAAAGAATCACACATTAGGCTTTTTTTGCGCAAAGAAAAACGATCTCTCTTGCACTCGGATGATAATTACGCCACGTTCAAAGATTGTTTATTGGAATCAGTGCGCATTGCAAGCAAAGCGGATCATCGTCTGGTGGGAACCCAACATTTGCTCTATAGTGTTTTTTTATTGGGGTTGGGCGATAAAAAGATAAAAGAGTTTTTTTCTCATATCCGGAGATCGCCTCGCCGATTAAAGACTATTCTTGAGGGTATTGTATTTAGCGATATCATGATGGGGATTCATCCAGGATGGGAGGATGGACATTTTGCGCATCAATACCAAGGAGAGGCGCATCATGCCCCGCATCACGAGCGCCATTCGGCCTCTGCGTTAAAGGGGCTTGGGATATTTTTTCACGATTTATTGGAAAGCGCGCGGCAAGGAAGTCTTGATCCTCTGGTCGGGCGGGCGAAAGAATTAGAACGCATTATTCAGATTTTGAACAGACGAACTAAGCGGAATCCTATGCTGGTGGGAGATCCTGGCGTGGGTAAGACCGCGATTGTGCATGGCCTCGCCCAAAAAATTGTCCAAGGCGATGTCCCGCCGTCACTTAGAGAGAAATCAATTTTTTCTCTCAATCTTTCGTCATTGGTTGCCGGAACAATGTTTCGCGGCGATTTTGAAGCGCGTCTGGAAGCAGTGCTAAAAGAGATACGTGGCGTGGGAGGGATTCTTTTTATTGATGAAATTCATAATATCGTGGGCGCGGGTTCAGCAATGGGGACAATGGATGCGGCAAATATTTTGAAGCCGGCCTTATCGCAAGGAGAAATTCAGGTTATCGGATCAACCACCCTCGACGAATATAAACTTTATATTGAAAATGACAAAGCGCTGGAACGTCGCTTCCAGCCGATATTTATTAATGAACCGCCATTGGACGAATCAATTCAGATCCTCCATGGCTTAAAGGAGCGGTATGAGGCGTTTCATGGCATCGTCATTGATCCGGAGGCAATTGAGCTTAGCGTGAGACTTTCTAGTCGCTATATAAAGGATCGTTTCTTGCCAGATAAAGCACTTGATGTGTTAGATGAGGCGTCGGCATTTGTGAGTATTACCAAGGGAGAGCGTAACGAGGAAAAACAGTTTGAAGTATTGCGCCGCAAGGCATTACTTTTGCGCAGGCAAAAAGAAGAAAAGCTCCACCAGCGGCTCTATGACACGGCGTTTACACTCAAAAAACAGGAAGAAGCAGTACTCAAGAAAGCGCTATTTTTAGAAGAGCAATCGCGTTCAGAAAAACGTCCCGCGATTCTTACACAAAAAGATGTAAAGCACGCGATAACCATTATGACCGGCATCCCAATCGAAGAACTTACGATTGCCGAAAATAAATGGCTTGAAGGTTTAGAGAAAGATCTTTCGGCCTCTGTCGTTGGGCAGAAAGAAGCAATTTCCTTATTGGCAAATAGTGTGCGCCGCGCGCGCGCGGGACTCAACGCACGAAATCGCCCTCTGGGTTCGTTTATTTTTATCGGGCCCTCCGGCGTGGGCAAAACCGAGCTTGCCCGCGTATTGGCGCGTCGCATGTTTGGGCAAGGATCGTTCATTAATCTTGATATGTCTGAATTTAGCGAGCCCCACAATATTTCGCGTCTTATCGGCGCTCCGGCAGGATATGTTGGCTATGGAAAGGGCGGGGAACTTACCGAGAAGGTGCGGCGCAATCCCCACAGCATTGTGCTTTTTGACGAAATAGAAAAAGCTCATCCGCAGTTATTTAATATCCTCCTGCAGATTTTAGAAGACGGGAGACTTACGGACGCGTCAGGACTGGAGGTTGATTTTAAGAATACGATTATTATTTTGACGTCTAATTTAGGAACAGAAATGTTTTATGACTCTCGGGCGGCGATTGGATTTGCTCAAGCGGGGGAGGACGAAGGATTTGCATATGACGCAATCAAAAAAGAATCAATGCGGGCGCTTTCGGCGCATATGCGTCCGGAATTTTTGAACCGTATAGATGAAATTATCGTATTCCACCCCCTCACGCCAAAGGACATTAAGGCCATCGCCCTCCTGCGCATTCAGCAGCTCGTTGCTCAATTAAAGGAAGAGAAGGGGATTACCTTAAAATATGGGACCCCCCTTATTTCTTGGCTTGCAAAGAGAGCTTTTAGCGCAAAACAGGGCGCGCGGTTGGTGCAAAGAACGATTGAACGGGAAGTGAACGATCTTTTGGCAAAGCACATTATTAGCGGAAAACTCTCTTCGCGTAAATTGATAACAGCTTCCCTTGTCCAAGATCAGATTAGTTTTAAGTGATGTGCGCGGCGCTCGCGTAAGAGCAAGTCACGCAAGGGTAACTTAATAATAATTATGTTGTGGTTCTCAAAGAAACTTTCTTCTCATTCCCGTTTAGGCATTGATATAGGGACAACTTCAATTCGAGTCGTAAAGATTCGAAAATATTCAACTCCTCAACTCGTGGATGGTAAAGAGAAAATTGGCGAATTGCAAAACTATGGCGAAGTGCTGAATCGGGGCTTACTTCCTTCATCGCCTGGAGAGAAAATGACTAATCAAAGGCAACTATTTTCAGAATCCGAAGTGGTGCGCTCGATAAAGCTTCTTTTGTCTTATTTAGAAGAAACTGAAAAAGAGGTAGTGATGGCAATTCCGATGTATTCGGTATTTGTTGATCAGTTGAAATTACCGGCGATGTCTTTTGAGGAGATTCCTTCTGCGATAGAATTTGAGGCGCGGGGACATATCCCTGTCCCTATAGAAGATGTAAAATTGGCATGGCAGATTATCGGCGAAGACAGGCCGCAGGGAAATTCATCAGACCTTGTGGCAAGGAGAATTCTTTTAATCGCGGTGCCCAAAGAAACTATTTTTATGTATGAAGGGATTGCAAAACAGCTTGGGTTAAGTCTCAAGTCCTTAGAGATAGAATCAGCAAGCATTATACGGGCATTAAATCTTACGTCTCAAGGAGTATTTGTGCTATTGGATATTGGCGGACGGAATACCAATATTTCATTGATTAGAAACGGATTTTTGGCGCTCTCTCATCATATTGAAATTTCCGGAGAAGAAATAACCAAAAGCATTGCCCGCGGATTAGGAATTTCCATGAACCGCGCGCAAGAGTTTAAGGAAAAAGAAGGACTTACTATGGCAGGGCGCAATCCCGAGTTAGCTAATTTGCTTTACCCTATAATAGACAGAATTGTGGATGAAGTGAAGCGAACCCTCGGAGTGGTTCCCGAAGAGGAAATCAAGAAGCTCATATTAGTAGGCGGGTCGTCAAGTCTTCTGGGTTTGCGGGAATATATTCATGAGCGTTTAGTTGTTCCTATTGACATAGCAGACCCGTGGGCTAAAATAGATTATAATCCCGCGCTTGAAAATAAATTACATTCCCACGGATTAAAGTTTACCGTCGCAGTGGGCCTTGCCCTTTCATAGGTTAAAAATTATTTAAGAACGAAGCATGATTGAATCAATAAATTTTATTTCTCAACAAAATATCCCGCGTCGTTCTTTTTTGAAAAAACTTACGCTCCTCACGCGTATAAGCATCATTTTTTTGGCCGCGGTTGTAATAGCGGGTATTGGCGCAAAGATAATTACTATTTTTTTCAACTCACAAATACAGAATATCACAAAAGAAACGCAGGCTCTAAATGCCCAACGCTCGCTGGCCATAGAAGATGGGATTCTTCAAATGCCAACGCGCATAAGGATATTTCAAGACTCAATAAGAAGTCATTTTTATCCCACGACGATTTTTAAGTTTTTTCGCGAAAATACACTCAAGGGAGTTTCAATTGGATCAGTAAGTTTTTCTAAAGAAAATGGATTTTTAAGTTTTTCAGGTCGAGCTGATGATTTTGCTACGGTTGCGAGCCAGTTGGTTTTTCTACGCTCAAAGACCAATGTGAGCGGCGTGAAAATAGGATCGCTTCGGGCTTCGGAAAACGGTCAAGTGGAATTTAAAATTGATCTTATCTTAGCAGATTCATACATTAAAATCCTTTAAATAATAGTTTTTTTCGTTTTTTATGCTTCAACGTCAAAGATTAGTGAGTTTCCTTATTTTCCTTATCGGTGTTTCCCTCCTCTACTTTACGTTTTGGGACTTTTTTGGCGAAACCATGAATGCGTATCAAGCATTCCAGAAGGCAAATACCGAGCGACAGAATGTCCAGATGTTAGTGAGCAAAGCGCCTGATTTCAAAAAACAATTCGAAGATTTATCTAATCGCGCCAAAATTGTCTTTCAGGCAGTTCCGGGAAATTTCGACAGCTCGCTTTATATTGTAACGCTTCAGAATATCGTTTCAAAGAGCGGTTTGATAATGAAATCTATCGCAATCAATAATCCGGACGACAAAGGCGTGGTGATGTTATCTAGCGATGTAGTAGGGAGCATTGTTTCCTATGAGCGTGTGTTAGATGTGATACAAAAAGCATTGCCGATTTTTGAAGTAACGCAGTTGAGCTTTAAACCAAGTAAAGCATTACAAACATTCAGTTTAGTATTAGCAACATATATAAATCCTTTGTCTTTGCAAGGCGGAGGAAAGCTTGATACTGCGACAGATAAGCTTAAGGCAATCCAAGACGCGTTGAAAGTGAGTATTCAAGGGCTTCAGGACGATTCATTAAAATCATTTAGAGTAAATGGCGATATTCCCGTTAGTGTTCCTGATGCCTCTCGCGTGGGGAGAGATGAACCTTTTGATGCATATTAAGCATCTGCGTTCTCTCGCCCGGATAAATGATAGCGATGACTATATTAACAAAATTAAGAGAAAAAAATCTTATCTCCGAAGATCAATTCAAAGAACTCCAAAATTTCGATGATAGACAAGCACTCGTCATTTTACAGCAAAAGAAATTATTGAAATCTGATGACATCCTAAAGATTCGAAGTGAAATAACAGGTTTCCCTCTCATCGCAATTCCCCAGGATTTCGTGTTGCCCCCTGATCTGTTGAAAATTTTTTCCGAGCAGTTGATAGTACGTTATAAAACAGTTCCTTTTGCCAAAGAGGGAGATGAAATTTCAATAGCATTGGTGGAGCCCGAGAGTGTTGAAATTCAGCGAGCGCTTGAATTTATGGCAATTTCTGAAAAGTTGAGATTCAAAAAATTTATTATCTCCCAAGAAGATTTTGAAAGAATATTGCATCATTCCACAAATCTGGAATATGAGATGAAAGAGGCGCTTGAGAGATTAGATGAGAAGAAAACAGATAGTCCTTTGCAAAAACGCGAATCAACAGATGAAGAGATTGCGTTACAACGCCTCGCCCAGCAGGCGCCTATTACGCAAATGGTAGATGTCATTCTTCGATATGGCGTTGATGGGGGAGCTTCTGATATTCATATTGAGCCGCTTTCCCATGAGTTGCGGGTGCGCTATCGTCTTGATGGGGAATTAAAATCGAGTTTGTCGTTACCAAGAGATATTATTCCGGCAATGATAAGCCGGATTAAAATTTTAGCGAAGTTGCGCGTTGATCAGTCAAGAATTCCTCAAGGGGGGAGGATTCACATGGTATTTGGCGTTCGCCCTATTGATTTTCGGGTGAGCACGTTTCCTACAGTAGAAGGCGAGAAAGTAGTGTTGCGTATTTTAGATCCGACCAAGGGCATAGTAAACTTAGAGGCGCTTGGTTTGCAATACAAAGTTCTCGAGGATGTGAGAGATTTTATGAAAAAACCTTTTGGCGCGATGCTTATTTCAGGGCCCACCGGATCAGGCAAGAGCACCACAATGTATTCCATTTTGAATGCACTGAATCGCGAATCCGTCAATATTATTACCCTTGAGGATCCTGTGGAATATTATCTTGCCGGGATAAACCAGTCTCAAGTTCAACCCGAAATTAACTATACATTTGCCTCCGGATTAAGAGAAGTATTGCGACAAGACCCCAACATTATCATGGTAGGCGAGGTGCGCGATAAGGAAACAGCGACATTGCTCACTCACGCCGCGCTCACCGGACATTTGGTTCTCTCAACAGTTCATACTAATGACGCCATAGGTATTATCCCGCGACTCCTTGATATGGGCGTTGAGGCGTTCCTTATTCCCGCCGCGCTTCGATTAGCAGTTGCCCAGCGATTGATACCAAAACTTTGCCAGGAATGCAAAGTCGCGTACGATATGCCGGCCCATATTCGTTCTATGATAGAACATGAATTAGGATTCATCACGCACAAAATGTCTGAAGCTCAAGAAATACTGAAAAATTTATCCCATATAAAATTGTATAAATCGCCAGGCTGTTCTAATTGTGGAAAACTTGGGGTAAAGGGGAGATTGGGCGTATATGAAACACTCGTCGTCGAGCCAGAATTGGAGAAAGCCGTTGTTAAGGATCCAAGCGAATCAAATTTTCGCAAAATCGCACAAGATCAAGGAATGATAACGATGCGTCAGGACGGTATTTTTAAGGCTATAAAGGGGCTGTTGAGTATTGAAGGAGTAATGGCGTCAACGTCCCCTTCATTCCCCACATGAATTACGACTTGCGCAGTTGGCACATTTCTTCGTCATTCTCTGCGGCGCTCGCTCATGTATGTTTTACATACACTCGCTTCGCTCCCCTGCCTGCCGGCAGGCAGGTCGATTTCTCCTCGAACTGCACTCAACTGCGGAAGTCGTGAATAATGTCCATTTTTAATCTATCGTATGGAACCAAACCAAGACATAATAGAAAATCCAGAAAAAAAGAAGCGCATATTACTCATTGAGGACGATTCATTCATTTCCCAACTGTACGCGCTTAAATTTAGCAAAACGCCTTACGAATTAATTTTAGCAAGGGATGGGGCTGAAGGATTGGCATTAAGCAAAGATCAAAAACCAGACCTTATTTTATTAGATGTTATTTTACCCAAAGAGAATGGATTTAGCGTCTTAGAGAGTTTTAAGAACGACGAAGCCACGAAGAATATTCCCGTTATTTTACTCACCAATCTTGGCCAGCAGGAGAATATTCAAAAGGGGATGAATTTGGGCGCCGCTGATTATGTTATTAAGGCACACCATACGCCCCAAGAAGTCATCGAGAAGGTGGAACCATTTCTTAGGTGATTCTCCCTCAAAGAAAAAAATAAACAAGTTTATTTTTGACGAGGCTTCGCCTCTAGATTGCTTTGCAATTACGCCCAGCTGAGCTGGGCTACAAAAATGACCGAACAGCAAAAATTAAATTTAGGGAATCTTTTTGAAACTACTGCGGCCCAAGCGGCTTCCGACCTTCATTTAGTTGCCGGGAGACACCCCACTATTCGTTTGGATGGCTCGCTTGCGCCACTCATCAAAGAACCTTTTCTCACGCCAAAAGATACCGAGGAATACGCATTCTTCCTTATGAGCGAAACACAAAGAGCTCGTTTCTTGGAGCGCGGCGAACTGGATTTTTCATATACGTTTCGAGATAAAGCGCGTTTCCGGATAAATATTTACCGCGAGCGCGGATTTTTCGCTGTCGCGGCTCGATTTATCCCCACCCGCATTAAGACATTGGCAGAACTTAATTTACCCTTAACACTTGAGCGCTTCACTCGATATTCGCAAGGGCTTTTTTTAATCGTGGGGCCAACCGGACACGGAAAATCATCCACACTCGCCGCGCTTATTGATATCATTAACCATACATATAACGTCCATGTCATTACTATTGAAGACCCCATTGAATATTTATTTGTTCCTGATAGAGCAATTGTTACCCAGCGAGAAGTATTTGAGGATACAAAAAATTTTTCCTCTGCGCTCGTTCATTCGCTCCGCCAGGATCCGGACGTGATTATGGTGGGCGAAATGCGCGATCCAGAAACCATCGCGACGGCGATAACCGCCGCAGAGACAGGCCACCTTGTATTTGCTACGCTTCATACCAATTCTGCGGCCCAAACCATAGATAGAATTATAGATAGCTTCCCTGCTTTCCAGCAAAACCAGATAAGGGCCCAATTGGCAAATATTCTTTTGGGCGTACTTTCCCAACGACTTGTGCCTTCTGCGCGCGAGGGGAGACTCCCTGTAATGGAATTGATGATTGCCAACCACGCGATACGTAATTTAATACGAGAGAATAAGAGTCACCAAATTGATATGACCATAGCAACCAGTTATAGCGAGGGTATGATAAGTTTGAATCGTTCGCTTGTTGCATTAGTTAAAAAAGGCGATATTTCTCTTTCAACCGCGCAGATATATTCAATGGATGAACAGGCAATGGAAAAGTTATTAGAAGAATAAAGTAGTTACTTGGTGAGACAAGGGCGAAAGCCCGAAGCCGAGCTTAGTAACAGCTTTACCCCGCCCTCTATGCACTATGTATACGTCCTTCAAAGAAAAGATGGGAATTTATACATTGGCTACTCGCATAATTTAAGGCGGAGGATAATGGAACATCAGAGAGAAAATGAGAGCTTGCTACTCTACTATGAAGCGTATTTATCGGAACAGCTCGCAAGAGATCGGGAAAGAAAGCTTAAGTATTATGGAAGCGCCTTGCGAGCGTTAAAGAAAAGGTTAGGGGCTTAGAGGGCGGGGTGTAATTGTCCGTAAGTTCATCTCGCCTACGGCTCGTTCACTAACGGACACTAACATGCAGTTCAATTATAAAGCGCGAACAAAAGAAGGAAAACTCCAGGGAGGGGTTATCGAAGCGGCGTCTCGTCAGAGCGCTCTTGAGGTTCTCCAACGCCATCAATTAACGGCTCTTTCGCTTGATGCCGTCAAGTCCGGATTTTCTTTTTCCTATGATATCAAAGTTTTTTCCGGGGTAGGCAGGAAGGATTTGGTAGGATTTTTCCGATCCTTTTCCTCTCTTTTTGAAGCAGGCGTGCCCATTGTCGAAGGGTTGCGGATTTTAGCCGATCAAACAGAAAATAAAAATTTTCGCGTGATTATCATTGATGTTGTTGATAAAGTTGATGGAGGCATGAAGCTTTCCCAGGCGATTAGCCATTACCCGAATATTTTTTCGGAGTTCCACATTAACATGATAAAAGCAGGGGAGTCGTCAGGCGCGTTGCAAAAAACTCTTCTTTATTTGGCAGATTACACCGAACGGGAATATCAATTGCGCGCGAATGTCCGCAACGCAATGCTTTACCCCGCATTTATTATTACCGTATTTATTACCGTATTTTTTATTATGATGGTATTTGTGGTGCCTCGCCTTGCCGTTATTCTTGGCCAATTAGTGGGAAAAGATAAATTGCCGTTTATTACCCGCGCGCTTTTAGCGGTAAGTAAATTTACAAATGATTGGATTATTGCTATAGTGTTATTGTTAGTAGGCGGAATAGGATTTGCGGTTTACTATCTCAAAACGCCGCAAGGAAAAGAATGGTGGGATGATTTTCAGCTTCGTGTCCCTATATTCAAGAATATCTTTCGCCAAATTTATCAAACGCGTTTTGCAGATAATCTTTCCACCCTTATCGCCGGGGGCATTCCTATTATTGAAGCGATAGCGATTACGGCAAATATTGTGAATAACAAAACATACCAGCGCTTGATATACAAAATAGGCGAGGAAGTAAAGGCCGGGAATAGCATCGAGAGCGTGGTGAGATTCCACGAAGAATTTTCTCCCTTTCTTGTGCAGATGATAGCAGTAGGCGAGCGTTCCGGGAAACTTGAGGACTCGCTGGCAAAGGTTGCGGGATTTTTTCAAAAGGAAGTGGATAGGTCAGTCGCGGGTTTAACCACGCTCATTGAGCCCTTGCTTATTGTGGTGATGGGAGTAGGTGTTGGATTTTTAGTCGCGTCCATTATGATTCCTATTTATAGCGTGATTAGTGGAGGGCTGGGATCGTAACACACGCGACTTACGCAGTTGGCGTCCTTCTTCGTCGAAATCTGCGGCGCTCCTCAACGTAGCATTCACTACGTCTCGTTCGCTCCCCTGCCTACCGGCAGGCAGGTCGATTTCTCCTCGAATTACACTCAACTGCGTAAGTCTTATACAAATGAAAAATTCAAAGCGCAAAATTCAATACGCAAAAGTCAAAATTTTTGACTTTTGCGTATTGAATTTTGAATTATATATGAAAGGGGGTGAGAACAGATGAAAAAAGCTTTTACGCTTATTGAATTATTGATAGTTATCGCAATTATCGGTATTTTGGCGGCAATTCTGTTTGTAAGTATCGGACAATCTCCTTTGCAAGGTTCGCGCGACGCAAAGCGTGTGTCTGATTTGCAGTCATTCCGCACCGCATTGTCTTTATACTACGCAGATAACGGGAGATACCCTGTTGCTTCAACCGAAGTCGCTGATGGTACTGCTGGAAACTGCGTAATTGGCGTACTTTGTCCCATAGTACCCAAATACACCACCTCCTTACCAAGAGATCCTCTCTTTGATGATCAAAATACGACATGCATAACCCCTTTACCGTCAGTAGCCACAGGTGTATTTAATGCCAGCACAGCCGCAACCGTTATCTATGCGCCTATGCCTAAAGCAACTGGTGCGCCAGATCGTTTCGGTTATACGTATGCGACCGTAGCAGGACAACAGGCATATCTTCTAAAAGCATGTTTAGAGAATCAAAGTTATAGCGCACTAGCAAGCGACTGTGATGATACTAGTCTTGCTGTATTACCGTGTACAGCTACTAAAGGTCCTGCTGATGCTACTCATCCAAACGAAAGGATTTACGAACTCCATTCATAAAAGTGTTTTGATTAAGTTTTTTAAGCCCCGCCCATCCCGGATGGGCGGGGCATGTAACGAGAGTTTTTTTAGATGAAAAAAGGATTTACGTTCGTTGAATTATTGATAGTTATCGCGATTATCGGTGTTTTGGCATCTATTTTATTTATTACCTTGGGACAGGGGCCGCTCCAAAGCGCCCGCGACACAAAGCGTATTTCTGATTTAAAAGAGTTGCAAAGCGCGCTCAATCTTTATTATTCCACGAATAGTTCGTACCCAGACCTTTCGGGGCTCGTTGCCGCATTAGTTCCGACATTTATTTCGGCCTTGCCTTTAGACCCCCGAGATAAACAGAGCGGAGCCGGAACGTGCGCCGGATATACGCCTAATTTCCCTAGCACAGGATATGCGGCAGATGAACTTGGCTATCGTTACGAGGCGGGGACCAATAATCAAGGATATGTCCTCAAGGCATGCTTGGAAGATAAGGCAAGTCAAGCTCTTTTGAGTGATTGCGATGATATAAATCTTGATCCTCCTTGCACCCTTGATACAAGCGCCTTGCCTCCTGTTAATATCTACGATGTTCATTCTTAGTCAATGGATTTTTGGCATTATTATATTTTTTACGGGGTTGGCGGTAGGAAGTTTTTTGAATGTTATCGCACTCCGAAACCCGTTGAGAAAGAGGGCACAAGGCGCAAGCGCGCTAAAGGGAAGATCATTTTGCCTGACCTGCTATAACACATTGGCATGGTATGATTTATTGCCCCTCGCAAGCTTTCTTTATCTTAAGGGGAGATGTCGCTCTTGCAGTGCACGCATTTCTTGGCAATATCCGTTAGTTGAAATAGTAACAGGCGGGGTTTTTTTATTACTTTTTTTGGAACTGTCTCACTCTTTGGCTGACTTTTTTTGGTGGTTGATATTAAGCGCGCTCTTTTTGTTAGTTGCGATTTTTGATTTACTCTATAAACGCATTCCCACCAATCTTTTATTAGTTACTCTATGCGCGGGCCTCCTCTTTGTCGGTTTGCCGTTTGCTACCATAAAAATTTTTTCATTTCATCCTCTTTGGCAATTATCTCAAGAAATACCGACCTTATTTTTTTCCGGAATTATGAACGGCGGATTCATTCTCTTTTTGGTGGTAGTTACTAAAGAGCATGGCATGGGAATGGGGGATGTTCCCATCGCTTTTTTACAAGGGTTGCTTTTAGGTTATCCCAAGGGTTTGATTGCTCTATTTTTGTCGTTTATTATAGGTTCAATTGTTGGCATTATCCTTATAGCGCTTGGCAAGGCAGGATTAAAAAGTCAAGTTGCGTTTGCGCCATTCCTCATTATCTCACTTTTTATCGTAAAATTTTTGGCATTATCTCCATAAACCACTTCCTACTTTTAGTAGTAAGTATGAAAGTGGTTTGTTTTCTCCGTCGCCGAGAGTACCCTCGGCGACTCCAAAAATGAAATCATTCACATTAGTAGAAATGCTTATCACGCTGGCTATTATTGGTATTCTCTCGGCGGCCATATTCGCTCTGCCCAATTATACTCGTCAGGAATATGATCTCATAAATACCGCGCAACGCGTCGCAGGAGATATCCAGCGCACTCAAGGACTCGCGCTTGCCACCGCGACATTTAAGGGAAATGCGGCTGAAGGAGGATGGGGCATATATATAGAGCCCACCCTCGCACAACCCTGTTACGTTATTTTCCAAGATGTTACCAAGGACCATTCTTATAATGGCCCAATAGGGGCTGACCTTTGCGATCAAACGAAAACCGGATTAGAAATTTCAGAACGACTATACTTGCCGCCAAATGTGAGGTTTGACCCGTTGACCTATACTGGCGGCACTGGTTCATTAACGCTGGTGTTCGTCCCTCCTCATCCTGACACATTTCTTAATGGCAATGTCGCTGATTGGGTTTCCAATGTGAAAGCAAGCTCAATAGCGGATACGATTAGTATAGTTCTAAGGCTTTCTTCGGGAGAAACTAAGTCCATTAAGGTCAATGCCTTGGGAATTGTAGAAGTGCAATAAGCATTCTTCTCCATTAAAGATTTATGCATGAAGGGATTTTCTTTTATTGAAATTATGATAAGCGTGGGCATTGCCGCCGTGGTATTGGTGAGTCTTTTTGAACTTACTTCAAAGAATCTTACCGCGGCAGAGCTTTTGAAGCGGCGTTTTATCGGGGCAAATTTAGCCCAAGAAGGAATCGAGATTGTGGCTAATATCCGATCAAATAATTGGTTGAAATATCCTGGAGTTGTCCAGGCTGATTTGAATGCGGATGGCACATTGCGCAAATGGCGGGGAGAGACGCAACCTCCTTGCTCTCCGGGAACCGATGATTGTTTAGCGAATGGAAATTATATCGCAAACTATAATAGCGCTACGCAACTCACTCCATTTAATCCCATCCTGCCGCTTTCAAGTTGTCCGGGAACCAATGATTGTTTAGTGATTGACAGCACAGGATATTATTGCCATCAATTTGCGCCAGGATGCGCCGCGGGGACAACAATTTCCACTCCTTACCATCGAGTCATTACTATATCAACTCCGTCGGGAACCCCGGGTACGCATGAAATGATAGTAGTATCAACAGTTTCATGGGTGTATAATGGCGATCCTTACTCGGTAAGTATTGAGGAAAGATTATATAATTGGAAGTGACGTAGTTACTTAATGAGACAAGGGCGAAGCCCGCGGACGAATTTAGTAACAGCTTCACCCCGCCCTCTAAGCTAAAAGGAGATTCTATAGCATAGAGGGCGGGGTCTAAGAAATCGTAAAAACTCACTTCATTCGTTAACGTTTTCTAAGATGAAATCTTTTACTCTTATTGAACTTAGCATTGGCCTGGCGATATTTGGATTTATATTGTTTTTTTTGGGTTCGCTTCTTTCGAGCGTTACCTCAACGGAATTTCGTACCATCGCAGTACAAAGATTAGCGAGCCAAACGCGTACCGCCTTAGAGGTTTTGGGGCGTGAAGTACGCTTAGCCCAGAAGAATGCGGGTGCATGCGCTTCGCCAGGGCAAAGCTTTGATATTGTTTCATCAGTCAATCCATCCTTACTCACGTTCAAATTTAAGGACTTTGACGGACGATGCATCGCCTATATTTATCATCTTCCCACAGGTTCCGGGGCTTCCCGCACAAACGGATTTATAAATAAACAAATTGACAATAGCCCAGAAAT
>OBEQ010458568.1_pt1 | contig 15656 bp, 10 predicted proteins | sample 1670901 | NCBI WGS metagenome assembly OBEQ01 (sample SAMEA104232315, study PRJEB22302) | groundwater metagenome | biome: forest; feature: aquifer; material: groundwater | place: USA | collected 2011-08-07 | depth 5.4 m | reverse complement strand
CAGCTGCCAAAACAACGCTCCCGGACCGGGCGGAAGCCCAGGAGGAGCCGATGGCACCGACGGACAGGGACTCGGAAAGGGCAAGGCCGGATCCCCAGGCGCTTACCCCGGTTCGGGCGGCGGAGGTGCATTCGGACTTGGGGGAGGAGCGAGTGGCAATACGCAATCCGGGCTCGGTGGCCAAGGAGGGCCAAGCTGGGGAAGCGCGCTCTTGGTGCCACTCGTCGGCGGATCCGGCGGCGGTGCAGGCGGGAACAGCGCGGGCTCCGCCGGATCAGGCGGGGGCGGCGGCGGGGCCGTGCAGCTGGTCGCGGGCGAACGGATGGACATTCTCGGCGGAATCAACGTCGGCGGTTGCGGTGGTCGTGGAGGCGTGAGTGCAGGCGGCGGAGGGGGGGGCGGATCAGGCGGCGCGATTCTCCTGGAATCACCCCAAATCTCCGTCACGGGCATCCTCGCCGCGAACGGAGGAGGCGGGGGGGAATACGGGCAGACCGCTGGCGCGAACGGCGCCTTGGGAGATCAGCCAGCGCCCGGCGCGGGAGGCGTTGGCGCCGGAGTTGGCGGCGCGGGAGGCGCCGTCGGCGTTCCGGCCGCGAACGGCACGGCGGGCAGCGCAGGAGGCGGCGGGGGGGGCGGCGGCGTGGGGCGAATTCGCCTCAACACGCGTACCGGGCTCGCGCTGACGCAAGGAGCCGTCCTGAGCCCGTCCTTTGCGGACCTCGTGGTCACGCAAGGGCAGATCGATCTGCACTAAACCTGTGCTTCACCGCTACGCGGCGGCGGGCACTCTGTCGGTGCGCTCGAAGACGCGGCGTTCCGCGCCTTCCCACCCGCCCATCCGCACACGCCTGTCCGCGAGCTCGCTGGCGAGCCTTTGCACGAGGCTCACCGCCGCGGCGGTCCCTGGAAGGCATGGCGTGAGGCGCACCACCCGTTCTTCCGCCTTTCGACCGGTAACGGGGCAACAGAACGCGGCAAGCTGCCCGACTCGCGCCGCAGCATCGGTAGCTTCGTGGACACGCACCAGCACTTCGGCACGCGGCGCGTAGCCAGCGCACGTCCGCGACCAGGCAACGCCGAGCTCGATGCCCAGGAGGCCCGGCAGCGACGCGCGTGGGACGGCGAGCAAACGCAGCTCGTCCGGCGAGCTTGCCCCGACAGGAACTCGCGCCCACGGGGCAACCTTCAGCATCGCGTCTTTCTTGAGCGCCCGAAACGCCGTCACCAAGAGCCGCGCCGCACGCGTGGGCCCGGGGGGAAGTTGCGCCGCGCGCCCCGTCATGACGAGAGGCAAGAGCGCCAGGGCATCGAGTGCGATCAGATACGGCGCCTCCGGTGCGATCGCCCGCGACACGACCGACAGCCCAGCGACTCCAGCAACCGCTGCTAGAGCGGCCACTTTTCCGGCGGGCGTACCGAGATCGAGCCAGTGCCCGCGTGCAACATCGGAGGCGAAAGCCTCGTCCGGTCGCAGTGCGAGCCATCTCCCGGGGCCCCGCGGCGCATGGTTCGCGAGCGGCGTACGCGACACGCCGAAGAGCATCGCCAGTGCGAGGAGCGAGGCGCCCGCGGTGGGCCAGCCCGCCGCTTGCAGAATCGCGCCCGCGCTCGCCAAGATTCCTGCGAGGAGGCCGGCAAGTCCCGGTCTCACACCGACGAGCGGCGCGGGTTTTACGCGCGCGCGCGCGCACTGCTCGGAAAAATGAGCCGTTTTCGTACGGACGAGCAGGCCGACGAGGAGGCCTGTCGCGATGAACAGAGCGGCCCAGCACGCGTGTCCCACGCGGTTCGGCTCCGGCGGTGGCGCGGCTGCCGGCGGACGCAGCTCGGGCGTGTGCACCGCCGGAAATGCCTTCGGATCGACGCGTGCGATCCAGAGGGGCGACTCGCCGCGCGCAACGTGCGGGCGAACGAGCTCGAGCTCATCGCGCTCGGGCGTTCTGCGCAGGGTCGTCACGACTCCATCTTCACCGCCCAGTGTGGGCTCCGCGGTGGTGCCATCGGAAAGCGTTCCGGTCTTCACCGGCCGCGGCTCCGTCTCTGCTGCCGGCACACTGACCACGACGCGTGCGCCATCGTAACCCTCCTGGAACGGGGGCGAGCGCCACACGATTTGCCACATCGCGCCGTCTCGCACGAGCTCTTTGGCGGCGACGAGGTGCACGTCGTAGTGGAAGCGAAACGTGTACGTTCCACGCTTCAGACCCTTGGGATCGTCCACGTGGACGCTGAACGTCCCCTCCGATTTTGGTTCGGTGTGCGCGGCGAGCTCGCGCCCGTCTTCGGTCGTGACCGTGGCTTCGCGCGCGAGCGCGGCAACCTTCTCGATGCCCGTGACGTCGAATTGGCGGAACGGGCCCATGACTACGCGATACCGAATGGCGTGCTCGATGCGCGCGAGGCCGGCGGCATCGACGGTCAACGTAACGTCATCGCCACGCGCGTGCCACTCCGTCCATTTCGCGGGGCCGCCGGCGGCATGGGCCGAGGGGGCGGCGAGAGAAGAGAGGACGAGCGCCGCGCCGAGGGCGGCGCGGATGGGTGCGGGCATGTGCTACATTTACTTACCTGGAACCTCCACGGGCAAATTTGTCAGTCGTTTGCGCGTGATCACCATTTCTTCATCACGACCTTCACGACGTCCTCGATGGCCGCCCGCGGCGCCCGTCCCGTGATCCGCAGCACCCCACCCGTTCCGCTGGGCTCAGCCCGCAGTGCATACGTCATCGCGGTCGCCCCACCGGCCGGCGTCGCCGCGAGCCCGCTGAAGAGAGCGCCCTGCGGCAGCTTCGTCGAACCGATCACGTACCGTAGCGGACTCGGTGCCACGAGCCCCCGCGCCGACACGTACCCGCCCGAGCTCGCGCGCGAATCACGCAGCATTTCGATCTCGCCGCGCTTGGCAAGCGTGCCCGCTTCGGGGGCGTTCGGCAGCACGACACGCGCTTTCGCGATCGCGAGATCCAAGCTCGCCGCGAGCACGATCCAGCTCTTTCCAGTGTCCGGAAGCAGGATGACATGGAGGACCGACGGCTTGAGCGGAGCCTGCGCCACCTTTTTCAGGGGGGTCGGCGGAGACTCGTGCTGCTCCTCCCAGGCAAGAACTTCGAGATGCACGGTGTCGGTCGGAAGCTGCGCCGTTCGGGGAAGCGGCGTGATCTTCACCCCGGGCCCAGCGGCTCCGCCCACCTTCTTCCTCAGCGCGACCACGCTCGGACGCGCCACTGCGCCAGCAAAGTCTTTCGCGATCTGCGACACCTTTGCCAGGGGCTCGCCCGTCTGCACGACCGACCACCCCGCCAGCTGCTCGAGAAGCACGCGCTCCGCCGCGGTGCGCGCAGCGTCGTCTTTGGCAAGATCGACCGCCGCTTTCGCCTTTTCGATAGCCGGCAAATCCAGCCCCTTCGCGTAGACGATGGGACCCGTGTAGAGATCGAGGTAACGCATCACTGGCGAGACGAGCGCCTTTCCGTCGGCTTCGGGGAGCCCCTGTTTGTCGAGCGCGGCGAGGAGCATGCTCTGACCGAGCTCCCGCGGGTGCGCGAGCTCTTTGGCGTCGATGCCGCGCGTGTAGTACGCCCCATCCGCATCGCCCGGGAGATGCCAGAACGCGGCCGGCGGCACGTCCGCGCGCTCGGGATGAGCAACCGCAAGCCGCGACAAAACCGCAGTGGCGCCGCTGAAGGTCGCGGTGAACGTCGCGTCGGCGCCAGCATCCGAAAGGCTCAGATCGAGCGTGAGCTGGTCCATGTCGCTCGTGAGATCGGCCACGTCGCCGACGAGGGCGTCGATGGACTGGCCAACGACGGCCGATCCGGTGCGCGCGTCGAGCATGCCGGTAAGAATCATCGGAAGCATCCCGCGAAACGAACGCACGACGGGCCTCAATGGCAACAGCCGCACTTCGACGTGCAGATCCTGCGGGAACGTCTCGCGCGGCGCGGATCGCGCGAGCCACGGCTCCAGCGCCTCGATCGCCGCACCGCCGTCGCCGCAAATGAGGCGCGTCGCGGAAGCTCCCGCAGAGGGGACGAGATCGCACGGGCGTTCGTCCTCGGGATCGCCGAGGCCCAAAATGCGTACCGCCCCATTGTCGCCGGGCTGGAGCTTGTGATGTTCGGAGAACGCCGCTTTTGCCTCGTCCAACGAACGCACGGCGGCACTGACGGCGATCTGCGGGTTGGGGCTCTTGGCGTCGCCACCGAGAGCGATGGCGACGTCGATGGGCTGCGACAGATCGAGCACGTTGCCCACAGACGCGCCGGTAATGAGCTCACTCAGCACCTCTGCGCCGGGGACGGGGCGCTTTGCCCAGCTACCTAGAACCTTCAGCGACGCCTGAGGCTTCGAGATACGCGCGAAGAGAACGAGCGAGTTGGGCCGCGACACGGCGCGGACATCCGGCGGGGGCGGCGCACTCTCTTTGACGATGGGTATCGGTGCGGGGGCCTCCGGGGGAGCCGGAGGTGGCGGGCTGCCGCAAGCGGAGGCGAGAAAAACGAAGAAGAAAAGTCCACGTCGAGAACGCATTGACCGAGCATACGCGAGGAGAAGTCGCAAGCTAGCCCCCACGCGCATGGAGTGGGTAACGTGCTTGGCATCGGAACAGATGTCGTCATTCCCGCTGAACCCCGCGCAGAAGGAAGCCGTCCTACATCATAGCGGGCCGCTCCTCGTTCTCGCTGGAGCCGGCTCCGGGAAGACGCGCGTCATCACCCAGCGCATCGCGCAACTGCTCGAGCGCGGCGTGCCGCCCAGGGCGATCGTGGCGTTGACGTTCACGAACAAGGCCGCGGGAGAGATGGCGGAGCGCGTTTTTCACCAGCTCAAGCAAAAGCAGCAACACGGGGCGACAAAGCAACTCACCATCTGCACCTTCCACTCCTTCGGTCTCTCCGTCTTGACGCGCGATCGCACGGCGGTCGGCGGCACGTTCACGATTTTCGATCAGGGCGATTGTCTCGCGGCCGTCAAAGAGATTCTCGGAAGGATGAACGCCGGGCGAAAGTTCGATGCCTCGGCGATTCTCGGGCGCATTTCGAACGCGAAGAACGCATTTCTCTCGCCGGAGGCATTCCAAGAGCGTCCGGGAGACGCGTACGACGAGATCACCAAGCTCGTGTACCCGCGATACGAAGCCGCGCTGAAGAACTTCCGAGCCTTCGACTTCGACGACCTGGTGTGCGGCGTCGCGCGTCTATGGAACGAGCGCAGTGACATTCTAGCCAAGTGGCGCGAGCGGTACCGATTCATCCTGGTCGACGAGTACCAGGACACGAACCGTGCTCAGCTCGAGCTCTTGCGCCTGCTTTCGGAACCGCATCGCAACATTTGCGTCGTCGGGGACGACGACCAGGCCATCTACGCGTGGCGAGGCGCCGACGTGCGCAACATCCTCGAGTTCGAGGACCACTTTCCCGGCGCGAAAGTCATCAAGCTGGAGCAAAACTACCGCTCCTGCAAACCGGTGCTCGACGTCGCCAACGCGGTCATCTCGAAACGCCCGGACGTGAAGCATCGAAAAGTTCTCTTCACCGAGCGCCCCGGCGGCGAGATCGTGAGAGTAGGCGTGGCGGGGACGCCGGACTCCGAAGCGGCCTTCATCGCGCGCGAAATCGCACGGCGAATCCGAGACGAGGGACGACGGCCGCGAGACTTTGCGGTGCTCTACCGCTCGAACAGCCAGTCGGCGGTCATCGAAGGTACGCTGCGCGAGCACGGGGTCTCGCACAAAGTCATCGGCGGGCAGCAGTTTTTCGAGCGCAAAGAGGTGAAGGACGTCCTCGCGTACTTGAAGCTCGCGCTGAATCGCTCGGACGAGATCAGCCTTCGTCGCATCCTCAACTATCCGCCGCGCGGCATCGGCGAGACGAGCGTCGAGCGCTTGACGACGCACGCGCTCGCGCAGGGGTGGAGCTTGTGGCAAGCGGTGGAGCGTGTCGATGCGCTCGACGAAATTCCTACCGGTGCACGCGAGGGGTGCAAAACGCTCGAAAGAGCGATCGGCGAGCTGCGGCGCATGCTCCTCGTCGATCGCCAGCCGGCGAGCGCGGCCGCGAGGAGCTTGGCCGAGCGGATCGGCATCAAATCAGAGCTCGATCAGAGCTCCGGATCGCCGCAAGTCGCTGCCCGGCGATGGGGAAATATCGAGGCGCTCTTGCGCACCTTCGGCAAGCGCGAGCAGCGCGAAACGGCGCGCGGCAACGACGCGACGCAGGAGCAGGCGCTTGCGGCCTTCTTGCACGCCCTGACTCTGAACTTCGAAGAAACCGAAGAGTCCGCGGCCGACGTCGTGACCCTCTCGACGCTGCACGGCAGCAAGGGACTCGAATTCGACGTCGTTTTCCTGGTCGGATGTGAAGAGGGGCTCTTGCCCCACGCGCGCACGCTGGATGCGCGCGCCACGGACGTGGCACCAGAAGCCAGCGACATCGAAGAAGAGCGCCGCCTCTTCTACGTGGGCGTGACCCGCGCCAAGCAAGAGCTCGTCCTCCTCCGCTGCAAGGCGCGCGTTCTGCGCGGGAAGCCCGTAGCTCGGACGCCCAGTCGGTTCTTGCTCGACATTCCGGACGAGCTCGCAACGACGTTCGAAGTGGGCGACGTGAACGCCATGAGCGCCGAGGCCGTGAACGCGAGCGCCAACGCACTCTTGGCCGCTCTCGACGCGCTCGGTTGAGCCACCTCATCTCCGCGCAGCGCGGGAGGTGACCTTGCGCCGTTCTCGCAAGCGCGACGCATGTTCGCGCAGCATGCGATCGACGTCGTCGAACGCGGCGTCGATGGCGGCGTGCATGTCCTCCAGGTCCAAGCGTTCGGGTGGATTTCCGCCTACGACGAGCTCGCCGCCCGGCACGATCACCTCCACCTGGCAACGGTAGCGCTTGCCGTGGTGGTGACGCCGGTGCGGGACTGCAACCACGACGCGGCATACGACGATGCGTTCGTGGAGGCGCTCGAGCTTGGCGGAAAGGCGCGCAACGTGCCCTTCCACCGCATCAGAATGCGGGATATCGCGGAAAGTGATTTGAAGGTGCACCCTGAATCTGTGGGTCCGCGGAGAGCGCCTGAGAAGGGGTCATCTCGGCGCGGCTGCGAGTGCGCGCTCGAGGTCGGCACGGAGGTCTGCCTCGTCCTCGATGCCGACCGACAACCGCACGAGCCCTTCTTGGATGCCAATCTTGGCGCGCTCCTCCGGCGTGAGCTCGAAGTAGCTCATCAGCACGGGCGGTTCGACGAGAGACTCGACGCCCCCGAAGGACGGGCCGATGCGGGGGGTTTTCAGCGCATCGACGACGGCGCGCGCCGCCGCGAGCCCTCCTTTGCACACGAACGTCACGACACCGCCGAAGCCCGTCATTTGCCGGCTGGCGAGCGCGTGTTCCGGATGCGATTCGAGTCCCGGGTAGAAGACCCTCTCCACCGCGGCGTTCTTCTCCAAGAAGCGCGCGAGCGCGAGCGCCGTCGCGTTCTGTTTGTCCACGCGAAGCTTGAGCGTCTTCATTCCTCGTGCGACGAGAAACGCGGCGTGCGGATCGGTGACCGTTCCAAGAACGCCGCGCAGATCGCGGATGATGGAAACGAGGCCACTGGGCCCGGAAACGAAGCCGGCGAGGACGTCGTTGTGCCCGGCGAGATACTTGGTGGCGCTCTGCACGACGAGATCGATTCCGAAGGACGCGGGGCGGCAGTTGACCGGCGATGCGAAGGTGGCATCGATGAGAGTCTTGGTCGCGCGGTGCTCCTTGCAGATTTTCGCCAGCTCCGCGAGATCGATGCACGACAGATACGGATTGGTCGGAGACTCGCTCACCACGAGTCGCGTTTCGGGGCGGATGGCGTTCTTCAACCCGACGAGATCGCCCGCATCGAGCAGCGTGTGCGTGACGCCAAAGCGCGCGAGGGTCCCCGTGATGAGCTCGCGCGTCATGCGATAGGCATCTTTGAAGAAGACGACGTGCTGCCCCGCCTTGACGAGAGCCAGTATGGCGGTGCTCACGGCAGCCATGCCGCTCGAGAAAATGGCGCTTTCCTCCGTTCCCTCGAGCGCTGCCATGGCCCGTTCGACACTGCTGCAAGTGGGGTTGCCGTAGCGACCGTACTCGCCGCGGTCCTGGCGCGCGTGCGTTCCCTCGTGCATCTCGATGATCTCGCGCGTGCTCTCGAAGGTGTACGTCGAGGTCTGCACGATGGGCATGGGCACGGCATCGTAGGGCTCCTGACGGGCCTCTCCTGCGTGAACGGCTTCGGTCGATGTGATCGTGCGTTTCATGGAGCCTCCGGCGCGATGAACGGGAGGACGGCCTCCGCGAGCTTGCGTCGCGATTTCAAGAAGTAGTGGTCCGAACCGTCGAAGACGCGAAGGCTAGCGCCGAGATCTCTGGCCAGCGTCTCGGCCTCCGCCACATCGCAGAACTCGTCTTGATCGCCGAGAAAGATGGTGATTCTTCCCTGAAAGCTCGCCGCGTCTTCTCGAACGAAATCGAAGATTCGCACCGCGGGAGCCACCAGGGCGACGCGTTCGGCCGTCCCCTCGAGCGCCGCCGCGCGAAGGCCGACCCACGTGCCGAACGAATAGCCGCACATCGTGAGCTTCGCGCGAGGGGCGCGTCGTTTCATTTCGCGAAGGGCAGCGCGCGCGTCGAATGTTTCGCCAATTCCCTCGCCGTATGCGCCTTCGCTCGTGCCGACACCGCGGTAGTTGAAGCGAAGCGTGGCCACGCGATCGCCTCCTTTTTCGCCGAGCACTTTGGCGATCGCCAGGACCACCGCGCTGTGCATCGTCCCGCCATAGAGCGGATGAGGGTGGCACAAGACCACCGCCCGGTCGCTTTCGGCGGAGCCTCTGACTCGCGCTTCGAGCGCTGGTTCGCCAGAAAGCCCGGCAAGGACGATGGGCTCTTCGCCCGTGACCGAGACCGGTGGGGACAGCTCAGGCTTCGATGGCGGGGGTGGGAGCTCTTTGGTTCTAGGCATTTGCGCTCGACGGATGGGGCAACGTCCTCAGAGCGTCCTTACCGTGAACCTTCGGAAAGTGCTAACGCGACAATACCGGGAAGAAGAACTTGCTCACGGCGAGAGCGAAGCGCGCGTGGTGACTCGCTCCGCGATCACGCGCACGGCATCCGCCACCGGCACGAGCTCCGCCTTCTTCGGGTCTGCTTCTGCCCGCGGCTTCATCTCGACGTTCCCCCCCGCGAGCGATTTTCCACCGATGGTCACACGCAGCGGAATACCGATCAAATCCGCGTCCTTGAACTTCACCCCTGGACGCTCGTCGCGGTCGTCCCAGAGCCCCTCCACCCCCTTCGCCCACAACGCGTCGTAGAGCTTCTGTGCCGCCTCCGCCACGGGCGCGTCTTTGCCCAGTGTCACGAGGTGTACGTGGTAGGGCGCAATGCTCATCGGCCAACGGATTCCTTCCGCGTCGTTGTGTTGCTCGATCGTGGTGGCTACCAGACGCGATACGCCAATCCCGTAGCAGCCCATCACGATGGGCTTCTGGTGCTGCTGCTCATCCAAGAAGAGCGCGCGCATCTTGTCGGTGTAGTGCGTGCCCAAGATGAAGATGTGGCCGGCCTCGATGCCGCGGTAGCTCTGGAGCTTGCCCTTCTCGCACTTGGGACAGATGTCGCCAGTCGCCGCGAGGCGAATGTCCACGACCTCCGCCTCGAAGTCGCGCCCGCGGTTTACGCCCTTGAAGTGGTAGTCCGTTTTGTTCGCTCCGGTCACGCCGTTGGTCACGAGCGAAGCTGCGCGATCGATGAGAAGCTTGCCTTTGAAGCCTAAAGGGCCGGCAAATCCGACGTCCGCCCCGGTGGCTTTCTTCACGTCGGCATCGCTCGCCAGAAACACCTCGTCGACGCCGAGCGCGCGGGCCAGGCGAATTTCGTTCACGTCGTGATCGCCGCGAACCACTGCCATCACGGCATTGGTTCCGGCGACGTAGACGAGCGACTTGAGCATTCGGTCTCTCGAAACGCCGAGGAATTTCGTAATTTCGTCGATGGTGCCATGCTTCGGCGTATGCACCTCGGTGCGCGCCTCCAAAGGCTCGCTCGAGACCACATCCGCGGCCTTGACGGTCGCGACCTCGACATTGGCGGCGTAGTCGCACGCATCGCAGGCGACGATGGCGTCTTCGCCGCTATCGGCGAGGACTTGAAATTCGGCGCTCGTCGAGCCGCCCATCGCCCCCGAGTCGGCAGCGACGAGGCGGTAGGTGAGGCCGAGGCGGTCGAAGATTTTGCAGTACGCCACGCGCATCTTCTCGTAGCTCGCCTTGGCACCGGACTCGTCGGTGTCGAACGAATACGCGTCTTTCATGGAGAACTCGCGGCAGCGAAGAAGACCGCCGCGCGGCCGGGGCTCGTCGCGAAATTTGGTCTGGATTTGGTACAGATTCTTCGGCATCTCGCGATAACTGCGGATCTCGCGGCGCGCGATGTCGGTGACGATTTCTTCGTGGGTGGGGCCGAGGTGGTAGTCACTCCCCTTCCTGTCCTTGAGGCGGAAGAGCGTGTCGCCGAAGCGATCCCAGCGGCCGCTCTCCTTGAAGTAGTCGGCCGGGAGAAGCGCGGGCATGAGAATCTCGAGAGCTCCCGCGCGATCCATCTCCTCGCGCACGATGCCCTCGATTTTTCGCAAAACCCGGAGGCCGAGCGGCAAAAAGTCGTAGGTGCCGGCGCCGACGCGCCGAATGTACCCGGCGCGCGTGAGCAGCACATGGCTGACGTTGGTGGCGTCTTGGGGTGCTTCTTTTACCGTGGGGATGAGGCCGCGCGAAAACCGCATGCGGCGCTCATATCACACCCGTCAGGGTGGAGCTCAATCCGCGAAGATCTCGCGTGCCATGAGGCCGGGCGGGATGGTCCCGTGCGAGAGGATCTCGGCGTGAAACCCACGAAGGGTGTACTTGGCACCTTCTCGCGCTCGATACTTTTCGCGCATTTTGAAGATGGCCTCGCGCCCCACCAGATACGAGAGCGGCTGCGTCGGGTTCATCGTGTAACGCTTCACTTCGGACAGCGCGAGCGTGCGCTCGAGGTGAACTCGGTCGGTCAAGATGTTCACCGCGTCGTCGAACGTCATGCCGCGCGTGTGGAGGCCCACGTCGATGACGACCCGCGCCGCGCGAACGAGAGTCCACTCGAGCTGCATGATGCGCTCTTCGTCGGTGTAGTACCCGAGCTCCGCCATGAGCTCCTCCGAGTAGAGGCCCCAGCCCTCGGAAAAGGTCGGAGCGTCGGCCATTTTTCGCACGAGCGACGGATGCGCGCGGGCGAACGACAGTTGCAGGTGGTGGCCGGGATACGCTTCGTGCACGGCCGTGTCGACCTGATCGCCGTGATCGTTCTCGCGAAGCATCTCCTCTTGTTTGGCTTTCGGCAGCGAGAGGTCGACCGGCGTTACGAAAAAGAATCCTTTGGTCGTCTTGTCGAAAGGGGGTGACACGTCGTACGCAGCGGTCGTCGTGCTGCGCATGAAGACGGGAGTCTCGATGACCTCGCAGTCGTCGCTGGGCGGAAACGGAACGGCATCCTTCTGCACGAGAAACGCGCGGGCACGCGAGAGCTCACGGCGATACGAGGGCAGGAGGTCCGCCGCGGTCGGGTGATTTTTCTTGGCGCGCACGACGACGTCGCTCCAATGCTTCGCCGCCGGATCGATGCGGCGCGCGGTCTCCAGCATTTGGGCTTCGGTCGCCGCCAAGATCTTCTCGCCGAGCGCGAGGACTTGGTCGGGATCTTGCGCGAGAAAATGTTGCCGCCGGAGCAAGAAGTCGAACGTCGCGCGGCCGGAGGCAAAATCGCCGTTCGAACGGGGGAGCAGGTCGCGCTCGAGGAACTGGGCATACTCGGCGTACGCTTTCTGGGCGGTCGCAATCGCCGTGGCGATGCGCTTGTTCTCCGCCGGAAGCGCCGCTTCGAGCGGTTTTCGCTGCTCGTCGAAGAAGCTCTTGGCCCCCTTCGCCATGTCGATCCCGACCAGCGTCCAGACCTTGGGCGGGCTCTTCAGGTTCGTTTTGGCCGCCTGAATGACGGCCGGCGTCTTTTCGAGGCGCTCGAGAGCGAGGCGCGCGCGTTCAGCCGCTGGCGCGTAGTCGCGCGCGAGCATGAGGAAGACCGCTCCCATCGGGCTCGCGTAAAGGGCCGGGAGACGCTCGTGCGGCCGCACCTCGGTCCAGCGGCGCTCGTCTACCTCGAGCGCGCTCTCGAGAAGCTCCAGGTCGGTGTGGGCGGCGCGGGAAAGGCGCGCGCGCCCCCTGAGATCGCGCACCCTGGCGAGCAGAACCGTCCTTTTGGCCTTCGTGGCCTCGATCGCGACAGGTGTCCGATCGTCGAGCTCGGCATCGCGCGTGTGGATGCCCAGCGCGGTCGCCGTTTCGGGTGACGACGCGATCACGAGGTCGAGGTACTCCTTTCCGAGCGCGTCGACCGCCGCGTCTTCGGTCGGGATCGGAGTCGGGATCGGAGTCGGGATCGGAGTCGGAGTCGCTGGAGAACACGCAATCAACACCAGGGCGAACAGCTGGGGGCGGAGCACGGCCGCTTCCATAGCACCCTTTTTTGCGGGAGCTCATCCCGATGAAAACGAGCCCATCGACGCGAGAGAATCAGGCGCGCTACCGTTGAAACGCGCGGAGCTCGAACGGTGACTTCATCGTCGCGGTGTCACCGGTGACCGCGATGAAGACGTTGGCGGGCGAAGAGAGCGTGAGCGTGCAGCGCTCGTTCGAGTTCGCGACGTACGACGGGCACTTGAACTCTTTCGTGATGGTCGGCTGGGCGCCAACGCGAACGCGGAGGTCCGCATCGCCACCGGCGATCGCCGGATCGGGAAGGAGCGAAAACACGTATTTGCCTGCTGGGAGCACCCCGGTCTCGTAGGAGAGGGTCTCGCGCTTGCCCACCGCTCCAGCCTGCGCGAAGCTCCACGGCGACGAGACCGGAGCTCCCGCTGCGAATGCGTTGTCTTCCTCGCCGGTGACGACCACCACCTGCTCCGAATCGATGCCGTTGAAGATGGACTCGTACGTCCGAGGCTCCGTCGGCGCCAACATCGCGCGCACGAAGGCCATTGCGCCGAGCGGCATCGAGCTGAAAAACGCCGGCATTGCGTTGGTCACCACGTCCATGTAACGGGTTCCCGAAGGATCGTCGGGGTTCAAGAGGGCGCGCGTCTTCGCCATGGTTTCGTCGGCGTAGGCGAAGGTGTCACACCCGTTTATGAAGAATATTTGGTATTTGCCAGGGAAGAACTTTCCTTTTCTCGCGAGCGCGGCCACGTTCGCCCCGAGGCCGGCGTGCCCTGCGTAAACCACCAGATCTGCCCCGGGTGTGAGCTCGGCGTAGCGCTTGTCGAAGGCTGCCCCGACCGTGGCGAGCTTGTCCACGAGAAGGACGGTTGCCTCGACGCGCCTACCGTCGGGGCGTGCGAACGCAATGGTGACTTCCGGCACCGCGGCTCCAGGATTCCCATCGAAGTGCGGTGTCACGGTACCCTCACGAAGCTCATCTTGAAGCATGGCCACGAAGGCATCGTAGGCAGCGATGCCTGAGTCAGAATCGGTCGTTGCCCCTTCTTCGTACTTGCCGAAGACCCCCACCACGCGAAAGACGCCGTCTTCCCAAACGCGGTTGTACTCGGGGTATTTGCCGGACGTATTCTTGCCGCTCACGCTCACGGCGGCTGTTTTGGTGACGACGTCGGATGGCGTGAACGTGCAGCCGCGCGCGTGAGGGCGGTAGTGGTACCAGAAGTTACTCGTGTTCGCCGCGGCCGGCTCGTCGGCGCACCCTGCTTTGTACTTGGCGACGAAAGCATCTTGCGCAGCGGCGTCGATGCGACTGGGAAGCGTAAAGGTGTAGGTGGACGGCGGGTGCCCCCGATCGCCCCACGCCACAGGGAGCTTCGCGCGATAGCGGATTCGAAAGAGGCCGTCACCCTCGCTCGCGGCGCTCAGGCTGGAGAGGGAGAGCTTGGCAAGCTGCGAGACGCCCGGCTCAGAATTGAGATGACCCACTGTGTAGAGGAGCTGCGCGCGCACTTGCCCGCCCAGGTTCGTGGAGCTCGTGCCGAGCAGTTCTCCATCGAAGGTGAAGTCGACGAGCTTTGCTTGCGCGCTGGAGAACGCGCCCTCTTCGGACTCTTCGCCCATATCGTGGACGCAGCCGACGGCGAAGAGCGCGGAGAGCGTAGATGCCCAAAGAAAGCATCGTGCAGGTGAAATGGAACGCTTTTGCATCGGTGGCCCTGCGGTCACTACGCAACATGCATACCACGTTAGCTCCTATTCGCCCACATTGGAGATCCGCGATGTTGCTGAGGAAATCACACTGGGCGTCGGGCGTGATGGGTATGAAGGGGCCACGAGAGATCCAACGTCCCTGGATCGCCGTTACGCCAGACCGCCACTCCCCAGGGTCGCCGCAATCGTCTCTCGCAGGTATCGAACGGCCAGCGCAACCGTCCCCGATCCCTTGCCATCACGCCCGAGAGGCGGCGCCACTTCCATGACGTCACCACCGAGCAGCCCCACGTCGCGCCCCAGACGACGAATCAGCTCGACGACGAAGTCGGGCTCTAGACCACCGGGTTCGGGCGTGCCTGTTGCGTCGGCCCACGCTTCGTCCGTACCGTCGATGTCGTTCGAGAAATACACGCGCGACACACCGACCGACTTCAAATGGCGAACGATCGCATCGATCGTTCCTGACGGATCGCGACGACACTCGAAGGCCCAAAACTGGCGCACGCCAAGCTGCGACTCCCAATGGGCGCGGTCATGGCGTGATGCGCGCGTCCCCACCTGAACGAGGCGCCCGCCCCGGCCGAGAAGCTCGTTGGCGTGGTACGACCACGTCGCGAAACAGTAACGAACGCCGAGCCGCTGCTCGAGCAGGTCGGTGTGCGCATCGGGCTGCACGATGCCCCAGGGCTCGCCCTTGCGCGCGCGAGAGAGAGCGGCGGAGACGGGCCACGCTACCGAGTGATCTCCCCCGAGAACGAAGGGGGCAATGTTGGGATTGAGCTGGAATACGAGATCGAGCACGCGCTCCGCCATCGACAAAGGCGACACGGGAAGACCGGCGGCAACGTCCGGTGACACATTCGGATAGAGCGCGCGTCGCGTTGCCTCTTTTTGCGCTTCACTCACCATCTCGTCGTGGAGCAGCTGCGGCACCACGAAGACGTCGCCGATGTCGACGAGCCCCATGTCGCCTGCGCGCTCCGGCCAGTCGGGATCGGTTTCGACGAGCCCGGTGCGAATCGCTTGCGGGCCGAGGTTCGCACCTCGGCGGAACCCGGCGCCTACGTCGGACGGCACAGCCAGGAGCACGGCACGCGCCGAGGGGATGCGCGCGAGGGACTCGGCAAACTTCGTGGTGACCTCGTCGTCGCTCGCGGCGCGGTAGAGCTTTCGCTGGAGTGCGAGCTGATCGGCGCGCCCGGTGGAAACGAGATGGAGGCCGCCTGCGGCGGGCCTCAACAAAAGCGCGAGCTCGTCGAGCGATTGCATACGCCGCGAGCGTATCTTCGCGCGCGCGTCTTGCAAGCCGAGCCGACATGCGGAGTGCATGCGTCGCAGGCCTTCTCTGGGTGCTCTGGGTGCTCTGGGTGCTCTGGGTGCTCTGGGTGCTCTGGGTGCTCTG
>OBEQ012922144.1_pt1 | contig 15657 bp, 20 predicted proteins | sample 1670901 | NCBI WGS metagenome assembly OBEQ01 (sample SAMEA104232315, study PRJEB22302) | groundwater metagenome | biome: forest; feature: aquifer; material: groundwater | place: USA | collected 2011-08-07 | depth 5.4 m | reverse complement strand
TACAATCATGACAGGCCGCATCAGAGTCTAAATTATCTGACACCGGCCCAAGTATATATTGGACAAATCATGTCTGGAAAGGAGGTGGAAAAAACACAAATTTTAACCGAATCGGTGTATTGACATTAGTTACCACTGTAAATTCCATCTTTTGCTAAGGATTGTTTTAATTTAGGAAAGTCCTTTTCTAATTGTTATTTTGAGTTGGCAAAATAATGAATGAAGCCTTGTTTAGTAGAGCAAAGTGAATTTTATTTTTGGTTTGGGTTAGTTGATGATAATCACAAGGGAAGTTTAAAACCACCAAAACCATGTCAGTTGTGATCCCTAATTTAGCAGCTAAAAACTGATGTGAATAATCCTGGTCCATCAGTCCTATTTTACCTCTTTTGTTTCTCATTAGACCTAAAGTTTCAAGAAAAACTTTAATAGATAGTTACGTTTTTCTTACCTTATTTTAGTTTCTCTCTTATATATGCTCGGTATGATATTTAACAGATTCAGGTTTGGGGGTAGGAAAAAGCACTGCTCCAAGAGATACCAGCCAAGAGCTCAATTCTCTCGGTCCTACCCTTCAACTGAATGTTAAAATATGCCAGCCAAAGGTAAAAAGACTCAAGTTAAATCCAAAAATCCAATTCAAAAAATGGCAATTTCAGCTAGTAAAAATGCCGCAGTTCCGCAAAAACTTAAAGCAATCAAGAAAAAAGTTTCCCGGATTGAACCGACTGATATCGCCAAAGGCGCAGCTGCAATTTCCATTGCAGCCGGGATGATTGCAGCGGGAGCAGCGTTGATGGATAAGGAAAATAGGAGAAAAGCCGGAAAGATGGCGGGGAAAGGAATGGATTTTATCCAGGGTATGGCTGACGATGCAGGAGGAAAATACCAGGCAGTCGCTCAAAGTGTACCTTTTAAAAGAGGATCTTCCAAAAAGCAAAGTACTAAAGGAAGGTCTAAGCGTTAAGGGAATTATCTCAAGTTAAACTGGAATTATTCAAAGCGGGGGTAACCCCGCTTTTTGTCGACAGACCCACGGTTTGGTGTAGATTCTAATTATGAGTTTAGAGTCTTTGGGGACTAACGATGGATTCGAACAAATATCTACCCAAACAACTTTGGAAGGAGATACAACTTCGCCGAGTTTGATCGATCTTGGACGACAAAGTTAAAGTTCCTAAACCTATTTTGATTAATTATTTTCCAAACATTTTTAAGAGAAAAACTTTAAGCGGAGTAACTTTATCCACAAAGGTAAACATCCAATAGAGCTGGTCATTAAAAACTAGATCAAATGTGCCTAAATATTCAACTCTTTTGCCGCCATATCCTTCCTTAAACCTGGTAAACCCAGATCTTGGATCTTTTTGGTCATATCCTGGGGGTAGCACTCCCCACATGTCAAACCACTTTAAGCCCATTTTTTTACCAAGTTTAATTGCCTCCCAAGCAACAAGGTTATTGGCCATCACTTCACGGTGCTCATCAGAAGAGGCACCATATGGATAATAAAGGGTGTCTTTGAAGTTATAGACCATCCAAGCTGATAAAGCTTGAGGTTTTTTAGCACCTGGTGGCTTATAAAAGCCTATGAGGATTCTAGCCATTTTATGAGATTTTAATAACTCCCAGACAGTTTTGTGATACCACTGGTTGTGAGAATAAAAACCCTGTCTTTGGGTAGTGGCAAAATGCAGTTTTAAAAAGATTTTAAATCCTTCATCATCAGTCCTTTCCTCTACCCAAACGCCCTTTTTTTGGGCCAAGCGGACGTTATAACGGGTTTTGGAATTCATTTTTTGGAGTAATTCTTCTTCAGAAGGAGTTAAATCGACTAAAATATTATGTTTGTAATACATCTCTTTAGGGGAAGGGGTAAACCTAGGATCCATAGAATAATGCCCAGTCTGGTCAGTTGTAATATCAGTTTCAACTTTAATAAAAGCACAATTATTTTCTTTGCCGATTTTTTCCAAGCCGTCAGCTAAATCTTTATCAGGTAGCGGTCCTTTGGGTAAAAAGCCCACAAATTGAGAGGAAAAAGGGATTTTGTGCAAGGTGATTGTGAAAGCTGATTTTAATTTATTGTCCTGGTAGAATCCGTAGCGCAAAACCAGGCCCATGGTTTTTCTAAACTCTCCCCACTCCCAGGATTGAACCACATGGGTTACAGTCTTATTATATTCAGCTTTTTGGTTATCGGAAATGGATCTTAAGTCCATGAGGTAATTATACTTTTAAAATGCCAAAATCCAAATTATAAAGGTCAAACCAAGACCAGATGACTAAATGACTAAATATCTTTGACATCTAGTTTAACTATCCAAGTATAAACTACTATAGTCTTTACATTGAGGATAATTTATGTTATAGTATTCAACTATGAACGATAAACGACCCCTAATCGTAACCGGATTAGTACTACTGCTAATTTTAGTTTTAATAGGTGGAGTTATATTTTATTTAATCAACTTTATCCGTGGCCGCCAAACTACTGAACAGGCGACCAGAGATATTTTTCCCAGATCTAGCATGAATGTGGTAATAGAAAACCCTTCTGCTTCTCCTCAAGCGAGCCCTGCAGTTACAACGACACCTAACCAATCACCTAATGTCCAATCAGTTGGTGTCAGTAATAGGGGAAACTCTAAAATCATTACTAGCCAAGGATTTCAATTGGCAGTTCCACAAAATTGGGGTACATTAACTTGTTTAAACTCCAAGAATTTTGAACTGGACCCTTATAACGCTGCTGATTCAACAGCCAATTGTGTCAAAGCCATAAAGCCAGTCACTTTTTTGGTGGGTAAAAATAGTTGTGCTGGTGGACAAATTGTCACTTTGGGAAATATCCAAGTTCGAAAAATAGTTGATACTAATTTTGTTACCCGTGATGGCAGGGGAACCCAATATCATTGGTGTACCCAAACTACCCCAAGTGTAGATATTACTCATCGGGTGGGAACAGGTACGGCATTTGCCAAAGATGACTTTTCCGCCGCAGTTGAACAAATTATCTCTACCTTCACCCTAGCTGCAGGATCCTAATTTAGGCATCACTTCGAATGGCTGCGCTCGCTCAGCGAATATTTGATGAGCCTACCTAACCATTACATTAATTTATTAAATAAATATCTACAAACCTCGCTGACCAACCAGCGGTCCTGGCATCATCAAAGCCTAAATCAATAATATTGCCCTTTATTGCACCACCGGTATCCCCTGCAACAGCTTTACCATAGCCTGGGACATAAACTTGGGAGCTCATTTTTATAACTGATGGATCAACAGCAATCACTCCCTTACCCTGTTTCATACCCGTAGCGGTCCATTGGTCACAACCTGGGCAATGGGAATCATAATGGGTAGCCCAAACCCTTAACTTGCGCCAGTAGCTAATCTCTCCCTCTGGAGTTTGGAGAGTACGCCAAACAATTTTAGTGCCTTTGGCGATAATTTTATCTTCTGGCGGCAGGACATCGACTGAAACTAAATCCCGGGAATATTCCTTGCCTTCAAAATATAAAACCTCATAAACTTTAGTTCTTTTGCCATCTTTTCCCTCCTGAGCCACAGCATCATTACCAATTTCTCTTTCTGGATCATCTTTATTGATAGTTTTGCGTTCAATTTTTTCAGTCACAGTTTCTAACTTTTTTTCAAAGCGGGAGGTGGTATGGAGAGGTTGAGGTGCATCTAAGGCTGGATTGGGCTCAGTCTCAGCTCCTAAAACCTGGGTTTCTACAAAGGTTTGGGGCAACCAAGAAGGGGAATTTAAAACTAAGAATCCCAAAGCAAAAGCAATTAGTAGTTTAAGCATTTAAGATGCGAATATTGTAGCATGTTTAAATAGTTTGACAACTTTTCCAGATTTTCAGCACGTTCAGGGAAAATTAACTATTTAACCAATCTTCATCATCTTTTAAAACTTTGGGTTCAATATAAACATCATCATCAAAATTGTCAGTCACTGCCCCACCAGAATGATTAAATCCATTGTCCTGGTCACGGTATTGGACGTTCATTTCGATCACACTTTCTGGAAGCGAGGCAATAAACCGGGAAACTAGATTATTTGACCTGGTACCAAAATATAATCTGGATCTGGTATAGGTCAAAAAAAGTCGATCTTTGGCGCGGGTGATCCCAACGTAAGCCAGCCTTCTTTCTTCTTCCATCTGGTTTAGATCAAGCATTGATCGGGAATGGGGAAACAGACCCTCCTCCATCCCGACTAAAAAAACCACGGGAAATTCTAGACCTTTGGAAGCATGGATAGTCATTAAAGTCACAGCTTCTTGTTGGGTTTCTTTTAGTTTTGTATCAGGCATTTGGTTGTCTTGGATTAAAGCGACATTTTCCAAAAAGCTGGTAATTTCCGGGAATTGCTCAGCCACAGAGGCTAGCTCCTTAACGTTTTCAATCCTCATTTTGCCCTGATCAGTCCCATCCTCGAGATAATTTAAGTAATCAGTGGCAGTTAAAATGCTGTCTAGTAATTCATGGGTAAATGGCAAATTATCTGGGTCAAGGCTCATAAAATATTCCATAAATTTCTGCGCCCGGCCTTTACCAACTTTTTCAATCCGCTTTTTGGCCACTGAGTCTGCAGGGTTGGAGATTAGTTTTAGGTAAGACAAGATATCCTTAATCTCTTTGCGCTCATAAAATTGGACCCCGCCAACTAATTTATAAGGCAAACCTCGTTTTAAAAAGACCTCTTCAATTGACCGGGATTGGGCATTGGTGCGATACAAAACTGCAAAATCATTTAAATTTTGTTTATTAACTTTGGCCATTTCCTGGATACGTTCCAGAACATAGCTTGCTTCTTCAACCTCATTTCTGGCCTCAAAAAGGGTAATTTTGGGGCCGGTTTTTTTCTCAGTCCAGAGTTTTAAAATTGGATGGGATCTATTGACCGAAATTACAGCATGGGCAGCGTCTAAAATAATTTGGGTGGAACGGTAGTTCTGCTCGAGATTAAAAACTTTGGCTTCTGGATAATCTTTCTGGAACCGGAGCATGTTTCTGTAGTCAGCTCCTCTGAATCCATAGATCGCCTGCGAAAAATCTCCAACTACACATAAATTACGGTTTCTTTTAGCTAACATTTGGATGAACTGGTACTGGGCAACATTGGTGTCTTGGTACTCATCAACTAAAATATACCTAAACTGCAGTTGGTACTTGGCTAAAATTGTCGGTTCAGCCTGAAAAAGATGGATTGTTTTCATTAACAAATCATCAAAGTCCAAAGCCTGGTTCTCCCTTAAGATCTTTTGGTATTCCAGATAAACTTTGGCTGCAGTTTCCTGGAAATAACCCCGGGCATACTGGGGATATTCAAGTTCGGAGATCATCTCATTTTTGGCAGAAGATATGGTGTGGCGGATTGCGCCGGGGGACATCTTTTGAGTAGCAATATTTAAATTACTCATTGCGGTTTTAACTGCTTCAAGAGCATCAGATTCATCATAGATAGAAAAACCCGGTTTTAGCCCAATAGCTTGGCCCTCGCGGCGCAGAATTTTTGAACAAATTGAATGGAATGTACCCATTAAAGGTTGAGTGTTATTTTTACTAATCAGTTGAATAATTCGTTCCTTCATCTCACCGGCAGCACGATTAGTAAAGGTGACTGTTAAGATATTTTCTGGAGAAATTTTCTTCTCGGCAATTAAGTAAGCTACTTTATAGGTTAAAACTCTAGTTTTTCCAGAACCAGCTCCGGCTAGTATTAGTGCCGGCCCATCAGCGGTTTGAACAGCTTCTTGTTGAATGGGGTTTAGGTCTTCCAGGAGCGAGGGCATGATCGATAGTTTAACACTTCAAAGTTAGATTGACAAAAGAATTATAAAGATATAGATTTATGTTTAAATGGCAGCCGAAAACTTAAAAACAGCCTGTAGGAAACCTGTTGAAGATTATGATACTTCAATCTGGGCTGAGAACGGATTTACTTTGCAATACTATCTTGGAAGGAAAGAGTATGGGATTTCGGATCACGCTCAGTACCTGCCAGAACCCTTAAGGAGAATGGAGATGGTACATGAGTGCTTGCTTGCATCCGGAATTGAAGATCAAGTTTCCTTCCGTAGTGCTGAAGCGGTAAATTGGTTGATGGATAGATTTGATGGGAGTTTATCTACTGGATACTATTTTCATTTAACTAATAGTCCTTATGGCTCAGTGGAACTGCTTAACCAGGTATCGGGAGACTTGTGTTTAGATGATAGAGCTTTGTTATACGATGGTTATCCTAAGGTTGCATAATTACTTTTTAGAAACTACTTTTCTTTCTCACTAATGGGTGCTATTATGGTTGTCCTTATGACAAAAGTACAATTAATTGACTACTGGGCCATTTGGTGCAGTCCCTGTAAGATGATGGCTCCAGTCCTAGAAGAAATTAAAGAGGAGCTTAAGGACAAAGTCGAAGTAATAGAAATAAATGTTGATGAAAAACCAGAAGAAACCCAGAAAGCTGGGGTACTGGGCATACCCACGTATGTGGTGATGAAAGATGGTAAAGAGGTGGGTCGGAAAGTTGGGGTGACACCTAAAGCTGAGCTTTTAAAGCTAATTATTAGCTAGTCTACTGACTGCGGACTACGATCTATCGTAAAATTAATTCTCATGGTATCCTCTGAAAATGGTATTGATTGGTAAATTAAAATTTGACCCTCTTTCTAAAAGAAACTCAAATTTTTTGCAAGATGTTATCGGCATAACCAAACAAATTCCTTATGGTAAGGTCACAACTTATGGCACGATTGCAGTTTTGGCAGGAGTCCCAAGAGGGGCAAGGTTGGTTGGTGGAGTACTACACTTTAACTCGCAGAAATATGACTTACCTTGGCATCGGGTGATAAACCGGCAGGGATTTATCTCGACTCGCTGCGAGGACCATACCAGGCTTGAGCAAAAAGAGATGTTAGAGGATGAAGGGATAGAGGTTTCCTCAGATTTTATGATAGACTTGGATCGTTATGGCTGGTTCGGAAACTAACCCCTCTGTCTTACTTGAGCAAATTAAAAAATCCATTAAATCCAAACAAGAGCTGGAATATTTTTATATTCATCAAGACAGGTACAAATTTGTTTTAGAAAAAATTTTAAAACTAAATCTGCCAAAAGGCAGCAAAGTATTGGATATTGGTTGTTTTCCGCCGCATATCTTTCACGGACTGGAGGTTTTAGGATTTGAGGTTTGGGGGATTGCATCCAAACATGAGCCAGTAAAATTAAAAAATGTAGTCTCACTTAATATTGAATCAGATAAAATTTATCTAAAAGAAAGTTATTTTGACCTGATTTTATTTTCGGAAGTGATCGAACATTTAATTGTCAGCCCAAAAATTTATTTACCCAAACTTAAAAAACTGTTAAAAAATGAGGGTCAAATTTTCATTACCACTCCAAACGGTGCGCATTTAAAAAACCGAATGAAGCTACTGTTGGGTAAAAGCCCATCATTTGGGATCGGCCAGTTATATCAGACTAAATTGGGAGATGACAGCATTTATTACCGCCACAACCGGGAGTTTACTGGCAGCGAAGTAAAACAAATTATGAAAGATAACGGTTTCAAAATCAGAAATTTTGAATTTTTTGCAGCCTACAGCCCATTTAGAAAAAATCTGAACAGGGATCCAGTCACGGGAATAGTGAAGTTGGTAGGGTATTTGATTACAGTTATGTTTCCTGGCCTGAAAGATTCACAATACATTCTAGTAGCTAAGTAATATTTCATGGTAAACTTTCATCATGTTATTCCGAGCAAAGCGAGCAATCTCTAGATTCAAACCTGAGATTGCTTTGTCGCGACACTCCTCTCAATGAAGGATTTTATGTCTAAAACACTCTGGATCATCGCCAACTGGAAATCGAATAAGACAATTGCTGAAGCTTTGGAGTGGGTTTCCAAGGTTGGGCCAAATTTACATTTTAGGGAAAATATTAAAGTCGTGGTTTGCCCGGAGTTTGATGCAATTGTTGAGGTAAAAAAAGCGGTCCAGGTTGGAGGGTGGAAATTAGAGGTAGGAGCCCAAGACCTGTCGCCATTCAGGGCTGGAGCCTATACTGGTGAAGAAGCAGCTCAGAATTTATCCCAACTGATCTCCCTTTCGATTTTAGGCCACTCAGAAAGAAGACAAAATTTTGGGGAAACAGATGAGATGGTGGCAAAAAAAGTTGACCAAGCCAGACAAAATAATATTATTCCCCTGGTTTGTGTTCAAGGCAAAGAGACGCTAGTGCCTGAAGGGTGCAAATTAATTGCTTATGAACCAGTCTTTGCCATCGGTACTGGGAACCCTGATACCCCTGAAAATGCCAACCAAGTTGCAAAATTTTTAAAGGAACAACACGGCCATGATGCGGAGATTTTATATGGGGGGAGTGTTAACCATGAAAATGCTAAAGCCTTTGTCCAACAAGAAAGTATCTCTGGTTTATTAATTGGTAAATCTTCTCTGGACCCGGAAGAATTTTTACAAATTGTTAATATCTGTATTGAGTCAAATGTTTGAAATATATTATGTCAAAAAACTACCTGCGCCCAATTAAAATCCTGCATGATGAAGAGGGAAAAATTGCTACCCCAAGCAAAAAAAATAACCGAAAATTTCAATTATTGGGTTTATTTTTTTTGCTAGTTATTGCGGTAATAATCTGGTCATTTTTTTCTTCCAGTTCATCAGTTTTTAACTATGTTTTTTCCCAGGGAGAAAATTTAAAAACTTCTGAGGGTCGGGTTAATGTTTTACTGTTGGGGATTGCGGGAGGCACCCATGAAGGGGCATTGCTAACCGATTCGATAATTGTGGCATCATATAATGTCCGTACCCGTCAAGCGATGTTAATATCCGTTCCCCGTGACCTATGGCTTGACTCGATCCATGAAAAAGTTAATGCGGCATACGAGGTAGGGTTATCAAATAAAAATGGTGGTAACGGGTTAAAGTTTGCTGAGGATAAAATTGATGATATTTTAGGTATCCCTATCCATTATGGAGTGAGACTTGATTTTAATGGGTTTAATAAAGCGATGGACCAGATTGACGGGGTTGATATTGAGGTTTCGAGAACCTTTGATGATTATATGTACCCCAAAGAAGGGGCGGAGAATGATTCATGTGGGCTGAGTGAAAAAGAGGTTGAACTTGATGCCACAAATGCGGCAATTTTACATATGCAAGCGGGTAAGAGAAAAGTTTGGGTTAGAAGCGATGATAAAGTTGCAACTGAAGCGGCGGATTTTGGCTGCCGGTTTGAACATATTCATTTTGACAAAGGGACAACGCACATGGATGGAACCACCGCCCTAAAATTTGTCAGATCAAGACAAGGGACAAATGGCGAGGGTTCGGATTTTGCCCGGTCCAAGAGACAGCAGTTGGTAATTGAAGCTTTTAGAAAAAAAACTTTATCTCTTGATACCTTGTCTAATCCGGCAAAAATTGCGGGTTTAATTAGTGCTTTTGGCAGTAGCTTTGAAACAGATATACCCGCAACTAAGTTTTTAGAGTTCTATATGCTAGTTAAAAATATGCAGGAAACTAAAAATATTGTTTTGGGGGATTTAGGTAATGGGCAATCAGTTTTGGTTAATCCTTCTTCTGGTGATTATGGTGGGTCTTGGGTTTTAATCCCGCCCAACAATGACCTTACCCCAATCAAAGAATATATTAAGAAACAACTATCTGACCAGGAAGCCTCTGCCAGTACCGTACAAAAATAATAATCCTAAAATGATAATTCTAATTCACGGCAATGGTTTAACTGGAATCTCCAAAAAAATTTCTGAAATCCGGAAAGGGTTTGACTCGCTTTCAACCCAAGAATTTTCTGGCAAACAAATTGAATTTGATCAGGCTATAATTCAATTTGCTACAGGGGGATTATTTGTTGAACAGCGGTTGGTTATCCTGGAAGATTTTGATGAGAAAGTTGATTTGGAAAAATTGCCAAGTAACCAGGAAACAGCAATCGTTTTAAAGTTTACAAAAAACTTAACAGCAAACAGTGTGTTGCTCAAAAAAGCGGTGGAGTTAAAAGCCCAAATTTTTAATTTTACTGAAGATGGGGAAACAAATATTTTTCCTTTCCTGGATGCGCTGGCAGAAAAAAATCCCAAATTTATGGGAGAGTTTGACGCGTTACTCTCAGAATGGAGCGGACAATATTTACTGACGATGATTTTTTATATGCTAAGACGAATGGTCCAAGACCCCAAGAAACTACCGCCCTTTGTGCAACAAAGAATCCAAAAACAAAAACAAAATTTCCCAATTAAAAAAATCGCAGAACTTTATAAAACTGGTCTAGAAACTGATTATAAAATTAAAAGTGGTTTAATGGAAGAAAAAATCGGAATGACACTTTTAGTAAATCAAATTTTAACTAATTAAATGGCATGAATCTTGATCAAAGATCAAAATTTTTAAAACAACAAGCTGATCAAATTCTTGAGGAAAGCAAGATAGTTGAGATACTTTCTAGATTAGGTGAGGTTAATTTTGTGGGAAGTTATCAGCTTGATTTGATGTATAGGCCTGATATAGATATTGCTGTAATCTCAGAGTTAAGAGTAAAAGAAAAGGTTACTGAGGTAGTAAATAAGTTTATAGAGTCAGGGTATTTTCAGACAGTAGGTTTGGCAGATTGTTTTAATTTTAATAGAGGACCTAAAAAGGGATTTTATATAGAACTTGTGGTGCCAAAAAGCGATCAAGATTGGAAGTTTGATATTTGGTATTCTACAAAAGAGGAAGACGATTCTATTGAACCTACCAATGTATATAATAAATTGCTAGATAATAAACCAGAAGCAAGGGCAATTATTTTAAAATTAAAAGATGATTTAGCTGAAGGGGTCAAGTATATTGAGGGAGTTAATGGAAATAGAATCTATAAATGCGTTTTAAAATATGGAATCGAAGATAAAAACCAGTTGATCAAATTTATCAAAGAGAATCCAGACAAATTTTAGTCGACATTTAATATAAGTTATTTGAGAGTATTTTGTATTGCCTGTTTGATTAAATCCAAATCTATTTGGTCTACTGAGCCATCCCCATTAATATCAGCTTTAGGGTTAAATTTTTTCTTACCAATATTACTTTGGATCATTGATAAATCAAGAGAGTTTATTATGCCATCACCATTCACATCAAAGTTAAATTGGGGAGCAGGAGTTGGTTGTAAATTAGCTAAATTAGCAGAGTTAGTTGATTGATAGTAAGTTAGATCTAAATCCTGCCCTAAAATAACAGGTGGCAAGGGAGTATGGACATTTTCCAGTTTAAGGTTAATTTTAGAAGCTTGGTTATCTTTACTAATTATTAAAGTAATATCAGAAGACTGACTTAAGTCTAAAGTTTGAGTCAGGTCACTTTTTTTGAAAAGCAGTTTAATCGGTAAAACAAAATTGCCGGTCTGGTTAGTATAAGTAAAAAGTGGGAAATAATTGGGAATCTCTAAGACAACTAGGGCATCACTGAGAGGTTGTAAATTACTACTGGCTACGCTGCCAACCAAAGGAGGGATTTTTAGATCAGTATTTTTTATTTGAGGCGGAGTGGTGAATTGATTGGACGAGCTAAGTACTGGTTGGCTGCCAATTTTAAAATAGTAGGTTGTACTTGGCAGCAGTTCTTGAAGGGTAACAAAATGTAAATTGTGGTTTTGGGCTTCTTGGTCGCGGTCATCTTTAGCCGATTTGACTTCCTGCCAAAAGTTTTTATCAGTAGTATAGATTAGCTCAGATGGGACCAAGGTATTTGTGAACCAACTAATAGTGATAGATTGGGGGGTAAGGTTACTTTGGGTAATGGCAAAAGAGGCCGAAGCATTTTTAGTTGGCAAAACTTGGGAGAGGTAGGGTTTGGCGTTGATGCCAACAATTATAAGAGCTGAAAGTAAAATTAAAATCAGTAATGTCGGGATCTTCATTTTAAAACTTAGCGTGGCGTGCTACTTGCTGACGGCTTAGGGGATGCAGATGCTGTGGCTGAAGCAGTGGGGCGGGGAGATAAGCGGTTATTTGGGCTAGAGGAAGGGCTGGCAATAGGAGTAGAAATAACTCCTGCACTGGGAGCAGGGGCAGGGGTGGATAAATTACTGATTCTGTCTAGAGTTTGCTTATCAAAATTAGGCTCAAGCGGTTCAAGATATTTTTGGACATCAGGCAGATCTTTGGAGTTTGACCTGGTGTGGACTAAATCTGAGGTGACCCAGACGATAATCACAATCAAAGTTATTGCTAAAATAGTAATAAATTCTTTTTTTGACATACTATATTATGGTTGTAAAGAACATAAACGTTATTTGAAGAAGAATGCCTTTCCGTTAATAATCAAAGTTAGTGCACCCTCAGCTGTTTTATTAAAATTGGCTGACTCAATATTAATCAGTCGGGTACTATTATTAAATAGGTACAGGAAACTACTCAGCTGGCTAAAATTTGCATTACTACTGAGGGTAAAACTTAACTCCTTTAAGTTAACAGCAACTGAGGTATTCTGTCTATAACTGTCTAAATCTTGGGTATCGAGTAAACATTTTGAGGCTTTATTTAATTCTACCGGCTGGACTTGGACACCGACAATTGTTGAGCTAGTACTACTAGCCATATTAGATAGGTCACTTAGTAAACAGGTAACATTTGTTGAATTGGGGAGTAGTGTGAAGAGTTTGATTTTATTATCATCAGGCAGAGAGTTATAATTATTGACTGCTGTTGCAAGCGACTGGGATTTAGCTTTTAAGCTATTTAAGGTTTTGGTTTGATCATCAATAGTCTTTTGCAATGAAAGAATGGTTTTGATGGTGGGGTGGATAGCAAAAACTACAAAAATGATAATTGTAATCAGGCTAAATACCGTCGGACTGTAAGTTGAAACAGTCTTATTTTTGAGAATTGGTGATAGTTTGGTTGTGTATCTTGAGCTGGCCATAATTTTTAGTTCATTTGGTTGAACCGGTAATAGTGAAATTGATCACCCCAGTATCAAAAACTATATTGGCTAAATTTAAATCCTTAAATCTGCGGTCTTTTTCATTCAAGTTAAGTTCCTTTAAGCTGTTAATAAAGGCAGTTATATCGTTTGCCGATTTGGTCTCGGCTACAATTTTAAACTGCAGTACTTTCGTATTCTGAGAATGATCAGATGAAAGGGTATGAAAGATTACCCCAGCCGGAACTTTAGCAATAATTGCTGCAACTAAATTCTTCCAATCAGGGGAGTTATCATAAGTCTGCTTGACCAGCTGGATTTTTTGTTGGGTTTGTCTGATTAAGACTTCGTCATTCTTCCGGCCTTCTATATTTTGCGCCTCAGCCTTAATATTGGTGTTAATCCGTTCCAGGTCAGCGTCTAATTTAAACCGGTAAAGAAAACAAAGAATAACCACTATCTCGACCAGAATTATAATAAACCGACCATAACCTAAAAGCCATTTTAAAAACTTGCCAGGCAGCTGGAGTGGTTCTCCTTGGGGGTGGAGAAGATTAACTTTGACGATCAGAGGCTGGTCTTTTTTTGGGGCAGGTTTAGCCATATATACTAGTAATTGGTGACTAGTAACTAGTTACTAGTAATAATATTGTAATGCATGAAGAGAAGCTTCGCCAGGGGAGCCTTGCATCTGAGCCTGGAGGTGTGTTATTATTTCCCTCTAGTATGCCAATTATTCAATCAGCCAAGAAAAAAATGCGCCAGGACAAAAAAAGAACTGAGCGCAATAAGTTAAAAAAAGATAATGTCAAGGCCTTAATCAAAAACATGCGCCGGGATCCTTCTACAGAGGTTTATTCCAAGCTGAGTAGTGCTTTAGATAAATCAGTTAAAACCAAATTCATTCACCCCAACAAAGCGTCTAGGTTAAAATCCAGACTGTCTAAACTGATTGTGGTAGCAAAGTAGTATATTCCCTTTTGCCCCTTGGAAGAAATCTGTGGGTATTCTAAAATTTAATAATCAATGGTAAGAAGTCTTCTATCACTCCTGGCGACCAGGCAAAACAGTATCCTTTCCGGGGCTTCAATTTTAATGCTGACGGTTTTTGCCTCCAAGTTTTTAGGTTTAATCCGCAACCGTCTGCTGTTTCATAACTTTGATACCGCTACCACTGACTTATTTTTTGGGGCTTTTAGGCTGCCAGACCTGCTTTTTCAGATCCTGATTTTTGGGACTTTATCAGTCGCATTTATCCCAATTTTTACCAGCCAACTAAGTCGGAATGGAGAGAAAGAGGCTCATACTTTTGCCTCTAATATTTTAAACCTGTCACTTTTTATCTTTGGGGTAGTAACCCTCATTGCCCTGCTTTTTACACCATTTTTTAATAGCCTGGTTTTACCAGGGTTTTCCGGCGAAAGAAAGATTATTACTGATCAATTAACCAGGCTAATTTTAGCCGCCCAGTTAATGATGGTGGTGGGGGCATTTTTTATCGCCATCGGCCAGGCTTACCAGCGTTTCATCATACCGGCTTTAGCGCCGCTTTTTTATAACTTAGGAATTATCTTAGGGATTGCAGTTTTATCAAAATATTTTGGGATTTATGGACCGGCAATTGGGGTAGTGATTGGGGCATTTTTCCATATGGCGATCCAAATTCCGCTGATCCGCTCGCTGGGTTTTAAGTATCAGTTTGCTTTTGATTTTGCCAACCCTGGGGTTCGAAGTGTCTATAGGTTGATGAGCATTAGAAATATTGGTTTGATCGCCGAACAGATCAATGAAACGGTGTTGATTGCTTTGGCTTCAGTGATCTCTTTTTCCTCAGTCACCCTTTTAACTGTGGCCCAGCAGCTATTTATTGTCCCCATTGGTTTATTTGGGGCCACCATTGCCCAGGCAGCGCTGCCAGTTTTGTCCCAGGAAAAAGCCCGGGATGAGACCGCCTCTTTCAAAATTACGCTTTTAACAACCATGCACCAGATCCTTTTTTTAACACTGCCAGCGGCGGCAATTTTAATTGTGCTGCGGATTCCAGTAGTTAGGCTCATTTTTGGAGCCAGCCAGTTTAACTGGACAGATACGGTTTTAACCGGCCGGACGGTGGCTTTTTTGTCTTTGGGTCTGGCTGCCCAATCTGTGATTTTGCTTTTGGTCCGGGCATTTTACGCCTTGGGGGACACCAAAACTCCGGTTATTGTTTCAGTTCTGGCAGTACTTATGAATATTATCTTAAGTATTTTTTTTGTCCATTATTTAAAACTGGATGTGTGGTCGCTGGGGTTATCTTATGCCGTGGCCGCCAATACTTCCTTAATTTTACTGCTAATTTATTTGCAAAAAAAGTTAGGCGGATTTAACTTTCACCAGTTTTTTGAACCGGCTTTAAAGATGTTAGTGGCAGCCTCAACAGCAGCAGTGGCTCTGTATATCCCGATTAAAGCTCTGGACCAATTAGTTTTTGACACCACCCGGACCGTCAATCTAATAATTTTGACCGGCATTGCCTCAATTTTTGGTTTGGGGATTTATATTTTGCTAGTTTGGCTAATGCAGGTCAAGGAACTGGATACTTTTACCCAACTGTTTAAAAAAGCCGCCAGGATGCAAACTAAAGTTAAAACTCAGGAGATGATAGAAGAAACAGGCAGCGTATGAAAAAAGGGGTGGATTATATTGGAGTGACATG
>OBEQ011545611.1_pt1 | contig 15658 bp, 12 predicted proteins | sample 1670901 | NCBI WGS metagenome assembly OBEQ01 (sample SAMEA104232315, study PRJEB22302) | groundwater metagenome | biome: forest; feature: aquifer; material: groundwater | place: USA | collected 2011-08-07 | depth 5.4 m | reverse complement strand
GCGCGAATACCGCACGCTCTCCTCAAGCGCCGCCCGCGCGATGCCGATCGCTTGCGCGCTCACCCCGATGCGCCCGCCGTCGAGTGCCATCATCGCGATCTTGAAACCGCCGTTGAGCTGGCCCAAGAGAGCCGTCGCTGGAACGCGACATCCTTCGAAGGTGAGGGGAACGGTGTTCGAGCCCCGAATGCCCATTTTGTCTTCCGGCCGCCCGACCTTCAAACCCGGCGTGCCCCCTTCGACGAGAAAGCAAGAGATGCCGCGGGTGCCGGGGAGTGTGTTTTTGTCGCCCGTGCGCGCCCATACGATCATGACACCGGCATGCGCGCCACTGGTGATCCATTGCTTCGCGCCGTCGATGACCCACGCGTCGCCGTCACGCCGCGCAACCGTGCCCATGCCCCCGGGATCGCTCCCGGCCTCCGGCTCGGAGAGCGCAAAAGCACCTGCAACGAACTCGCCGCTGGCAAGCTTCGGGTTGTAGTGCCGTTTCTGCGCGTCGGTGCCGAATGCGGCGATGACCTCGCCCACCATGTTCGTGACGGCCATGGTCACCGCCGTCGCCGCGCACGCGCGCGCCACTTCCTGCATGGCAAGCGCGTAGGCGACGACCCCGGCAGCCGAGCCGCCGAGCTCCTCCGGCACGTTCACGGCCATCATGCCGATGTCTGCCAGGCCTTTCAGGATCTCGCGAGGGAATCGCTCCGTCTTGTCGATCTCCGCAGCCGCGGGGGCGACCACGCGCCTTGCGTAGTCGCGCGCCGCCTTCTGCACCATGACCTGCGTTTCGTTGAAGTCGAAGTCCATCGGTAAATCAATTCTCAGATCCGAAACTCCACCTTCGCTGCCCAGCTGCCCGGGCTCGGCATCTTCCAGCTCTTTACTTCGTTGACGATGCACTCGATGCTCGTCGACCCGTCCTTGCTTGGAGTGGCTGCGCCCACTGCCGCAACTTTTCCTTCTTTGTGGTTGGGCTGAACGTAGAGGGTCACGTGTACCGTGCCCTTGGCTCCCGCCTTGCACTTCTGAAGGTCCTTGTCGTTCTTGCCGAGGACGCTCGCGATTTTGTCGGTCGGCCACGACGCAGGTGCGCGACCGTCGGGATCGAAACCGATCGAGTTTCGCACCTCCGCATCGCCACCGTAAGGCTTGGGCCACTTTGCCTGCGCGATTGCATCGAGGAGGCACTTTTCCGTCTCGTGGTCGCCGATATTCGAGTCTTCGAGGTAGGACCACTTGGCCGTTCCATCGGGCCCGACTCGGACGAAGAACTTCGCATCACCGTGCAGGTACTCGATCCGTTCGGCTCCGCGCTTGCGGCACGTCGAAAAATCGCCCTGAAGACGGTTCCACGTCTTTTGCACGTCGGCAGGGTCGATCGAGCCGAGCTCCTGCTGCACGCTGAGCGTGGGCCGGTCGACGTGCTTCGGCGGTTCCGGTTCGGCCGCGGGCGCCTTCGGCTCTTGGGTGCCGCCACCGCACGCAGACGCGAAAAAGAGGACAAGAAGCCCGGCGGTTCGCATCGCGCTCATCCTTTGAGCAGGCTCGCCGCGATGACGATGCGCTGGATCTCGCTCGTACCCTCGTAAATCTCGGTAATCCGCGCATCGCGGTAGTAACGCTCGACGGGGAACTCCGTGCTGTAGCCGTAGCCGCCGTGGATCTGAATGGCCTTGTGTGCTGCGCGCGTGGCCATTTCGCTCGCGTAGAGCTTCGCTTCGCTCGACTCCATGGTGTGGCGAACGTTCTTGTCTTTCATGGTCGCCGCACGCCAGGTGAGCAAGCGCGCCGCGTCGAGCTCGGTGGCCATGTCGGAGAGCATGAACTGAATCGCCTGGTGTTGGGCGATCGGCACGCCGAAGCTCTTTCGCTCCTTCGCATAGCGCACGCTCGTTTCGAGCGAGGCGCGTCCGATGCCGAGCGCCTGGCTCGCGATGCCGATGCGTCCGCCGTCGAGCGTGGACATGGCCACCTTGAAGCCCTCGCCGACATTGCCGACCATCGCACTATCGGGGATCTTGCAGCCCTCGAAGAAAACGGTGCACGAATGCGCGGCGTGGATGCCAAGCTTGTGATCGTGCGGATTTTGCGTGTAGCCCGGCGTGCCGCGCGGAACGATGAAGGCCGTGTGCTTGATCTTCGAGCCGGATCGGTCCGTGACGCAGAAGACGAGGATGAAGTCGGCGTGCGGTCCATTGGTGATCCAATTCTTCGCGCCATTGAGCACCCAGCCGCCGGGCACTTTCTCGGCGTTCGTCGCCATGGTCTGGGCGTCCGATCCGCTCATTGGCTCAGTGAGGCCGAAGCAGCCGAGCTTTTTGCCGCTCGCGCACGGCGCGAGCACCTCTTTCTTTTGCTGCTCGGTGCCGAACTTGAGAATCGGATCGCAAAAGAGCGAGTTGTTCACGCTCATGATGACGCCCGACGACGCGCATGCAGCGCTTATCTCCTCTAGAGCGAGCGCGTACGAGAGCGTGTCCATTCCCGCGCCGCCGTGCTGCTCCGGCACGGCCATTCCCATGAATCCGAGCTCGCCCATCTTCTGGACGATCTCCGTGGGCCAGCGGCCGGATTTGTCGAGCTCGGCAGCTTGCGGCGCGACTTCGCGTGCGGCAAAGTCTCGCGCCGTTTGTTGAATGAGGCGCTGCTCTTCGGTCAGTTCGAAATCCATGGGGGGAATCTAGTGGGAAGCTGCCGTCGTGTCATCGGGGTCCGGCAAGTGGCGCGAAATACTCATTTAGCCGCACGTCGGCGTCGTCCCCGAACAAGAGCCTGCACGCTTCGCCAAGCCCCGGCGCGCGCGCAATCTCGTCTTTGGCGATGACCAGCGCGATCTTCGAGCGACGCCGAAGGAAATCCTCGAGCTTGACGATCATCTCGCGTCTTTCGGCATGACGAATCTCGCATCGAAGGTACTCCGCGCCCTCGATGAGAACGTCGGCCATGTGCCGATCGGCACGGATGTCCTCCAAGAGCTCGAGCGCCTCGATGCCATAGCGCCGCCACAGGCGCGTGGTGAGCTTTTCCGACGAGCGCGGCGAGGTCATGGCATCGAGGTTCATGAGCGCGGCTTGATGAAAGAATTCGTCGCGCATTTCGTCGGGCGGCTCTCCATACCAGCGAGCGTCGGGGAATCTGAGCTTCACACCGAGCTCGCTCACGCAATCAGCGACCTCGGCGCCGACGTTGAGACAATCGGTGAGCTTGCCTCCGAAAATGCTCACGTGCCGCGCAGGCGCGTCGACTTCGATCACATGTTTTCGCGACAACTCCGTCCAATCCGACTTTTCTTTCCCGCCCTGGCTCCCGCCGACGACCAGCGGTCGAACGCCGCATCGCTCGGCGATGACGTCGGACTCGGTGAGTGGTGTGGAGAGGCGGAGGCGCTTGTTGATGTTGTCGAGGACGAAGCGCCTGTCGTCGTCGGTCACCTGGGTGACGGGATCGGACACGCGCGTATCGGTGGTACCGATGCAGCTCCGTGGGCCCATCGGAACGACGAAAAACGGGCGCCCGTCGTCGGCGAAGAAGGTCAGAACACGATCATTTTCGGTCAGCCGATTGACGATGAGGTGGATGCCCTTGGAAAAGACGTGACGGTGAGCGGTGGTCTTGCCCGAGCGGGCGTTCAGCGCATCGACGAACGGGCCGCACGCGTTGACGAAAACCCGCGCGCGAATCACGAGTTCGGCGCCGTTCACCACATCGCGAGCGCGCACGTTCCACAAGCCGTCCGCATCTCGTTCGGCGCCCGAGACCTCGACGTAGTTGGTGGCAACGCAGCCGTAGTTCAAGGATGAGCGAATGAAGTTCCAGACGAATCGCGCGTCGTTGTCATGGAGGTACGCATCGGAGTACTCGAACCCGCCGTCGCTCTTGGTCACATCGATGACCGGCTCCATTTTTTCGATGGCCGCGCGCCGGAGCCGGCGCGGCGCCTTGGTGAAAAATCCTCCAATGAACCAATAGAGAAATGCGCCGAGGACGAGCTTCCACAGGCCGTGACGAAAACCACGCGGATGGACGGCCAGGAAGCGGATCTCCTGCACGGTCGAGGGGTAGCTCCGAATGAGGTGATTGCGCGACGCACACAGCTTGCGCACGAGCCCCAGGTCCAAGGACTCCATGTACTTGATGCCGCCCCACGCCAGGTTCGACGACTCCTGGCTCGTAAAGGACGCGAAATCCCCCTTGTCCACGAGGGCAGTTCTTCCCCCCCGTCCAGAGAGGCAGGCGGCCGAGACCGCGCCGTTGATGCCGCCTCCGACGATGAGGACGTCGAATGTCTCTCTAGAAAGGCGCTGCAGGTTCGAGGTGCGCAAGGACGACATGGGCTAGAAGTGCCACATTTAGGACCATTGCGGCGCTTCGCCAAGCGCGGCGTTTCGAGCAGACACCCCCGTGTCCGCTAGCGGTCCGCGCGTCTGGCCGTCACGCGCGCGCGGGGCCCGCGGCTTTTTGGAAGTACTCCACGCCCGTGTATCGGCGCGCGATGTAACCCAAGGCGAGCGAAGCCGCGAATGCCATCGCCGCATAGTAGAAAAAGAGTGCCGAGCCCTTGAAGACGTTGAGGGCGGACACGAGCGCGACAGCGAGATTGGCAGCGGTCGTCGTCAGACACCAAAAGCTCATGATCGTCCCCTTCATCGAAGGAGGCGCCTGGCTGTAGGCGAACTCGAGTCCCGTGGTCGATACGAAAATCTCGGCCATCGTGAGCACGATGTAGGGGGCGATTTGCCAGAGGATGCTGAGCCGCTGGCCCCCTTCGATGGCCACTTCGAGCCCGCCGGCAACCACATACGACAATCCGCCGAGCGCCATGCCAATGACCATGCGCCGGAGCGGCGTGAGCTCGAACCCGAGCCGCGACGAAGCGGGATACAGCACTCCGGCGGCGAAGGGGATGAGGAGCATGACGAGGGCTGGATTGACGAACTGCATTTGCGAGGGTTCGAACACGAGAGAGCCGATGTTGGGATCCATTCGTTTGGCCTGGACCACCCACGTCGACGCCTTCTGGTCGAAGAGCATCCAGAAAAACGGAATCGGCAGGAACGCCGAGAGGACACGAAAGACGGCTTTGACTGCTTCGACGGCCTCGCGCGGATGATCGGCGAGCGCTCCCTCGAGCCAACCCGCTCCCGGCTTACGCCGCCGGACGGCGCTCGCTACGATGCGCAAGAACGAATGAGGATTGGCCCCCGTGGGCGGCACGTCGACGTAGTTGCGCCGGCCGATCCAGAAGATGATCGTGGCCAGGAGCATGAGCGCGCCCGGGATTCCGAAGGCGACTTGCGGCCCATAGAGCTTCAACGTCTTTGGAATGAGAAGAGACGCGAAGAAGCTCCCGAAGTTGATGCTCCAGTAGAAAATCGCGAAGACTCTCTTCACGAGGTGCTTGTTGCCCTCGTGAAACTGGTCGCCGACCATCGACGAGACACACGGTTTAATGCCACCCGATCCGAGCGCGATGAGAAAGAGTCCCGCGTAAAAACCAGTTTTGTTTTTGTCGAAGAGTGCCAGGCACGCATGTCCCGCGCAGTAGAGGAACGACAAGGACAGGATGATCCGATATTTGCCGAAGAATCGGTCCGCCAGGTATCCGCCGAGCACCGGGAAGAAGTAGACCCCGCTGACGAAGAGGTGAAAATTCGCCTTGGCGAGGGCCTGACGCGTCTGCAAATCGGGCGCGACGTTGACGAGCAGGTAGTCGATGAGGAACACAGTGAGAATGTTCCGCATCCCGTAGAAGCTGAACCTCTCGCAGAGCTCGTTGCCGATGATGAACTTGATCTGCGGCGGAAATCGATTGAGGGCGGTCACCGGCCATCACCATAGCAGGGCTCGCGCCCAACGCGTCGAGTCCGACTCTTACTCCCGCGCAATCTCCAAAAGCCCCGGCACCTCGCCGGCGCGCGCGCGCAGTCGATCCTTCGGCCGCACCGCCACGGCGATCTTCGCCTCGCACAGCATCGACACGTCGAACGCGTTGTCGCCGAATGCCGCGTAGAGAACGCGCTCGCCAATCGCCGTGCGGATCGCTCGCACCTTGCCGGCGCCATACGGAATCGGCCGCTCGACCTTGGCGAGCATTGCGCCATCCACATACAACGGCGTCGCCGCCAACACATGCGACGCTTCGATCCCGACGCGCCGCGCAGCCTCCTCGACCACCGCGCGCGGCGATGCGCTCACCAGAAACACTTCAATCGTTTCACGCCGCGCCCACTCCAACATGCGGATGACTTCGGGGTGAAGGCGAGCCTCGAGGCCGCCCGCGCCGACGACGTCCCTCGCGAACATCGTTACCTCCTCGCGCGTCCACTCCGCGAATCCCCACGCCATGAGCTCACAGACGCGTTCTTCCGGAAACCGGTGTTCGAGGTACGCCGAGTAAATGCGCCGTGCGACCTCGCATCCGGTGCCGCTCCCGTCGAGCCCGTGCTCCAACGCGTCGGCGCGAAGCTGAGCGTGCGCCGCGGGACGAATGGGGCCTTTTTGCACGAAGGCGTGGAAAAGATCCTCGCCAACGTCACCGCTCCAAAGAGTGCCGTCTCCGTCACATGCGATCGCGCCTCCGGGTGAAAGGGCCCGCAAATGTGCGACGCGCTGCTGAATTTCGGTCGCCCCTTGAACCTCCATGGCCCGGAAGAATAAGCGAAAAATTGTGAGCGTCCTGGCTTGACGACCCTTACTTGCGTCCTAATACTTAACGGTGTTAAGTAATCAATCAACGTCATGGGCTCCAACGAACGTCGAGAACGAGAAAAGCAGGAATTGCGCGCGAAAATCCTCGACGCCGCACGCGCTCTCTTCGTCGAGGAAGGCTACGAGGCCGTGACGATGAGAAAGATCGCCGAGAAGATCGAGTACTCGCCCACGGCGCTCTACTTCCACTTCGCCGACAAGACGGCGCTCATCCGCGCACTCTGCGAGCACGACTTTCTCGCGTTCGCATCGCAGTTCGTCAAGCTCATGAAAATCGCCGATCCGGTCGAGCGCGTGCGCCGCTCCGGGGAGGCGTATGTGGAGTTTGCGATCACGCACCCCCACCAGTACCGCCTCATGTTCATGACGCCACATCCGAAAGAGGCAACTCCACAGCTTGCCGAGAGCAACAACCCGGAAGAGAACGCGTACCAGTTTCTACGAATGAACGTGGAAGAGGCGATGAACGCCGGGCGCCTTCGGCCCGAGCTCAAAGACGTGGAGCTCGTAGCCCAAGTCCTCTGGGCCGGCGTTCACGGCGTCGCGTCGCTGTACATCGCCAAAGGTGACGCCGAGTGGGTGGAGATGCGCGATCCAAAGAAGATGGCGAAGATCATGGTCGACGGCCTCATGCGCGGGCTCTTGCGCGAAGCACCTCTTACCAAGAACCGGTGACGAACATGGTCGATCTCGCGACAAAAACGCTTCTCCACGACAAAGTCCGCTTTTTCATCACGGTGAGCGGCGTCGCCTTCGCGGTCACGCTCATCATGGTGCAGACCGGGCTCTTCTTGGGCTTGCTCGACAATGCATCCATCACCATCCAAAAGATGGACGCGGATCTGTGGGTCACTTCGAAAAACACCCCCAACGTGGATTTCGCCCACGCCTTTCCCGAGAGCCGCGTCGAGCGCGTGCGGAGCGTGCCGGGCGTCCTTCGGGCCGACAACTTGATCGTGTCGTTCATGAACATCAAGCTCCCGACGGGCGCCGAGGAAGGAATGGTCGCCTATGCGCTCGACGACTTCGCCAAATGGGGCGTGCCTTGGAACGTGGAAGCAGGCGAGGTTCGCGATCTACCGCGCGGAAAATTCATGTTTCTCGACGAGTCCGCCGAGAAGCGGTTCGGAAAATTCGAAGTGGGCGAGTACCGCGAGGTCCTCGGACAGCGCCTCAAGATCATCGGGCGCTCGCGCAACGCCAAGAGCTTCACCACGACGCCCATCGGATTTCTCGATTATGACCTCGCGCAGCGCCTCCAGCCGCTGACCCTCAAGGGCAACACCACCTACATTCTGGTGAAGCTCGCTCCCGGGGCCAACGCGGAAGCCGTGCGCGCCGAGCTTCGTGAGCGCCTGCCGCACAACGACGTCTACACGAAGGCGGAATGGGCGGAGCGATCGCGCGGCTACTGGCTCAAAAGCACCGGCATCGGTTTCACGATGTTCATGACCGTCTTTCTCGGGTGCCTGGTCGGCGTCGTGGTCGTAGCGCAAACGCTCTACGCGCAGACGATGGAGCATTTGCGTGAGTTCGGCACGGTGAAAGCCATCGGCGGGAGCAACTTGGATATTTACAAGATCCTCGCGAAGCAGGCAGGGATCGCCGCCGTCGTTGGATTCGCGCTTGGGGCGCTTCCCTCACTCGGTGTGCGAAGCCTGGTCACCAAAGTTGGGCTGCAGATCATCCTGAGCCCCACGTTCGGGGCGATCGTATTCCTGGGGACGATCGCGCTGTGCCTGCTCGCAGCGATGATCTCCTTCCGCAAGGTCGCGTCCATCGATCCCGGGCTCGTATTCCGCGGATAACCCGACTCCGACTCCGAATCCGACTCCGACTCCGACCCCGAGGCACCCATGGCCGTCCTTTCCGCACGCAATGTCAGAAAGACTTTCCGCGAAGGAAAGGAATCGGTCGATGTCCTCCACGGCGTGAGCCTCGAGATTGCGCGAGGCGAGATTGTGGCGCTCGAGGGGCCGAGCGGCTCGGGGAAGACGACGCTCTTGTCGATTCTCGGGTGCATTCTCACCGCCTCCAGCGGCGAGGTCGATGTGGATGGCGCGCGCGTCGAGCCGAAGAATGAGGCCGATTTGGCGGCCATTCGGAAAAAAAGCATCGGCTTCGTGTTTCAACAATTCAACTTGTTCGCGGCGCTCTCGGCGCGCGAGAACGTCGAGTATGCGCTGAGCATCAAAGGGGTGAGCGGGCGCGCGGCGCGGCGGCAAGCGGAGGAGATTCTCGAGATCGTCGGTCTCAAAGAGCGCATGGGCTTTCTGCCGCGCGATCTCTCAGGTGGGCAGAAGCAGCGCGTCGCCATCGCGCGCGCTCTCGCGGGGCGGCCCGCCGTTCTCTTGGCCGACGAGCCAACGGCGAACTTGGACTCCAACGTGGGATCGCAAATTCTCGATCTCTTCCGAGACGTCGCGAAGAAAGACAACTGCGGGCTTCTCATCGTGACCCACGATCCAAAGGTGCGAAAAATTTGTGACCGCGCCCTTGAAATTCGCGACGGGCTCATTGCGGCATGAAGGAGGCAATTTTCATGGAAGCGTCGAAGTGGATGAAACGGAGCATCGTTCCGGTCCTGGTTCTTGCTATCGGCGGCACCGTCGCGCTCGAATGGAAGCGGGTCGTCGTCTTCACGAGCGCGATGTCGACGAACGCAGCGGCGGCAGAAACCCATGCGCCGGGTGCGAACGTTGCACGAGTGATCCGCGCCGAGGGTCGGTTGGCTGCGCGTCCGGGCGCACTGGTCACGGTAGGCACGGATTTCGGTGGGACGGTTCGCGCCGTAAAGGTCGACGAGAAGGGGCGCGTGAAGAAGGGGGAGCTCGTCGCGGAGATCGCTGCCGAAGAGACACGTGCCGCGCTGGGCGAAGCGAGCGCACGTATTCACGAAGCCGACGTGGACATCACATTTTTGGACACCGAGATCGGCAAAGCCGAGCGGCTGCTCAGCGCGAACGCAGCCCCCAAGGATTTGCTCGACAAGGCAACGCACGAGCGCGACTCGACAAGGGCGCGACGTGCCGCGGCGCAGGCGGCCGCGGGGAGGTTCGCGGCGACACTCGCAAAATCGCGAGGCTCGGCCCCGATCGACGGCGTGGTTCTCACGCGGCACGTCGAACCCGGCGAGGTCGTGGCCCCTGGCGCGCGCGTCGCGACCATCTGCGATCTGTCGCGCGTGCGCGTGGAAGCCGAAGTCGACGAGTTCGACACGGCGCGTATGAAGGTGGGCGCCGATGTCACGGTACGCGCGGAGGGTTACGAGACGGCTTGGCACGGCAAGATCGAAGAGATTCCCGACAGCGTTGGACCGCGGACGCTAAGGCCGCAGGATCCGGGCCGTCCCAGCGACACGCGCGTGCTCGTCGTGAAAATTGCCCTCGACGAGGCGACCCCCCTGAAGCTCGGCCAGCGCGTCGAGGTTGAGATCGCGGCGAAGTAAACCTATGTAACCGTGCGCGCAACGTCGCTGTCCCGGCATCCAACCATGCTGGGGGACCAGGGAGACCTTCGGAAATGCGGAAAATCACGCTCGCTTCGCTCTTGGCCGCAGCAGGAGCCGTCCTCGTACCGTCGAAAGCAGCCGCCCAAGAGGCCCCGCCGCCAGCGACCACCCGAACGGCGCCCGAGCCCATCCCGGTAGATTTGATGCGCATCGAGCCTTCCGGCCTGACGGCGGATCAAGTCGGTGCGCGGGCGGCGGCCACGAGCTTCACCGCCAAGGCGCAGGAAGAGAATTTGCGCGGTGCGGCGGCGCGCGTCGATCAAGCGTGGGTAAACTTTCTTCCGCGTCTCGCGGCGACGGCACGCTACACGCGCCTGAGCAATTTCAGGCCGCCCTCGCTCTTCCAAACCGGCGGAGCGAACACCGTCGCGACGCGCGACCCGCCGGGAACCGTCAATCCGACCAGCATCTCCGTTTCGAACGACGGTTTCGCCATTCCGCTCATTTTGGATCAGTTCTTGTTGCAAGGATCCATCGTCGTCCCGATCAGCGATTACTTCTTGCGCATCAACCAGGCCCATACGGCCGCCACCCATGCCCGCGACGCCGTGCGCTTCGATGCCGTGGCTGCGCGGGCCAAGTCGGCCGCGGACGGGAAAGTTGCATTCTACACATGGCTCCGCGCGCGCGGAGCAGCGGTCGTCACGGTGCTCGCGATGAACGATCAAAAGACTCATCTCAACGACGCGAAAAACCAGTTCGCTGTGGGCAACGCATCTCGGGCCGACGTGCTCCGCGCCGAGACGGCAGTCGCGGCGGCCGAGCTTCAGGTCGAGCGCGCAAAGAACCTCGCCGAGCTCACCGAGAAGCAGGTGCGCCAGGCCATGCATTTACCCGCCGAGCAGCGCATGGTGCCGGGCGAAAGTCTCGATGTGCCACCGCCACCCGCTTCGGGCAATCTCCGGGCAATGACCGAGGAGGCCCGGAGCGCGCGGTTCGAGGTAAAGAGCATCGACGCGAACGCAGCGGTGGCGCGCGAGCAGGCCAAGGTCGCGCGCGCCGGTGCCCTTCCGGTCGTGAGCGCCTTCGGCGACGCCTTTTACGCGAACCCGAACCCGCGCCGCTTTCCGCAGACGGACGAGTGGTTTCCGACGTGGGACGTCGGAGCGCAGCTCACCTGGTCGCCGAACGATCTGCTCGTGGCAGGCTACGCCGGAACGGATGCGGAATCGCGCGCGACGGCTCTCGAGGCGCAACGAGAGTCCGTGCGCGACGGCATCGAAATCGAGGTCATGCAGGCGTTCCAGGCCGTTCACGAAAGCGACGTGGCGCTCGAATCGACCAAGCGCGAGCTCGCCAGCGCGACGGAGGCTTACCGCGTCGCACGCGAGCTCTTCAACAACGGCCGCGCAACGTCCACCACGCTCACCGATGCGGAGACAGAGCTGACGCGCGCACGCCTTGATGCGCTCAATGCGACCGTCGACGCCCGCATCGCGCGCGTGCGCCTCGAGCACGCGATCGGTCGCGACACGAGATTGATCGCACCGGCACCGTGACCATAGTTCTACGGCGAGACATTGCTCAATGTCTCGCGATCCGGCGTACGCACGAACCGCGGCCGCGGGACGAAAGCGGCGAGACCGCGGCCATGTGGCCGTCCTCGTGACGGACTCCCATCCCGCCGGCCATTCTCCTCGCAGGGGCATCCGAGGAGGAACGCATGCGACGCGGTTCGCGTATTCGTCTGGGCGTAGAGGTTTGCGCGTTGATCGTCGTGGGGGGCTGCATCGTGCGGCCCACCGTGTCGAGCTCGCCGACGACGAAAACCGTCGTTTTGCTTCCTCTCACGGAAAAAAAGATCACGAAAATCGACCTCCTTTTCGCCATCGACAACTCTGCGTCCATGGGCGACAAGCAAGCGCTCCTGAAAGACGCGGTACCTGATCTCATTCGTCGACTCCTGACGCCGATGTGCATCGACCCCGATCACCCGGAAGTCGTATTCGGCCCGTCCGATCGCGGCTCGTGTTCGCGAGGCGAGCTCGAATTTTCCCCCATCGCGGATCTTCACGTTGGAATCGTCTCGTCGTCGCTCGGCGGCGTTGGCTCGAGGTCGTGCGCAGCCCCGGCACCGCCAGACCTGAACGATCGCGCCCACCTCGTCGCGCGCGCCGAGCTCTCGTCGACTCGCGACGGCCCGACGTCGGGGTTTCTCGCGTCGCGACCGGACGATGCCCGCGATCCGAGCGCGTTCATCGCGGAATTTCAGAGTCTGGTCGTTGGTGTCGGGCAAACCGGGTGCGGCTTCGAAGCTCAGGAAGAGAGCTGGTATCGCTTCCTGGTGCAGCCGGACCCCTACGACGCGATCGACACCTCGAGCAGCTACGCCAAGCTCGTGGGCGTCGACGAAGAGATCCTCCGCCAACGAAGGGAGTTTCTCCGACCCGAGTCTCTCGTCGCAATCATCCAAATCACCGACGAAAACGAATCGACCGTCGATCCCCGTTCGCTCGGTGGCCGCGGATACGAGCTCGAGGATCCAGCTCCGGGGAGCGCGCCGCGCGCGACCGCGGCGTGTGCGGATCATCCGAACGATCCTTCGTGCAGCTCGTGCGGCATCGTAGGCAACGATCCGTTGCCCGAGTGCGCCACCAAGAACGTCTCGCCGCAAGACGATGTACCGCACCTGCGCTTTTTTCACATGAAGCAGCGTTTCGGCGTCGATCCGATGTTCCCCCCGGCGCGCTACACACGCGGGCTGGGGTTCGATGCAGCCGGGCACACCACGTTGATCGTCCCCAACCGTGACGACGAGCACCCGCAGCCGTTTGCGCCGTACTCCGGAAATTCCACGTGCCTGAACCCACTCTTCGCAAAGACGCTGCCGGGCAGTGCGAAAGAGGAGCTATGCAAACTCGAACGCGGGCCGCGCGGGCCGAACCTGGTGTTTTACGCGGCGATCACCGGGGTACCCCAAGATCTCCTGCCCGCCACAGACTGGACGCGCGTGATCGGCAAAGACCCGCTCTCGTACGATTTTTCGGGCGCCGATCCGCGCATGCTCGAATCGATCGTCCCGCGCGCCGGCGTCCCGACCGATCGCGACACGCGCGGTGTCGACTTGCAGTACGCGTGCACGTTCGAGCTCGCGCAGCCGCGCACGTGTGACGCGAGCGATCCCGGGTGCGACTGCACCGGCGCACCAGGCCCCTTGTGTGATCCGTCCAACCCACACGTCCAAGTGCGCGCGAAGGCCTACCCTGGAATTCGACACGTGGCGCTCGCCAAGTCGCTCGGAAAAAACGGCATCGTGGCATCGATATGTCCGGAGGACACGAGGGACGCATCTCCCGCGAACGCGCGCTACGGTTACCGGCCTGCGGTGCGCAGCATCGCCGATCAACTCGGAAAACTCATCGGCGTGCAGTGCCTGCCGCGCTCGCTCGAGCCCGACGAAACGGGTCGCGCGCCCTGCCTCGTTCTCGAAGTAATGACCGGCGAGACCGGAAGCGATGACGCGTGCGACCGCCCGGATCACGGCCTCAAGCGCGCCGATCCGAATGTCCTTCGCGCGTTCCGTTCGGCGCAGGCCGCGGAGCACAACGATTTGTCTCACGCGCCCATTTGCGAAAAGGTGCAGCTCACCCCACCGGCGGGCACGCGCTGCACCGACGATTCACGCGCTGGCTTTTGCTACACGCGCGGCCAGGAGGCGCTTCGGGCAACGAGGCAGCAGTGCCCCGAGGCCATCGTGTTCTCGAAGTCCGGGCAACCGGCGCCGGGACACACTACCTACATGCAGTGCATCGAAGCCACGGACTGATACGGCGAAGGCCTAGAAATTCAAGATAGAGTAGCAAGTCTGCCCGCGCCGTGATTTCCTCATCGTGGAGGAACTCGCGCGCATGCAAGTCTGGGTGAAGACTCTCTGGATGACTGGTTTTTCCATGGGCGTCGGGCTTGTGGGGTGCGTCTCGCTCCTCGGGGACTTCGAGGCCGCGACGGGCCCGCTCGACGAGGCAGGCCTTCCTGACGCGAGCGGCTCGGACGTGACGAAGCCGATCGGCCAAGACGGGGCACAGCCGGGCCAAGACGCGAATACTCCGCAAGACAGCGGAAACGTCGTGGTCACGTGCACCAAACCTGGAGACTGTCCGCCCGTCCCGACGGTACCTGCCGGGTGTGCGATCGCGGTGTGCGAGTCCAACCGATGCGTATACAAAGCCATCGACGGCGACGGCGATGGTCATGGCGGGAGGGGATGCGCCACCGACAAGGGAGCTCCGATTCCGGGGGACGACTGCAACGATCGCGATCCGTCTGTCTTCCCAGGTGCGCCCTGCTCGAAGATGCCCGACGGATCCGACGTCGTCTTCCCGGGAGGAGCGCCGCTCGGCGCGTGCCGGCGAGGCGCCTGGGATTGTTCCGGTACGACGCCTACGTGCAAAGGAACCGTCGGCCCTATGGCGACCGAAAACTGCACGCAGAGAAACGACGCGAACTGCAACGGAACGCCCGATGACGGCTGCGACTGTATACCCGGCACGGCAGGGCCGTGCGGCAACGTGAACAGCCTGCCCTTCCCCTGCACCCAGGGTACGCGCACCTGCTCGGCCTCGGGCACGTGGGGCGCATGCACGGGGAACCGAGAACCGGGACCACGCGATTGTGGGTCCACCATCGACAACGACTGCAGCGGAAGCGCAGATGTACAGGACTCGGCCTGCGCGTGCGGAAGCATACCGCAAGGAGGGTCGCAGCCATGCTCCGTCGCAGGTCAGCAAGGCATCTGCGCCAATGGAACCCAGTCGTGCCAGCCGAGCGCGGACCGGCAGTTTGGCGTTCTCACGTCATGCGTCGGCACCGGTCCACGGCCGCGCGATTGCAGCAGCTCACAAGACAACGACTGCAACGGCCTTGCCGATGAGGTCGAAATCGGGTGCGGCACACCGTGCCTCGATCCGCTCGGCTCGGGCAGCATCGTCCATGCCGTGCAGAAATTCACCTCGAACATGTGGGGTTGCCCGGGGGTGCGTAATTTTGGGGCAGCCGGCGCAGCTTGCCGGACGGGCACGACGCCATGTACCGCCAACACGTGGTCGGCGTACGCGCGCGCTGGAGGCAAAGATCCCATCCACCAGTACTGGACGGCGAACGTGCTCCTGTGGGGCGGGCAAGGCCCCAACAACTGCTACGTCAATCTATCGGGAGCGCCGGGAGGTCCTACGATCTCCTGCGGAAACAGCACGTCGATGGCGGTGTGTGCTCTCGGAACCGACGGTGAGGGGAATACCTGCAATTGGACGGGGTGCACCTACGGCAACGCCTACAACGCAGCAATGACCGATCACATGGGAGGCTGCATCAACGGCAACACCGCAGGGACTCTCTGCTGCTCTCCGTGAGCACCGCTCGCCCCTCGCGCTTCCTTGAGAGGCGCGATATAACCGCGGCATGGCGCGCCGGACTGTCGCAGTAATCGGGGGTGGAGCGTGG
>OBEQ011137097.1_pt1 | contig 15659 bp, 16 predicted proteins | sample 1670901 | NCBI WGS metagenome assembly OBEQ01 (sample SAMEA104232315, study PRJEB22302) | groundwater metagenome | biome: forest; feature: aquifer; material: groundwater | place: USA | collected 2011-08-07 | depth 5.4 m | reverse complement strand
TCCTCGGCGGGTTTCCCCCAATCAATCCTGCCGCTGTTTTTGGCGAGTAATTTACAATAAATTGCTTGTGATTCATCCTGCGGCACCGGCGTGATCTCGTCTGCAATCCATCGCGGCAGAGTTCCCATGAGAAGTTCTGCGCCAAGTTTCGAAAGCCGGTCATGCAATTCTGGATAGGTGATTTTGTAATTTGTAATTTGTAATTTGTAATTTGCGATGATGGGGCCATGATCCATTCGCTCATCCATCTGCATGATGGTTACGCCGGTATCGCGATTGCCATGCAGGATTGTAGTTTGTATCGGCGACGGCCCGCGCCAGCGGGGCAGGAGCGAGGGGTGGATGTTGAGCGCTCCGTATCGGGGCAGATCAAGGATTTTCTTGGGGATAATTTTTCCGTACGCCGCCACGACAAAAAGATCCGGCTTTAAATTTGCAACGTGCAATTTAAAATCCCCATCTAATTTTTCGGGCTGGAACACCGGAATGCCGTGCTGTTGCGCAAGAACTTTAACCGGCGGGGGAGTCAGCACGCGTTTCCGTCGCTTCGGCTCATCCGGCTGGGTGACCACGCCGATCAGGCGGTATCCCGCATCAATCAGTCCGGCCAGCGCGGGTAGCGCAAACTCCGGCGTCCCGAAGAAAAGAATAGAGGCAGTTGCATTTTTTTTCATAAATGGTATGTTCCAACCGTTGGCCTTTGCTCTTTTTGTAGCTCGGGGTTCCGTTGGAAAGGAAAGGGGTTTGCGGTGGAGCAATCAGTCGTGAGAGATGAAATCAGCGAGTATTTAAGGGCAAGATTGTTGAGAATTGAATGGGAGATAGAAGGGGGGAGTGAGGACGGAAAGGTTCCGGAAGCTGTGGGGAGATCTGTGCTGTATGGCGAGCGTCTCAAAACATTGCAAGCCCAGACGGATTTGTGCTGGAATCCGGATGGGACACTCGCTGTTTTGCAACAAGACCATCGCGTCGCGGCGTCTGTCGGTTTGTCAACCACGCACATTGCGCGGTGGATCGTGGCATTGCAGAGAAGCCGCCGAGTGTGTGCGCCGTCAGGCGGCAGCAGGAAGAAAAGATTCAGAAAAAAGTGCCGGTTTTAGATCGTCAACGTAAGAGCTATTATGTCATAGTCAGAAGGGGGATGCGGGCATCATGGCCGCATCCCTATTTTTTATCTTGATTTTTCTCCGGTATATGCATCAGGTCTTTTGCTTTGTCGATAAACAGGATAGCATCCAAATGGTCAAGTTCGTGCTGGATCACGCGTGCGAAAAAGCGCGATGCGTTGCGGGTAAATTTCTTGCCGTGCTCGTCGTGCGCCTCAACAGTGAGTTTCTCGTAGCGGCTCACGTCGCCAAATGTGCCTGGGACAGAGAGGCATCCTTCCGGGCCGTCCATCGTGCGCCGCGAATGATTTTTCAGTACGGGGTTGATGAAAACATAATATCGCCATGCGCGTTTCTCATACGGTTTTTCCGTGACTGTCCCCCGATCGTGTTTTTGCCTGCGTTCCCATCCTGATTTCTCGGCGCGGTCAATTTCTTCGGCTTCCTCCGAGACAATGAACATGCGCAGTGATTCGTTGATTTGGGGCGCTGCCAGCCCCACGCCGTCGGGTGTTGCGGCAAGCGTTGCTTTCATCGCCGCAATGAGGCCTTGGATACGTGGGGTGGTGATATCGCGCACGAGCAGTTCCGTAGCTTTTTTGCGGAGCACCTTATGCGGTTCTTTGACGATGGCGTGCGGCTGTGCCGCGTTTCCTTTTCGCATATTTGTTGTTACCCTTTTTCTTTTTGACGGAGCGTTTCTTTTTCTTTCGCGCCGCCGGGGTCGGTGCAAGCCCGCGGAGTGCCGCAAAGAAATACTTGCCCCGCGCCTCACTGGGCAGATTTTCTTTCTCGCGCACGCGCCGCGCGAGTGCGCGCAGGTCGGACTCGTAGTAGCGCCGCGCAATGCCCAGATACGCGCCGAAACGTTTTGGCTCATGCATCAGGTTGGCAAGGTCATCGGCGAGCAGATGAGCGGCTGAATGGAGCGTGGGCTTCCTGCGCCATACCGTATTCGGGAGAGAAATTCTTTCCATAAGATTATCGTGATATCATCGTCCTTCGCGCTTCAACAGGATAAAGAGGGTCCGGAGCATAATGAGTAAATCCAAGAGAAACGAGCGATTTTTGACGTAGTAAAGATCATACTGCATTTTTTCCGGCGCGTCCTCGACCGATGCGTCATTTTCCATATTGATGTGCGCCCAGCCCGTAGCGCCCGGGGTTACGAGGAGGCGCATTTCATAAAAAGGGATCTGCGTTTTCAGCTCACGGACATATTCCGGCCGCTCGGGTCGCGGCCCCACAAACGACATCTCGCCCTTGAGAATATTGACGATTTGGGGGATTTCGTCAAGGTAGTTTTTGCGCAGGGTCGCACCCACGCGGGTCTGCCGCGGGTCTGCCGCAATATCTTTGAGGCCGCTGATCTCGTCGGCGTTTTGTACCATGGAGCGATACTTGATGAGCGTGAACTCTTGACCGTTGCGCCCCACGCGCCGCTGGCGGAAAAATACCGGCCCCGGAGAGTCCAGGGTGATGGCAAGCGCGATGAAAGGAAAAGTCAGGAGGGCGGGAATGGCGATGACGAGTGCCAACGCCCCGTCCAGCGCGCGTTTGGCGATCTCATAGGATGACTTTTTGATGCCAATGAGATTTTCAAGAAACCATGCTTCGCGGATGAGCGAGAGCGGGATTTTGCCGGTAAGCATTTCGTGGAACGCGGGGAAGTCAATTACTGATACGCCGAGCCGGATGACATGCAGGAGTTCTTGCACCACGCGGGCGTCATTTTTCATTTCAGGCGAGATGACAATGGTCTGCACTTTATAATCGCGGATCATGCGTATAAGGCCCCCGGCGTCGAGGATGAGATGAGGGAGCGAGGTGATCGGCGCCGGGGATTCCGCATGTTCGCCGTGCTGCACCAGTGCCATGGGTTTGTAGCCGAGTTGCGGGTTGGCAAGGAGCCATGCGCCGAGTGCTGTCGTGTCCGGCGTGATGCCAAGAAACAGGACTCGCGTTGCGCTCGCGCGCGGGACAATACTGTTGAAGAGCAGTCGCCACGTGAAAAAGAATACGGTTGCGATGCCGGCGATGAGCAGGAGATTTCTGCGCGGCTCAATCGCAAACGGGAAAAAATAAAAGATCACGATGGCAAGGACGGTGTTGAGCGTCATGATTTGGAGCAGGCGGTACAGAAAAAGCCGGCTATTTTTGAGCAGGCGCAGTTCGTATAGGCCGAATGCGCCGATAAACGCGAGCCAGAGCGAGAAGATGAGCGTGAACGGAAGAAGATGCAGGTGAAGAAATTGGGTCCGATCTTCGCCGGTGTACCGGATCGCAAGCGTCATCCACAGCGCCGCGTAAAGCAGGAATATATCGCCGGTAAACAGGAGGAGTATTTTTTTGCTGATGCGCATGCGGATCATAGAGAGGCGTAGATGTTTATCGTGGCGTCAATCATAGCATGAAAATTAAATGTTGTCTCTATTTTTTCGCGGGCGGCCGCGCCGAGGCGTGCCCGCATATCCGGATCACGGCTAAGCATCGCAAGGGCGTTGGCGAGTATCGCCGGATTTTTAGGCGACACCAGCAGTCCGTCTTTGCCGCTCGTGATAAGATCCGGCAATCCGCCGACGCGGGTGGCGATCACGGGCACTCCGGCGGCCATGGCCTCCATGGCTGCATACGGCAGGCCTTCTTTGAGGGAGGGGAGGACAAAGATATCAAAACCCGCGAGATATTTTTCGGCATCCGGAATAAAACCGGTGAGGAAGACCGTAGCGTCCAGTCCGAGCGCATCAATCTGTTTTTGGATGGCTTCTTTTTCTTCGCCGTCGCCGATGATGCATGCCTGATACGTTTGTTCCGTTAGTCCCTTATTCGCACGAATAAGGGGTGTAGTTGGGTTTCTGATGTCTCGTGTTTGCAACATGAGTTTACTGATCGCGTCAATGAGATGGGAGAGACCTTTGTTTTTGGTCAGTTCCGCGATCGTGCCGATGAGCAGGGTGTCGGGCGCGATTGATTGCGCGATTTTTTGTGTCAAAAAATCGCGCGCCGCATCAGCAGGCAGAAAATCTTCCGCGTCAAGCCCGTTGAAAATAAGGTGGAGTTTTCGCGCCGCAATGAATCGCCGGGCCGCGCGGAAATCCGCGGTGTTGATAGTAATCACGGCATCTTGAAAAAGCGAGGAGACGAAACTGACGAGAAAAATCGTGGTGCGCGCGACGAGCGATCGGTCTTCATAAAATCCCCAGCCGTGCACCGTGAATGCCACACGGATTTTTTTGTGGATTCTCATAGCGGCGATCTTGGCCGCAAGAGCGCCAAGTCCCCCGATCTTACTGCTGTTCAGATGCACGATGTCCGGCCGCTCGGCCACAAAAAGCCGCACAAGTTCTGCAACCGTCGTGAATTCTTTAAAAAGAGAAATATCGCGTTGGAGCGCACGGACTTTTATCGTACGGATACCCGCATCAGCCAGCCGATCAAACAAAAGTCCGTTGCCGCCCGCGGCAATCGCAATATCGAACCGCTCCGGCGGCAGATGCCCTGCTATATCATATACATATCGTTGCGCCCCGCCCCACGATGATTGGGTAATGAGAAAGAGTATCTTTTTCCTTTTATCCATACCCCCACTATAACGCATTTGCCAGTCCATCAGGCATCTTGACAAGGTATCAGATATAGAGCATAGTTAAGTTGGTTCCTTGTTATGGTATTGGGTAAATTCAAGGAGGCGCGTGATGGCTTCGATTTATGACTTGAGTTGGGCGCGGACGTCGTTTGGTGCCAAGTTGGTTTTGTTTGTCAGATCAATCTTCCAGCAACGGAGAAAAATAAACTCGGTTGATGTCCGGGTGAAGGCCAGTGGATACTCTGCGTTATCAAGCACCTATTACAGCATTGTCGGCACCGCGGGCGCGCAAGTGGAAGCAATTCAAAAACAAGAGTGGGGTTTTCTATGGGTTCCATTGTTTTTGGTGACATGGATGCCGCTCGGCGGATGGTGTTGGTGGCGGATGGCGCATTTGTCCGATCGGGTTGTGGAGTTGATCGGCTATGACAGGATGACCGCGGCACAATGCGATATACGACAAAGTATTTTGCGCCGTTGCGGTCGTCTTGATGACGCGCATGCATGCATTAGAGCGGGACTCGCAAAAGAACCGCGTGATGCGCATACCGTCGGTTTACTCCACTGCGGCTACGCTGAAATTTTTAGGAGACAAAGATATCAACTGACGACGGAGCGGCATGTTTTGCTTGCGCTTGAAGCTGCAAAAGAAGCAGAGCGTACGGATCCGCGGCAGGCAGCACGGATTTATAGGCAATGCGCGCCGCTCGCCGATTGGATCCGCATGGCAAGTCCTTTTATCACTGGCGCAGAGCTTCGTCAAAAAGCTGATGAGCTCGCACGCGCGACCAGCGCCACGGATCAGATACTCAAATTAAGTGGAGAGGAGTAAAAGCATGAGGACCACGACGACTTCGGAAACGCTGACCCATGAGAAGTGGCGGGTTGGAGACGACCCGCGGGCAGGTGGTTTGCGCCTTGGTCTTTTTCCGGCGCCGAGTTCGGAAAAGATTGTGAAAGAAACCATTGGTCCCAGACGTGAGCGGCGTCTTTGGATCAGTAAGTCAATCTATTATGTTCCTCTTTTGGAGGAGAAAGAGGTGATGCCTAGTGTCTGGCAAGTGCGCGGTTTATAATACGCGCGCCCGCTATTAGTTGCCCCGCATCTACGGATGCGGGGTTCTATTTTGTTTTTATGCAAGAAACGATGCGCTGTCCGGTTGTGTTGTATGTGGTACTATTGATGGGTATACGACTTATGACGTCTCATCGTTTTATTCTCAATCTCAAAGACGTATGTCTTGCCGATATTGAAAAAGTCGGAGGGAAAAATGCGGCCTTGGGCGAGATGATACGCGGGCTTGGCTCTGCGGGCATCCGCGTGCCCGGCGGGTTTGCGGTGACCACTGCGGCGTATCGGGAGTTTTTGGCGTCTGCGGGGATTGGAGGGAAAATAAAAGATGAATTGCTGCGCGCGTCCCGACTCGTCGGGACGCGCGCATTGCAAAGATCGGGTGCTGCGATCCGGCGGATGATTACACGGGCGGCTTTGCTGCCCGCGCTCCAAAAAGAAATCCGCTCCGCGTATCGCGCCCTTGCCACCGCAAAAAACCCGCAACCATTCGTTGCAGTCCGCTCATCCGCGACCGCCGAGGATTTGCCGGATGCATCGTTTGCCGGCCAGCAGGAAAGTTTTCTCTACGTCTCGGGCGAGGATGCTCTGATAGAAGCAGTCAAAAAATGTATGGCGTCACTCTTTATGGATCGGGCAATCTCATACCGAAAAGAAAAAGGATTTGGCGACCGCGATGTTGCCATGTCCGTCGGGATCCAACGCATGGTGCGTGCGGATACGGGTGCGGCGGGCACGCTTTTTACGCTTGATCCGGAAACCGGGTTTAAAAATGTCATCGTGATTCAGGCCGCGTACGGTCTCGGCGAATTGCTCGTGCAGGGAAGAGTGATTCCGGATGAATATATTGTATTCAAGCCGTTGCTCGGCGTGAAAAACAAGACGCCGATTCTTGATTGCGCGATCGGCGAGAAAGCGAAAAAAACAGTGTACGCAAATGGTGCTGTCCGCGAAGTGCTGGTTTCAAAAAAAGATCGTGCGACTCCGTGCCTTTCGGATCAAGAAATTTTACAGCTCGCGCGATGGGGCATTGCAATAGAAAAATATTTTTCAAAACAATACAACAGGCCGACTCCGATGGATATTGAATGGGCGCAGGATGGCAGCACCCGCGAGATGTTTATTGTGCAGGCGCGTCCGGAAACCGTGCACGCGTCAAACCATGAGGCAGTGCATCGCGAGTATGTGCTCAAGAAAAAAGGCGCGGTGGCGGTGTCAGGCATTGCGGTCGGCATGCGTATTGGCACGGGCAGGGCGCGGGTGATCAAAAACTCCCCTGCGATGGTGATGACGCAATTTCGCAAAGGGTCCATACTTGTAGCTCGCATGACGGATCCCAACTGGGAGCCGATTATGAAATCCGCCACAGGGATTATTACCGAGCAGGGCGGCCGCACAAGTCACGCCGCGATTATTTCCCGCGAGCTTGGCATCCCCTGTGTGGTTGGGGCACAGCACGCGATGCGAATGTTGAAGAACGGCGATCCGATCACGGTCGATTGTTCATCCGGAACTGCGGGCGTGGTGTATCGGGGGATTTTACCATTCATAGTGCGCGAGACCCGCGTTGCGGCGAAAAAACCGCTCCCGGTAAAACTCATGGTGAATATCGGCTCGGGCGACGAAGCATTCAGGCATCATTATCTGCCTGCCGAGGGCGTGGGCCTCGGGCGCCTGGAATTTATTATCTCCTCGGGCATCGGCATCCATCCCTTGGCATTGGTACATTTTGCAAAATTACAAAATGATAAAAAATATACAGCATTGGTAAAAAAAATTGATGCCATGACGCAGGGCGTCCACGATAAAACCCAGTATTATGTTGATACGCTCGCGCAAGGCATTGCGCGGATCGCCTCGGTGTTCTGGCCGCATGAGGCAATCATCCGATTTTCGGATTTTAAGACCAATGAATACCGCGCGCTCATGGGTGGGGAGCTATATGAGCCGCAGGAAGAAAATCCCATGCTTGGCTGGCGCGGGGCATCACGGTATTACGATCCGGCATTTGAAAAAGCATTTGCTCTTGAATGCCGCGCCATCAAAAAAGTCCGGGACCAGATGGGATTGCGCAATGTCGTGCCTATGATTCCTTTTTGCCGCACGCCCGAGGAAGGGAAAAAAGTCGTGGCGGTAATGGCAAAAAATCTGCTTGACCGCGCCAAAGACACCACGCTCAAGATTTACATGATGTGCGAGATTCCGTCCAATGTCTTGCAAATTGAGGAGTTTTTGGATACCTTTGACGGCATGTCCATTGGCTCCAATGACCTCACTCAGCTTACGCTCGGCATGGATCGCGATTCGTCCGCGATCAGTCATATTGCAAACGAGAACAACGCGTCGGTAAAAACCCTGATCCGCATGGCGATCCGGGCCTGTCGCAGGCGGCGCAAATACATCGGCATCTGCGGCGAGGCGCCGTCGGATTATCCGGAATTCGCGGAGTTTTTGGTAACCGAAGGAATTGAAAGCATCTCGCTGAATCCGGACAGCATCATTCCTTTGCGAGTCCGACTTGCGAGAAAATGAATAGCACTTTTTGTCATTCCCGTGGCATACGGGAATCCAGTTATGAAAAAGCATCACCACGAATTTTTCCTGCGCGTTATCCTTCTGCTCGCCACAGTTTTTTTTGGGGCCGGACTTTTTGCCGCGAGCAATTATCCGGTGCAGTATCGCGTGGCCGCAGCCGCGACGCCGCTTGCCGAACGGGATTATACGGTCTCTCTGCCTTCGCCGCCCGATATCCTGCCCAAGCCATTCTCTGTTGATGAGACACTCCACGTTGTCGGCGGATGGGGGTGCCGTATGCGCACTGGCATGCCCTACTCCATGCTTCACTACACGCAGTGTTTTTGACGACAGATTATGTTTTTTCTTTGTCATTCCCGATGAGATCGGGGATCTAGTGTCTGTGGACAACCGCGAGTTGACTTTTCCGCAGGCATTTGCTACCATTATTCATAGTGAAGTGTCTTTCTCCTGCTTGTCGGGAGGATCTCTAAAATTGTCCGATAGAAAGCCCCCGAAGGGGGCTTTCTATTTTCCAGCCGCACTTGAATAATTCGATTTTCAAGGGTATTATTCGCATATTGATGTATTTGAATGTAGGCGGGGGTTTGGTATATTTTGCTTCCACCGTAGGTTTGGTGCGGCAAGCCGTTTGTAAAAATAAATAGAACCCATCTCAAAAATGGCTTTGTAGGCGAAAACGAGCTGATTTCGTCGCAAAGCCGCCGCCGCAGGGATGATGCGTATTGGAAATACGCAGAGTCCCAAGAAGGCGGCTTTGCAGAAATCAGCCGTTTGCAGACCAAATGCATTTTTGAGATGGGTTCTAGTTATCCACAAGTGGATCGTTATAAATAAAATTATAAAAATATGCATTTTCAACCACGCGAGCAAGAGGAGGATATCAATGACTTGTATTATGACGCGATGGAATTGCTTGATGGGAGTCGGAGCGACGCGAAAAAGGCAGAGAAATTGCTTTTGAAAGCTCTGAAGATGGACGAGCATAATGTGCAAACGCATATCGGCTTTACCCATCTGTACGGACGTCTTAAAGATAAGAAGAAAGCGCACGAGCATATACAAAAGGCGTATGGCGAAACGATCAAAAAGTTTCCAAAGTGGCCTTCGCGTATGCTGTGGGGCGAGATAGACAATCGCGCCTCTATGCGGGCAGTCCAGTACCGGGCGGATCTCTACGCGGACGAGGGAGAAAGGGAAAAAGCCATAGCGCTGTACCGCCTGCTTTTGAAATTAAATCCCAACGACAATCAAGGCGTTCGCTATACGATTTCAGGAGTATATGCCGGGATAAGCGGCGAGGAAATAAATAATATGATGGATAGAGGCAACGAAAAACAGAATTGGGATGAACTGCAGAATTTGGTCCAGAAGCAAAACGCTCAACATAAGTTTTGGAAAGAGCCAAGGGATTGATGAGCGGGTGTCAAGAATTCGTTTTCAATCCGTAGAGAAGCCAAGAGATAAAATCCCCGCCCTGCGGGCGAGGATTTTACTTGAAAAAGCGCCCCAAACAGAGTAAGATACCGGTATGAATCAGTATTTAGACGATAAATCGCGTCTTGTTAAAGTTTTAAGGCTTCTGTCAGAAAAATTCGTGGATGACCTTGTTTGCTATTATTTATATAATGCAATGTATCCTCAAGAAATAAATACAATTCTTTCAGAATACGCTGAACACAAAAAGGAAATCTTATCAGAATTTTCAAATCCAAAAATCGATGCTGCTTACATAAATTTAAATAAATCTTTTGATGTGCTAACTAAGTTTTTGACTGAGCATTTCTGGACACCAAACGTTCACTATAAAATGTATAAAAATCCTCACTTTTTATATTTAGAACCGCGTATTCACCATAATTTTGGTGGAGAAAACAAGGATCCAATGCTATGGGATAAATATAAAAGCGAGCTAGACAAAATCGCAAATGAATTTGAAAAGTCATATAAAGATTTTATAAAAACAGCAAAAAGCGAGCTCGAACCAAAAGAGGAAATTTTAAAACTTTCTCCCGAGTTCTATGGTATGGGGGTAAATCTTAGACCATCGTGGAATAAGATTAAAGCTTGGTTTCAAAATTTATGTCTTGGCCAACAAAAAAATTAGTGGAAGCAATTTATTTCTATGGTTAATCCAGCTGAAGATATTGTAAATATCTGGCTTCAAGAAATCTGTAATCATTTTACAACGAGTAATATTGTTGTGCCAAAATCAACGCGCGAGATTAAAGGCAGAAAAGTAGGTGGAGGGCGCGGCAAGGAGATCGATCTCATTTCAACTGACGGCAAAAACTATTATTGGATTGAGGTTTCTGTTTCTCCAAATCCTAGATTGCCAAACAAAAACATAATACTTAAGGAGAGCATTAACAACGCCCTTACTAAGTTCGCTGATGAAAAAGAAAAGTATCTTATTGAACGTTTCGGCCACAAATTTTTAATAAGTGGTTTGTTTATTCACAGAAACTTTTTTTGAAAAAATCTAATGAGGAATCAGAGTATTGCAACACTCTAAAACAAAAAGGCATTGAGGCCGTGAGCTTTGAAAAAGTTCTTAAAGAAGTTCGTGATAAATTAAATTATATGGGCTTTGATGTTACTAGAAATTATCTATTTTTGCTAAAGAAGTTTGACTACTAAAATGATCATTTGGTCAACAAAAACTGGCTATTTAGAGATTATATGTGAACGCGAGCGAAATTGACGATGCAGAATTCAAGGTGGGGAAAGAGGACAAGGAGAGAAATAAAGAGTTTTATGGTTGTTGATAAAGCTCATGATTTTTAATCGGGAAAAAACGAGAGAGAAAAATGTCGTCCATGTTTTTATAGATGCTTCCAATCTGTGGGCGGCGCAGAAGTCAAAGGGTCGTTTTCTTGATTATGAAAAAGTCATCCACTGGATCAAAAATAAGTTAGTAGCGCGTGAGGTGCGGGTATTTTATTACACCGCATATCCGGCGGAAGGCACGCGGCAGTACAGCATGGACGGGAAGCATAAGTTCTTCACTTTCCTTAAAAAGGGTTTGGGATTTATCGTACGCAAAAAAGAATTGAAACGGATAAGTATCGTGAATGAACATGGCGAGGCAATAGAAGAAAAAGGCAATATGGATGTGGAGATGACTATTGACGCTCTGCATTATTTGGATCATTACGATACGGCGATATTTTTTACTGGCGACTCTGACTTTCTTGCGTTAGTGACATATCTGCGGCGTGGAGGGAAGAAGGTGTACATATTTTCTTCCAAAAATAATATCTCTGAAGAATTAAGGACCGGTGCGGACGGATACTTTGATGTCTTGGTGCTATCGGAAGACATTTGGGGCAGGGAACTGCGGCATAGGCCACAATAAAAGCAACCCTCCTCGCGGAGGGTTGCCCTGGGATGTAATACCCTTCCAGTTTATGGCTAAAACCGAAAGACATTGCCAGTATAGTGCCATGGTACTGATGTGTCAACCCCGTCTAATGCATATAATACCCCGCAGGGATTTCCCCGCGGCTTGCCGCGGGTACCTTGGAGGAAGGTTTGGAAACCCTCGGTTTCCAAGATAGAATAGACGCATGGCTATCATCAAAACCCACCACAATGCTTATGAATCTCACTACCACATCGTCTTTCCCGTCAAATACCGAAAATCTCTGCTCACCAATGACATCCCGCTCGCCATCACCGAGATTGCGCGGGAAATCGGCGAGCGCTATGACATTGAATTTGAAAAAATCGGCACAGACGGCAATCACATCCACCTGCTCGTCTCATTTCCGCCCAAACACAGCGGTTCAGATGTGGTCAGGATATTCAAAAGCATCACGGCACGGGAGCTGTTCCGCCGATTTCCCGCGCTCAAGAAAGACCTGTGGGGCGGTGAATTCTGGAGTGATGGCTTCTATCTTGCCACAGTCAGCGAGCGGGGTAACTGGAAGGTGGTTGAGCAGTATGTCCAACAGCAAGGAAAGACGGGAAAGACGATGGGGGAATCTCTGCAACTGCGATTATTCACTTAAAGCCATGCGTCAAGCCATACCCTGCGGCTTGCCGCAGGGTTGTTGATTGAAGCAAAGAGAGATATATCACAAAAGGTGGGTGATGCGGCATTTCAGGCGGCATGATGCTCTGATGCACGGCGCGTTTACTCAAATGCCGTGGGAGGTGCTGAAGCCGACAGAGCGGCCTGCCGGATATTTCAATCGGCTTTGCCGCGAGATTATTTCCCAGCAATTGGGGAGTGGCGCGGCTCGCGCTATTGTGGCGCGGTTTCGGGCTTTGTTTCCCGCAGGACGCGCGACACCCGCGGGCGTGCTTGCTTTGTCCGAGGAGCAGTTGCGTGCTGTCGGCATGTCCTGGGCAAAGGCCCGTTCCCTCCGTGATCTTGCCGCGCGTGTCGCGGCACGCGAGATTGATTTTAAGAAATTTGCCGCGGCGGATGATGAGCAGGTGATTGCGGAATTGGTGCGAGTAAAAGGTATTGGACGCTGGACCGCGGAGATGTTTTTGATTTTTACGCTGGGGCGCGAGGACGTATTTTCATTCGGCGATTTTGCGTTGCGCAAATCGCTGAAGAGCTTGTACGGGCCGCACAAGACCCGGACGCAAAAAAGTATGGAGCGGATCGCCGCTCGTTGGGCGCCGTACCGGAGCTACGCGGCGCTCGCGCTATGGCATCACGCGGATAATAAGAGATAGGAGAAAACAACACACCAACAAACTCCAGTTTGTTGGTGTGTTGTAGGAACAAGTAATGATGAACGGTTTTATGAAAACGGCAAAAGTATTGTGGGGCGCTACGGATTTGGGCGCTCCGCATTTTTCGGGGGACTTATTGTGGAGAACCGGATTTCGGGCGCCGGACGGGTTTTTCCTTGTGGAGATTGAGGGCGCGACAACGCTCCTGCTCTCGCCTTTGGAAATCGGCCGCGCGAGAAAAGAGGCGCGGGCGGACCGGATGCTATTGTTTGATGATTTTTTGAAGAGGGGAGATACGCAAGCGCAGGGGCTCGTGAGATTTTTGAAAATGCAGAAAATTAATGAGATCGTGGTGCCACACGCTTTTCCTCATGGCATTGCGCGGATTCTCGGAGAAGTTTTTAAGGTGCATGACGGCGGGCATTCGCTGTATCCGGCGCGGCAGCGCAAATCCAAAAAAGAGATTGTGGAGATTGTGGCGGCTCAGCGCGCGACTGAAGACGCGGCGGCCGCAGCCGCCGCGTTTCTAACCGCCTGCACGATAAAGAAAGATCGGGTGTATGACGGCAGTCGCGTGGTCACGTCGGAAATCATCCGGCGGATTATTGATGATGTATTGTGGCAAAAAGGGTATTTGGCATCGGGCACTATTGTCGCGTGCGGTTTGCAGGCCGCGGATCCGCATCGTATGGGGAGTGGGTCAATCACGGCGCGCCAGCCCATAGTCATGGATATTTTTCCGGTGTCGCTCACCACGCATTACTGGGCGGATATGACGCGGACTTTTTTCAAGGGCGAGCCGTCGCACGATTTAGTCCGGATGTATGAGGCGGTACTTGGCAGTCAGCAGGCGGCGATCAAGATGATTCGCGCGGGCGTTGACGCTGGCGCGGCGCACCGCGCCGCCGCAGAGTACCTTTCATCCGCAGGATTCCCGACGCGCATTGCGGCAGGCAGAGCAGAAGGATTTATCCATGGCTTGGGGCACGGTGTTGGCATAGACATCCATGAGTCGCCCCATTTGTTGGGCGCGAGAAGTCAGATACTGGAAACCGGAAATGTGATTACCATTGAGCCCGGGCTTTATTATAAAAAAGCCCGAAAGGGGATCCCCGCCGGAGGAATAAGAATAGAGGATATGGCGGTGGTTACCAAAAATGGATGCAAGCCCATCACGGATTTTCCGAAAGATTTGAAAACCGCGGTGCTGTAAGCGCCGCGGTTTTAATTGATCCATACTTTCCTTCGGAGGCACAAGAGGGGTTTAACTCCAAGTTGTCCTTAGTGAGTGCCAGCCTCTTATGCCACCGAAAGAAGCTATATGATTATTATAATAGAGCGGGTGATGATTGCAAATAGCTGGATTTTTGGCATACTGCGGATATGGCGATTGAGATAAAAGAGCACGAGCTGTTGGCGCCGCATACGATCTATAAGATCGGCGGGGCGGCGCGGTTTTTTGCCGAGGCAAAAAATCGCGGGGAGCTGGAAGAAGCATTGCGTTGTGCCGCGGAAAAGCGAGCGCTGTTTTTTATCATGGGCGCCGGGTCCAATACACTCGTGTCGGATCAGGGATTTGACGGCATGGTGATACGCATGATTGGTGGGGAAATAAAAATTGACGGGGAGCGGATGATCGTGGACGCAGGCGTGATGATGGCGCGCGCGGCCTCGGAGGCCGCGCGGCAGGGACTCGCCGGATTTGCCTGGGCAATCGGCGTGCCGGGCACCATGGGCGGCTCGGTCCGCGGCAACGCCGGATGTTTTGGCCACGAGATGAGAGATGTCGTAGAATCCGTGCAGGTGCTGAAAATCACAAATTACAAATCACAAATTACAAACAAATCCGAGATCCAAAAGTCAAATTTCCAAATAACTGAATTGAACAGTGGTGAATGCGAGTTTGGCTATCGCGACTCTGTTTTCAAGCGGCATCCGGAGTGGGTGATTCTCTCGGCGACACTGAAGTTAGACAAAGGAGATCCGGCCACAATCCAGCAGGAGATACGCGCCATGAGTGCGGAGCGGGCGGCCAAGCAGGATATCGGCGCCAAGTCCTGCGGCTGTATCTTCAAAAATCCGTCGTGGCCGGATGCGCCGGGAGAAAAAGCAAATCTGCTCGCGCGTTTTCCGGAGCTTGCTCCGTTTGCGGGGCGATCCGAGATTCCTGCGGCGTTTCTGATTGACCGCGCGGGATTGAAAGGGAAAAGAGTGGGGCATATAGTCATCTCGGACAAGCACGCGAATTTTTTCATCAACGAGGGAGCTGGCATAGCCGAGGAGGTGCAATCGCTCATCGCGGCGGCAAAAAATACGGTGCAGGAAAAATACGGCATCACCCTGCACGAAGAAATCCACTATCTGGGATTTTAATTTGGGCGCTATCCCCATGACTCAAAAAGAATTTCTGGATGACCTAAGAAAAAATATCTATTGCCGACTTCAGCCCTCGCGGGTTCACGGTGTCGGCATATTTGCGATTCGCGATATCCCCAAGGGCACAAACCCGTTTTGCGGATCACGCGTGCCGCGATGGCGCGCTCTCCCTGTTAAAAAATTACTAGCGGATGCCACGATACCCGATGAGGTAAAAGAATTCGCGCTCGCGATTTATCCGGTGCGGGGCGACACTTTTTATTTTCCGGATCATAGCTTGAACGCCATTGAC
>OBEQ010570638.1_pt1 | contig 15659 bp, 21 predicted proteins | sample 1670901 | NCBI WGS metagenome assembly OBEQ01 (sample SAMEA104232315, study PRJEB22302) | groundwater metagenome | biome: forest; feature: aquifer; material: groundwater | place: USA | collected 2011-08-07 | depth 5.4 m | reverse complement strand
TATCGTCGTGTGTGGTTTCGTCGTCCATAATAAACACGTTTATTTTTTTAGGAATATATAAATTTCCTCTTTTTTATCTCGACCTTTAGGGATTATATAATTCAAGGGTTGCTAGGTAAGTGTTGATCGCCCTTGTTGATATAAACAACACAGTGCAGACGCGATTGCATCAAATACATCATCTTGTGAGGCAAGGGTTACAGTCTCCGGTAGTATTAAACGCACCATTTTTTGTACCTGTATTTTGTGATACACATCCCACAAGCCAGTCTCCTTAAATGTTTTGCTGTAGCGTTCGGTCTCGCTCCCCACCACATCAAATACTGAATCGTCGGGGGCGTTTTTTAAAAGCTCAAGCTGGTGCGCCATAAAAGCGTTGTCGCCTTGGTAGACCTCAAAGTCCTGCTCGTGCGCGCCCGCAAACCGGCTCTGGAGTTGGGCGGCTATCGAGCTAGCCGAGAGTTTCTTTTCGTCCAAAATAGAGACGAGCCGCTGGGGCGTGTTGGCGCTAAACTTTTTGCGGCCGTTTGCAATAACATGCTTGGCGAGCCCCAGCTCCTCGAGCCTGGCAAGTGCATTGTAGACAAACTGCTTGTGGAGTCCCGTTGCCAACACGAGCTTGGAAGAGCCCACGTCCCGCCGAGGCAAAAGGGCAAGATACACCCACGCTTCTTTTTCGCTCAAGCCAAAGTCCTGCAGGCCTTTGAGCAACTCCTTATTCTCACTTTGGTCAAGAATTTTTGACATATATCCAATTTAGCCTTTATTTGCATAGTATATAGGTCAGTATTTTAGTCGTCAATACTCCTTGACTTTATTCTAGACTATGATACACTTATTCCAGAACGCAAGAGTCCTTCACATCCATCGAAAAACGCCTTCGGGCAGCTGTTCTCCGGGCTTCAGGAGAGGGAGATTGCTATGCCGCTCGAAATTACCAAATATCAGGCTTGGCGCTTCTCGACTTCACCTCACCCAGAATACAACAAGCGCGGGAAGGGAGAGTTCGAACAGCTCGAGCCTAGGTACTCTCTGGGCCCAGCACGTGACACCTTCGAGGAAGCTTTGGCTGACCTCATAAGATGTCACGAGGGCTTCCGCAACGACGGATCGCTCCCGGTACCCCACCGAGATCGATTCGACGTAGTGGTGCCTGACCCCGAACGCCAGTTTGGCACTGGGGACTTGGCCAGGCAGTGGTAAGCCGGAGCGAATGATCCCTAGCTTGGCAACAGAACAGGGGATTGAGGTTGAAGAACCTTATAAAATCTTCCCGGTTTGGAGAATCCCGGAACAGATTCTCCTCTTAACTAGGTTCTTGAATTTCGATTCGAGAACCTTGAGAGATAGTTCTCTCACAATCACGCGCCCTGGGCGCATAAACATAGGAGAGTTCCATGCGCGTTTTTGTGAGCATTTCGCAAGGCGGCCCGGTGGAGCGGGCGATCAAGGTGACGTGCGAGCACGTCGGCCACACTGTCGTTGATGACCCGGACCAAGCTGAGCTCATCGTCACAGATTCCATAGGCGGTGCACAATTTTCACTTGATAGAAACAAAAACTGCAAGGTACTTTTCGCCCTAATCGGTACGCGCGATCCGGAAAGTGCTCAGTCCCTTAAAAGGACACACGCCGACCGCGTTGAACTGAAAGAAGAAGGGGACATAGTGCCCCACCTCATGGCTTCACGGAGGACAGGGGATTGAGGATTGCAAAAGGAGTGAGGTATGAATTTCGTGCGTGGGCATACTCACGGACACCTGATCATCAGCCTTGCGGGGCATTTGGGAGGAAAAATCCTATGGATTGACCTGGGTAAGGCAATCTTTCGACTTTCTGAAAACGGAAAGGGCTCGACTTTCTTAACCCCGCAGGAGACTCTTAAACATCTACGGTTTCTTGAGTTCCGCATGTTCTTGTATTATCTCAAAGTTCTCAAAACCGAGATGAAGAAACTGCGGAAGTTACGGAAACAGCTTCGCGCGCTCAACACACCGCCTCACAAAAAGTGAGGCGGTTCTTTCTTTTTGTTACAATATATATGTATGAATTGGTGTTTTGCGATAGTAAATGGGAAACTCGCTGAAATCTTTTTTGAGAAGAAAAAGAACGGCAAGTCGGCTATCAATGGCCATTGCTATGTCAAAGAAAGCGAGTACAAAACTGCGCGGGAGAAAAAGATGATTCGAGAAGATACTGCAAAGTGCCGGTTCTTATATCGAAAAGAGGAATACACCAGGAAAAAAACCGCCTAGTTGGCGGTTTTTGTTTTTAGATTGCGGTGCTTTTCTACCAGGTCGCGCTGGTCTTTATTTGCCTCGCGAACTACTTCACGCAATAGTTTTTTCTTTTCCTGAGATGAGGCATCACGAAAGAACGCCGAAAAATCGGTCTTCGGCTCTTCTTTGCCCCGACCAAAAAGGAAATTCAACATATATCTATGATATTAGAGCTGCTAACTCATCTTCATTATACGCTCGCTTGAGGTGGGGGTCAATCTTGTCGATGTTGAGTGCAAGCTCCTCGAAATCAGTTTCAAAATCTTTAATAAGGAGGTTCAACTCTACTTTGCTGCCAAAACGTACCTTAGCAGCGTTTACATTCTCTCGCGAACGCATAAAAGATTTGATGAAGACTTCCTTCGACACATTCCTGTGCTCTATTTCTTCACGTTTTTTCGTGAAGTTCCAAGCTTGTAAGGGGTCTTGATAGATAAAATAAATCTCGACTTTTCTTGTATGCGCGAGGGAGCGCTCAATGTTCTCTAGGGCATTTCCGTAGGCAAACGTGCCATCAAGTATGACATTTATGCTCTTTTTCAATGCATGATCATAAAGAATATGCACACCTTTAGTTGCCGCTTCTTGAAAGACATGTGCGTCGGCCCCCACGTAGCCTGGACAAAGCGAGCGGATTTCATCTGCATCAATACGCAGAGGTTTTTCTTTAAAACGGCGTGTGAGTTGTTTGGAAACTTCGGTCTTTCCCGCTCCAGGTGAGCCAGCCATAAAAAGAGTGACCGGGTGAGTGTCCGGAACGCACTTATCGGCGGTACAAAACCCATCAATTATAAGCCTACGGTTTGCTTTGACCCATTTAGCTGCTTGAGTCGAGCGTTTTTCTTCTTCTGGAGTCAACATATTTATTCAATCTCCAACAAAACAGGGCAGTGGTCGGAGCCGAGGACGTCGGCCAATATGGAGGCCTTTTTTACTTTTGATTTGAGGGCGCTCGAGACAAAAAAGTAGTCGATGCGCCAGCCGACATTGCGGGCGCGGGAGTTTGCCCAATGTGTCCACCAGGTGTAGTGGCCATTGCCTTGGGTAAACAGGCGGAAGGTGTCGACAAACCCGGCTTTTATAATTGCGTCGATGCCTTCGCGCTCTTCGTTTGTGTAGCCGTGCTCGCCCTCGTTTTGCTTTGGGTTGGCTAAGTCGTCTTGCGTGTGGGCGACATTGAGGTCACCGCAAAAAATCACCGGCTTCTCTTTTTCGAGCTCTTTTATATATGCCAAAAATGCTGGGTCCCATTGCGTGTGGCGCAAGGCAAGGCGGCTTAGGTCGTCTTTGGAGTTTGGAGTGTACACGGTTACCACAAAAAACTTTTCAAACTCTGCCGCGATAACGCGACCCTCAGCGTTTGGGTCGCCATAGCTATCGATATGCAGTTTATATTTTTTGCACAACGCTTCGGGCAGCCCAAGCCGCACGCTTATCGGCTTTTCTTTAGAAAAGATCGCGGTGCCGCTGTAGCCTTTTTTTTGGGCCGAGTTCCAATACTCTTCGTAGCCAGCCAAATCAATTTCGGCCTGGCCCTGCTGCGCTTTTGTCTCCTGCAAACAAATAACGTCCGGTTTGTACTTCTCAATAAGCGGCACAAACAGGCCTTTTTTGTGCACGGCCCGGATGCCGTTTACGTTCCACGAGACAAGCTTCATACACCTAGTATACTGAACCTATGCGATTGGTGACACTCCTTTATATAGAAAGAGGTAGCGATGTGCTGCTTGGCAAAAAGAAGGTGCGTTTTGGCGCCGGATACTGGAACGGGTTTGGTGGCGGGGTAGAAGAGGGGGAGAGTTTGGAGCAGTGCGCCTGCCGCGAGGCACAAGAGGAAGTTGGATTAACCGTACTGCCTGAGGATTTAGTAAAAGTCGCGCACATAAAGTTCCATTTTGAGGAAAAACCAGAGTACGACCACGATGTGCATACTTTTATAACAAAAAAGTTTACCGGCGAGCCGGTCGAGACCGAGGAGATGGCCCCGCAGTGGCACCCGCTTGCCGCCCTGCCGATGCAGGAGATGTGGCCGAGCGACCCCTACTGGGTGCCGCTCGTGTTGCAACAGGGCAAGACAATCGAGGCGACCTGCACCTTCATCGGCCGCGAAAAACCCTTCCCGGTCGGGAAGTTTGAGTACAAGGAAGTGATATTTTAATTTAGTTAGACAAAGAATCCCAAATGACGCGGAAAAGATCCTGCTGCATACGCACCAGCGCATCCGTTTTGATAACAATCGTTGTAATAGGGTGGGTAAGTGAGTGGACGACAATGCTCTTCGGCGTAATAGCCATATTGGCGTCTAGTTTTGCACCCTCGGGGAGAAGCCGCACCTCCTCGCGATAGTTCCGCTCCGTCTTTTTGTAGGCGCGGCCGGCATCCGAGGCGACAAGCACAACCTTTGTGTGTAAATCGATCTTCAATCGCTGCTCGATGAATTTTTTAAAATACGCTTTATCAAATAAGTCCCAGCGCTCTGGGTCGCCCAAGACATAGTAGTTGTCGCCGTCTCGCAACTCGGACAACATCTCGTCGTAAACACTACGCATCGCCTCGACGCCACGGTAGTAGCGGATGACCGAGTCGTTCCCGCGCAAAGAGTAGAGTGCTTGCAGCTCGGGGAAGGATGCTTGCAAGGAATTTTTTTGCTCTTCCAAAATTCGCTCGAGCCGCTCTGGGCTCTCGGCCACAAAGACCTTTTTTAAACCGCGCTCCTCGACACCGACCAGCCCTTTTGCCCGCAGAGACTCTACAACCGCATATATAGTGGTGCGTTTTACCCCAGACTGCCGCGCGATCTTGAGAACTACCGAGGGCCCAAGCTCCAACATTGCCAAATAGACTGCCCCCTCGTGCGTCGAGAGCCCCGAGCGGACAAGCATTCTTTGCAGTGATTCTCTATTTTGCATACTTCTGTCGGATTTTTAGACAAATTTAAAACCTTATAAAATAATACTTTATACCTATATTTTAAGCAACTGTTGACTTTTTTGACGATATTTTAAACCTAACATACGCTTAAGCAGGTCGAACTGGGCAATTATTAGAGTTCGTAGTCAATACGTAGAACTATGAAAAACCCACTAAGTGCAAGCCAAGGTAAAAGTGTGTTCGCGGCTCAAGGCAAAGAGGTCTTTGCTGCGCAGGGTAGGAGTGTTTTTGCCGGGCAGAGCCAACAGACGTTTGTTGGTCAGGGCGTGAGCATGTTCGCTTAGGCAACCGCAAAAACCGCTTAGGCGGTTTTTGCTTTAGGAACCAATATGCAAAAGATAACTGAACAAGAATATTTAGCCTTTTTCCCTGGACAGGGCTTGTACTGGATGCCTCACTGGGGAAAGGTCGTGGAAGTGTACACCGCACAGGAAGCACGCGGCTTGCTTTCTGCTGCTTACCAGTATGTCCAACATAAAAAAATACCGCCTGAACTTAATGATGGTGCAAAAGAAAAAGTTCTCCAACTTGCAGCTTTTTTAAAAAAGAAAGGGGCTCGATACAGCCCCCAACGCCCGGTTATAGAAAATTTTCCATCGCTGAAATTTGGAAAAACACGGTCATCTGGTACGCGGAGTTTTGTAAATAGAAAAGAAGTTAATTGGAGCACTATTGAAAACACTCTTAAAGATCGGGGGTTTAAGCTACGCAAACGAGAGTTCTTGGACAACGACTTTGACTCGCTCTGCCCTGTATATTATTTAGTGAGCGAAGAAAGGGGAGTGATTTCTGAAGGAAAGGGGCTCACCGACGAGCAAGCTCGGAGGTCGGCGCTGGCCGAAGGAGTTGAGCGCATTTTCGGGGTTGCGCCCACTTCTCAAAAAAATCTAAGACTTGATACATACAAAAACCTCTATCGGGACAAGGATTGGGATTTGGGAACAATCGTAGGGCCAAGAGACACGTTTGATAAAAACAGTATTACCGAGTGGCTTCCTGCAACTAACATAAGTAGGAATGAGAAGTGCTATGTGCCTGCAGAGATTAGTTATTTTGGATATTCCCCGCAGCGTACTAAAACCCGGCTCTTCTCTCTGTATCACACAACCGGGCTCGCGTGTGGCTCGTCGATCGAGGAAGCGGCGCTAAATGGAATTTTTGAAATACTCGAACGAGATGCCTATTGGATAACTATGCGCTGCAAATTAAATACCGCCGATATAGATCTTAAAAAAGTACCGAGCCTTGACCAAAACATTTTAAAAATAGTTACTGCACTTAATAAAAAAGGGGTTTTATTGCATGTAAAAGATATGTCTCTCGATTGGGGAGTGCCTATTGTCCATGCAGTGCTTGAGGATACGTCCGGTAGACTCCCAGCTTTTACTCACGGCACAGGAGCCGGCTTTACGTGGTCCACCGCAGTAGCACGTGCAGTATGCGAGGTACTGCAGATGTATGTCGGGCAATGTGCCGTGGTGCAAGAACGGGGAAATTGGCAAGAAATAGGAGCAGTCTCTGGCGCTTCAGCACAACCGGTACTTATGTGGTCGGACCCATTGTATAAAAATAACCTCCTGCACCTAACCACTCCGTTGGATAAAAAATGGCGGCCCCGTGAGACGATATCCTCTGTCGAAGAGCTTCTTGCACATCTAAAAAACAAAGGTCACGAAGTGTTAGTCACTGAACTTGCGAGTAGAGGAGATTTAAAAGTTGTGCGAGTGCTTGTTACCAACGTTACACAACCGGACCCGAGGCTCGAGAGAATATCTCCTCGTCTTGAAAAATGGCGGAAAAAGGAAGGACTCCGAGGATTTTTTACTGACTCAATACTCACCTAACTATAAGGAAAAGGGCTGGCCCTTACCGTAACTTTTGGCGGCAAAAATCGTTCTCAATGGTAGAGGAACAACCGGGAGTATAGGTAATGGACCGACAGGAGATGCTGAAAGAAGAGTTTGGATTGGACGTGCCAAACAAGCTGACCGAAGGAGAACAGGAAAAAATCGACGGCATCCAACAACTCTTTACCGAGATGTGGCAGGAGTATAGGCAAGAAACGCTGGCGGTGTTTCTTGCCGCGGCCCAAGCCCTGCACGGCGCATTTTTGAAGGATGTGCTACAGTGCCCCGAATTTGTTATTGCCTATTGTCAACAAAAACTAAGCCCGCAGGAAGTGGGCAAACGCCGGGCTCTTGAGAGAGCTCTGCGTCAAGCCGGCATTGCCTCCGCCAAGCGGACCCTGCAAAAACTCGCCGCAGCCGCCGACTAATTTTTAGTTCGGTGGTTTTTATTTAACTTTAATCGCCTATAATACGGCCATGCGAATCGCCAGATACGTAAACTGCGCCAAAGAGGAAGTGGAGGCGCGAAAGTTCAACATCTGGATTGGATGCAGTTTGGGTAATAGTTACTTCACCAAAGAACACTTGAAAGCATTTATCCTTTGGGCTCTCGACCACACTAAAGAGGATATACTTGTCGCCATACCCGACAGAATTCAGGCGACAAACCTACAAGTGCTCGACAGGAACACACCAGAGAGGGCTTTAAAAGTTGCGATGCAAGAAGGAGACAAGAGATTCGCTCTTCTGCAAGAAATTGTTACAGCACTTCCTCTTGAAAAACAACATTTGGTCAAAATGGCACGCTGGGAGGAGCTAGAGCGCTCCAAGTATCACGAGTATCGAGTCAAAGTTATTTTTGATGAGTTTAAAAAGAAAGGTGCTTTTTATGAGTACGTGCTCAATATAGTAAAAGCTAACCCAAAAGTGCAAACAAAAAATCCAAGCCTCGAAGGCCTGGAGAAATTGGCCGAGTATGTTTTGTATGAAATCCCCATTTTTCTCAACGGCGTCAAGTTTGGAGGTTCGCGCGCAGAGGGAGGAAAGGTCTATTCGCTTATTATCTACCCGGGGTTCGGGCTCTTTGACGAGCTATGCGATGGTTTGCAAAAACACACACTCTTCCCAGAGCTTTCAGCGCAGCTAAAAATTACTAACCGGCAAGCGATGCTGGAAGCGTATGTGGAATAACAGTTATCCCTATTTCCTCCTCACCCTGTGGAATTTTTTGTGGATGTCGTGCAGGTGTTTGTCGGTAACGTGGGTGTAGACCTGGGTTGTGGCGATGTTGGCGTGCCCCAACATCGCCTGTACACTGCGGAGGTCGGCGCCGTTTTGCAAAAGGTCGGTGGCAAAGGAGTGGCGGATAACGTGCGGGGTTACTTTGCGCGTGATGCCCGCTTTGATTGCGTAGTGTTTGACAATGCGCTCGACCGAGCGCGGGGTAAGCCGCCCGCCCGCGCCGTTGCGGCTGAGTTGCACAAACAGGGCATCGTCGAGGTCTTTGCGTTTATATAAATATTCTTTAATCGCGCGTTTGGCGGCGGGGGAGAGGAATACCACCCGCACCTTCTCGCCTTTGCCACGCACCGAGAACTCGTCGCGCGAGAGGTCGAGGTCGCGGCCGAGGCTGCACAACTCGGAGACGCGCAGGCCAGTCGAGAAAAAAAGCTCCAATATCGCGCGGTCGCGGAGTGATACAAGCGATGTGTCGCTCGGCCCCTTGAGTAGACGCTCGAGCTCGCTGCTCGAAATCAAATCCAAATCGCGGCTGCCAACTTTGGCCAGCTCGATGCGCTCGGGGTTGAGCGACTCGACCCCGCGTTTACGCAAAAATTTTAAAAACGCGCGCAGCGAGATCATATAGTAGTTTTGTGTCTTGTGCTTCATCGTGCCGCTGGTACCCGCCTGGCGGTTGAGGTGCAAGCGGAACTCGCGCACCGCCTGCTCGGTGATTTTTGCAGGGGCAATAATTTTGGAAAAGGCCAAAAAGCGGCTCAAATAGCGGTCATAATTTTCGACCGTTTTGATGCTGCGGCCCCGCTCAATCTCCAAGTATTCCAAAAACTGGTTTTTCATCTCCTTCAAATCTGCAGACATATATCAAGTGTCGCACAATTGTATTGTATCTGCTATCATCGGTGGGGAACACACTTGGACAAAAACTCAACGTGAGGCGAGAAATGTCACTCGACGAAATACTGCGGGTTGCATCCGTCTATAACCAAAATCAGGAACGTATCGCAGGCTCACCCCCACCCCTCAGCCAAGGTGCGTCCGTTTACCCCAAGTCGCCCGTCCCCGACCACTGGCCTGAATGGTCTAAGGAAAACTGGGCCCGCCCGGCGGTAAGAAACTCGAGAAGCGCACCACACACCGTGACATTTGTGCGCTATGTGCGAGGCAGGTGGCAATTCACCCTCTACGGAAGGCCGCCAGAGAGGGATGATAGTTGGTTTGAGGCCGAGCACTTCGAGCTAGCGCCGCACTAGCCGAGCTGGCCTGCTTAGCCCCCACGACCTGCCGCTGACAACATCAGCGGTTTTTATTTTTTTGTACGAGACGAAACTTACTTCAGTTGTCGCACATACACTAGTTTGCTACAGTGCGGCCTGGCACATTCTCCGGAGGACCGTACAGATGCGTATGCTTCATTGTAGCGTGTAACTTTTTGTAAGGCGTCCAAAGACATAACGCGACACCATACTCCTCAAAAAGCCTTACATCTGGAGCAGATTTAAGCCCCCTTGCAAAATATGTCAAGGTATGCTACGATGCAATATATGCTTACCAAGCGTAAAAAGGCGGCCACGATTAAAGAAGTTGCCTTGCACGACACAGACACTGGCTCGGCCGAGGTCCAAATCGCTGTGTTAAGCAAGCGCATCGACGAGCTTGCCTCACATTTAAAGAAACATCTCAAAGACAAGCACAGCCGGCGCGGCCTTTTGCAGATGGTGGCCGACCGCCGCACGCATTTGAAGTATTTGGAGAGCAATGACAAAAAGCGCCACAGTGCAATTGTCAAAAAGCTTGGGCTCAAAAAGTAGTTCGCCTCTTTCATACTCTCTGTCGTATACTGTATAGGGAGTGCTGTGTTATTTTTTGTTCGTCAGCAGCATTTTTTAATTACTAGTTTTATTTTTATAACCTAGCGAAGCGAGAGAAAAGAATTCTTTCTTTTCAGAGCGAGCGACGGTTATATAAAGTTCATAACTTTATATGGCAATCATCAAACACAAAGGCCAGCGTGTCGGCATTTTTATAGACACGCAAAATCTCTACCACAGCGCAAAAAATTTGTACAAAGCAAAAGCAAACTTTGGCGCGGTGGTTAAGGAAGCGCTGGCCGGGCGCGTGCTGATACGCGCGGTGGCGTACGTGATACGCACCGAGAGCGAGGAAGAAAAAAGTTTTTTTGAGGCACTCAACAAAATCGGCATCGAGACCAAGGTCAAGGACATACGCGTGTTTGCCGGCGGTGCCAAAAAGGCCGACTGGGACATCGGGATGGCGATAGACGCAATTGCGATGTCGGAAAAACTCGACACGATAGTGCTGGCAACCGGCGACGGCGACTTTGTCCCGCTTGTCGAGTACTTGCGTTACACGCAGGGCTGCCAGGTTGAGGTCATTGCCTTTGGCAAGTCGGCCTCGGGCCAGCTGCGCGAGGCTGCCGACGACTTTATCGACATCTGCGACAACCCGCGCACCTACCTCATCGGCTACCGTGGCGGTGCCTCCGGCGTGCGTAGCTACATCCCCGGCTTTTCGGGTGGCGCTGCAAAAAACGAAGCGGCCGATGAAGGTGTCGACGAGGGAAAAGAAGTCTACGACGACACCGACCCAGAAGAGTAGCCTCCTGTTATTTAGTTAAAGCTCCGCACCACGCGGGGCTTTTATTTTCTAGCGAAGCGAGCGACGAAAATATAGGTGCAACCTCTATTTTGGGTAAAAAAAACCACCCGAGGGTGGTTAGACAACCATATGGACCAGCAGAACTTACATTTCGCAGCTCACTTCATGCGAGCGGTTGTGCCACAACACCAACAGGAGCAGCGGCTGTCCCAACCGCACCAACAGGGGTAACGCTGATAGATTCGAGTATCCCCATTATTTTATTTTGCTTGAATGCAAGAAGGGGGATGTGTTGAATTTCAGCCGCCGGCAAGAGCTGCGAACCGGGAAGCCGGATTGTCCCGGCACCAAGCAAGAGTTGGGCCAGAGCGCTCGGAAAGTCAATCTTCACGGCGTTCGCCGCCCATCGGTAGTCCGTCGTCTGCTTGAGGAACTCACGATGGAAGATGCCGTTATTCGAAATGATCCACCTCCGGTTGAGCCTCACATGGACCCACATAATGGCCCACGCGATACTCAACACAAAGGATACCCCCAGCGCAGTGTCGCCCGGATGCATAGGAGCGAGATGGACGAACCACCGCCCGATGCTTCCGAGCACGGTGAATTTGAATTCCGTCGACAGCCAATAACCCAACAGGACGACAGACCCAGCGACAATAAGCGCCACGAACGCCGACGTGCGCGAGAGATCGACTGAAAGTGCCAACATAGTCACGACCAGCGCGACAAGCCAGAGCCAGCCGGTGACGTGGCCGAGGCCATCAAGCCCCGACCACTCAAGCAGATAGACGAGGTACCCGATGATAATGAAGGGTGTCGTCAGTACGAGGGCTGGGTAGTCGTGCAAAACGACCTCGTCCGGCTTCCCGAACACAACGTGTTTTCCAAAAGCACTCCACAAGGAGTGGCACATATGACCAATTGCTTTCATGACAGGCATTGTCTTAGACCCCTTCAAGCCAGTGTGGGCCCTTTGTGGGCAACAAGTTCCATAGGGCAAAGTACGCTATCTTACATATACTGTCAACTTGACGAAAGAGCGCCTGCACGGTACTTTTGTGGCGGATGAAATGGCTCTGCCTAGAGGGTTGAGCTTTTGAGGAGGAGCAGATGCGACGTTTATTGTTGATGGCCACGGGCCTTGTGGCCGCGTGGTACGCCCTGCGCTTGGGGCACTACCGCTTCGGGCCGATTGTGGCAGCCACCATCCCAGCGAGTTTCCCAAAAGTGTTTGAGGATATCCGCCTCCAGGGCTTGCTGCCTATCTTCGGCATCGCCGCAGTCGCGGCGATGGGAAGTGCCGTCGCCATCGTGGTGTTTCTGCGTAAGTTGTTCGCCACGAAACGCGAAGATACCTACACCGAGGCGCCGGGCGTCTTTTGGACGATGCTGGTCTTGGCTGCGGCGGCCTTCAGCTTTGGCGTCTTTGCGCAGCCCTTGCGCTTTGGCGCCCAGCCCTGGCGCTGGCTTGGCAAGCTCGACCCGGAGTGGGTAGTCCTCGGCCTGGCGGCCGCGGCGCCGACGGGGATGCTGCTGGTGTCATTGTTTCTCGAGGTGGTCGCGCGGCTCTTTGGCGGATACAACCGCGACCAGACGCTCTCTCAAATCAAAGAGCATCTGGCAGTTTTGGTTGTCGAAGCTGATGCTCGCAGGAAAAGCCAGGCGCGTGCCGGTTTCGACTGGGTTGCTTGGAGAGCTGGGATCGAAGCCTCCCTGGATCAAGTCAAGACCAGGCTCGATCAGAGTCGGTTGTCCGAGGAGCTCCGGGCGGAGATCAGAAAGGCTGTTGCCAGCTTGCCTCCCAATGTCGAACTGGAGGCAATCGACCGTCTCAAAGCGATCGTCGATATGCTAACCGGCAATGAAGAAATCGATGTGGAGCTGGTCGAGAAGGTTAACTCGCTACTGGAAGTAGTCAAACCAAAAGCGAGCTTCCTGCCACCAGGCACATTGCAAGGCACCGGGGAAGGAACCTCCAACGGCGCAGCAGCCGAACAAAAATAGCTCTCACCCCCAGCCACCAGCTGGGGATTTTTTATGGAAAGAAAAAAGAGGACCAGTGTCCTCTTTGAGACCTCGCTGCATTTTAGCTGCTAGTGGTTGGCACCGCGGGTCGGCGGTTTTCTCTACCCTTCCAACGCCCCCATACCAAAAACCAGAGGTGGGAACGCAGCCTCTGGAAGTCGGACTTCTGGGATTCATTTTGTACTGCCTGGAGGCCTTTCTCAGTATTGATTTCAGCCTTGATCACCAGCGCGTAGGAAGGGGTTTCGGGGTATTCCTCCCCCATATACTGCTTCCAGAGCATACACAACCACTCGCGGCTCTTTTGGATTCCCTCGAGCTTATTTTCTTCGTATACCAAACGAGCTCTTTGGCATCGACTCTGATAGTTACCCTCGATGCGCGTTTGGCTGAAGTCGCTCATCTTGGCACTCACAATTCTGCTCACACCGGCAAAAATGAGCCCGAGTAGCAGCGAGGGGGCCTGACCGCTGTGCGCAGCTTCAGGCAAATAGGGGAGGAGGAAAGGCCCAACCGTTTGGGCAAAGAAATAGCCAATGCCGCCCGAGAGCGCCATCACGATCCCGCGCATACCCGCCTTCGAGTAGAGGATGTTAAGCAAGTTGCTCTGGCTACGCGACCCCCTAAAGGTTTGAAGGGCGGTTTGGTACTGGATTCTTGCATTTTTCAATTCTTCCAGCTGGGCCTTTTTATCTCGCGTGATGCTCCTTGCATGCGAAAGGACTATGTTTTCTACTTGGGTCAAATATTCCCAGTCAGGGGTACCCCGGCGGGCAGAGAGTGTGCTGAATTTATCAGCTTGACGGTTTGCTTGCCTGCCTTCTACTGTGCCGCGGAGCCCCTCGTCGTCGGCGGCATGTATCGCGTACGCAAAATTAAGCGCTGCGTCCGGGTCAAGCCAGGTCATTGTGACTAGCTTTTTACGCCCTTGGCGCGGCCTCTTGGCCGTCGTCTTGCTTATTGTGGTCACGTATAACTCCTCTCAAAATGCATCTGCAGAGATTATACAAACTAAATAACTAAAGTCAAATGCTGTTGGCAAAAGAAAAAACCGAGCCAGTTGGGGCTCGGGGAATTTACGTCTTGCACTATTGTGTCTGGGCAAACACCGGGTGGATTTTTTGCCTTTCCGTATCGAGTTTTTGTTGTTTTCGTGCTTCCACTTCTGCAGCACATTTCGCCAAAAAACACTGTTGCTGGGCGACCAGGTCCTCGGCGTACTCGAGCGCTCTGCAATCCGGGGGGAAGAAGTGGATACCGGCGTGCACTATGCGCGTGCTGTGTTCGACCTCGGTGGCCACCACGTAGCGGATGTCATCTTGCTTGGCACGCAAACGGCGCAACGCGCCAAGTACTGTCTCCCGCCGCAGCACTATCCGGACCCACCCGGCTATCGCCCCTTCTGCACTCATAAAATACATCTGGACATGGGGGTCGGGTATCCGTCGATCGAGCATCCCCACCGATATTGGCTTGATCCCAAACGCTGCCCCAAATATGGGCTCCGGGGAGCTACAACAGAGAGTTCGGTCGAGCGGGACGACATATTTGATCCACGGGAATTCTTTGAGCAGGGCCGCGGCCTCAACGTCTTGGGTCGAGACACTGCTCCACCTGCAATTGCGCCACAACCCACGCGCCAACATCTGTATGGTTAACATTTACGCTCCTTACTGCAGCATTGCCGCCCCAACTTCCGATGTCAGAATACCTCCAAAATATATTTAGTCAAGTGCACATGCCTGGCTTTTGTTTTGGGCCTGTTTGGCGTACAGTGGCAGGTATTATGCAAAGCAAAAAGTTTGAGACACAGTTGGGCGGCCGGGTCTTGAGCGCCGAGTTTAGCGACTTGGCCGAGCAGGCAAACGGCTCGGTGATTGTGCGGTGGGGCGAGACAGCCGTGTTGGCAACTGCCGTGATGAACGAGCGCGAGCGCCTCGACATCGACTACTTCCCGCTGACTGTCGACTACGAGGAGCGCTTTTATGCGGCCGGCCAAATACTCGGCAGCCGCTTTGTGCGCCGCGAGGGCCGCCCGAGCGAGGATGCGATACTCTCGGGCCGTGTTGTTGACCGTACCGTGCGGCCGCTTTTCCCGGCCCACATCCGCAACGAGATACAAGTAATTATCACTGTCTTGGCGCTCGACGTGGAAGACCCAGCCGTAGTTGCGGTAAACGCGGCCTCGCTTGCCCTAGCAACATCCGATATCCCGTGGGGAGGCCCCGTCGCTGCGGTGCGTATTACCGACGCAGAAAAAAAATTCAACCTCCTTGCCTGCGGCAAGGAGGGTACTATCAATATGATCGAAGTCGAGGCCAGGGAAGCCTCGGAGGAGGCGGTGGCCGCAGGGTTTGCACAAGCGGTGGAAGAGCACAACAAGATTCTAGAGTGGCAACAAAAAATCGTTGCCGAGATTGGCAACACAAAACGTGTGATGCCAGCGCCGGAGTTGCCAGCCGCAGTAACCGACCTCTACAATGCCGAGTTTGCAGCAAAAATAAGCACGGCGGTTTTTTGTGGCGAGGCGGGAAAGAAAAGTATTTACGCACTAAAGAAAGAGTTCCTGAACCGCGTCGGGGAAGTGGAAGAGTTGGGAGCATACAAAAAAACTGCTGATCGATTTTTTGAGGATAAAGCCGACGAGGAGATACACCGCGGCGCAGTTGAAGACGGCACCCGTGCCGACAACCGCGCCTTCGACGAAGTGCGGCCC
>OBEQ012753804.1_pt1 | contig 15660 bp, 19 predicted proteins | sample 1670901 | NCBI WGS metagenome assembly OBEQ01 (sample SAMEA104232315, study PRJEB22302) | groundwater metagenome | biome: forest; feature: aquifer; material: groundwater | place: USA | collected 2011-08-07 | depth 5.4 m | reverse complement strand
TGACGGAATAAATAGAGGATATAACAAAACCAATCCGATGAATTTATTTGAGAGTCAAGACATAAAGGATAGGAGATGGTACAGCAAGGGAGCTATTATGAATTCTACTGCTGGATGGTTAAAAAGATTTCCTTTTAAAAGAAAAGCTAGGGCTGCTGGGTTTTTTTCTGAGAAAAGTGATAAAAAGTTAATTGACTATACTTTTGATTTACATGGTAATGATATAACTAGGGGAGAATTACAGAAGAAAGATTCCCGCCTGTGTCTTGAATTGAAAAAAAGAGGATTAATTGATAAAATTAAAACTATCAGAAGAGTGGGTGGCTTTATGAATTTTGAAGAATGGAAAAATTATGGAATTAAAAGAGAATATAATAAAATAAATCCCATAAGCTTGGCACATGGCCAAAATAATGAAGAAAGAAGCTGGTATGCAAGGGGAAGTTATATGAGAAAAGAAAAATGGTTAAAAAGATTTCCTTTTAAAAGAAAAAGAATTGAAGGAAGATGGAGAACCTATAATGAGTGGAAAAATTATGGAATGAATAGGGGGTATAATGAACTTAGTCCTGTTAGTTTAGAAAAAAGTGAAGATAGAGAAGATAGAAGTTGGTATAGTAAAGGGACTATTATGAAAAAAGAAAAATGGTTAAGTAAATTTCATTTTAAGAGAAAAATAATTTCCAATAGATGGAAAACTTATGATGAATGGTTAGATTATGGTTTAAAAAAGAAATATGATAGTAAAAACCCCGGAAGTTTAATAAAAAGTGAAAATAAAGATGAAAGAAGATGGTATCAAAAGGGAAACGATATGAACAAGAAAGAAAAATGGTTGGAAAGATTTACTTTTAGTCGAGAGATCAAAATTAGCGGCTATTATAAAAATTTTGAGAATTTTGAAAGAGAAATGTTGGAAGCTATTGAAGAGAATGATGGTTTATTTCCTATTCAGAGAGAATTTGTTAAAATGGGCAGAGGGAGTTTAAATCAAGCAATGTATAGTTATTACGGTGGCAAATATGCAGTTATGGAAAGAATAGGCTATAATGAAGCTAAAATACAAGAGTTAGCCTCTGAGCTCGAAGAGATTTTAAAAGAAATATAATTTTGATACTACTTTATAATTACTATTTATAGAAAGCTTTAAAAAATTGAATATTCCATTAAAAAGATGGAAAACAAATCTGACCAGGCTTTTTTGGAAAGACTTAGCAAAGAGGCTAAAGAAAGACTAAAAAGAAGATTCCAATGGGGCGAAGAATTAGTTTCTGATATGAGAGAAGGTGGAAAAGTTCCTTATCCCGCACAAATAACTAGGGTTTATGAAATGGTAGAAAATGGAACGAAAAGAGTTGTTCTTGCAGATTCAACTGGCTTTGGAAAAACTTATGTTAGTACTATGGTTTTGGGATTACTTAATAAGGGAAAGGCAAAAAGACATAAAGTTTTATTAATCGCTCCAAAGCAATCTCTTAGTACTGCTTGGGAAGAAAGCGAGATCAATGGTTATATTGCAGGATTAGGAATAGATAATGGAAGGTCTTTAAGAATTAGAAATTTAGAGAATGGAAATCTAGAAAATGGCCTAAAAGGCACGGATATTGTTAGCATAAATTATGAGAAATTTAGCTGCTCAACTTCTGAAAAATATATGGTCCCTATTTTAAACATGGCTAAAGATTTAGATCTTATAATTTTAGATGAAGGGCAAAATGCTGGGGGAGAAATAAGAGAAAAAAATATAGAAAGACTTGTGCAGAGCACTTTAAATAAAAGGTTTATATATTTAAGCGCCACACCTGGACAGAATGGATTGGAAGATTTAGGTATGGCTCTCCATATTATTGATCCTAAAAATTATCCTCTTGAAGAATATGATAATGAAGCTGATCCTACGGCTATCAGAGACATGATTGCAACTGGAAGATGGTTTAATTCAGATAGAGAAACTGTTAAAGAATTATTTGGTTTGTCTACCTTGAAGATTAATTCTCCTGTTTATTGTGATATTGGTAGTTATTATGCAAAACGTTATCTAAATGTTTGGGAAAATGGTGATTTGAGTATTATGCATAAAATCTCTCAAATGAGGAAACATCTTCTTCTAGGAAAATTAAGAAGTAAAGAAGGAAGAGCAGATTTAGAAGCCTTGCTGGAGAGTTTTCCTAAGGATGATAGTATAATTACATATACCCATCTTAAAAGAGGCATCAGTGAAGAATTATTAGAATTTTTAGAGAATTTTTATGGTAAGGATCAAGTAGCTATGATTAATGGGGATGTTAAAGATGTTGATAAACGCATTGAAATTTCAAGGAGATTTGGAGATGGAGAAATTAAAGTATTGGCAAATAGCCTTCGTACTATGGGCGAAGGAGTTCCTTGTACTGCTGGAGAAAGAAATGTTAGATTATTATTTTTAGAAGAACCCTTTAACCACGGACAATTAAATCAATGTATTGGACGCCCTTATAGGCCTGGACAAAAAGGAAAAGTAGATGTTTATTTTGTCTTGGGAGAAAATGAATGGCTTAAAGGAAAAATGAATGAAATAAGGGAAAGCGGTAGATTAGAAAAAAGATATGGTGTTGTATTCCCAAAAGGTTGGAGAGATACGTTGATTGATTTTGATATTTATGAAATTATGCAAATGAAAGATAAAATTGATAGAAAAAAAATTAGGAATGCTCTTCCATTAGATGAAGCCGAAAGAATGATTATGTATTGTAATGAGGAGAATCCTGCAAGTGTTAGATCAGCTCAAAAAATAGGAATTTTTCGAAGTCTTCCTATAAAAAGCAAAAAAAGTTTTGCAGGAAATAAGATGAAGGAATTTACAGTGAAAGGCCATACATTATATGGGGCTGGAGAAAGAGAATTATATAAATCAAGTCTTGGAAAAGGTAATTTTAATGAAGAATCAAGAATTATGTTAGAAGCTCACGCTGATGAGAGAATTTTAGATACTTCTGCAGGAGATACTGCAAGGTTGATGAGAAGAGTTATTGAAGGAATAGAAAAAAAAGAGGGACGTCAATTTGAAAAGTTATTGGATGTCGGTTGTGGCACGGGAGTGGTTTCTAGAGTTTTAGAAAGAGAAATGACTAATTTGGATCTCGATAGAAGAATGCTTGATGTTTGTAGACAATATGGGTTGGGGCCTTCCAAACAAGGATTTATGACTAATCTTCCGTTTGAAAATAAAAAATTCGATTTAGTAACTGCTTCGTATAGTTTATTTTATTTAAATCAAAAAAATGGAGAAAGAGAGATGGAAGAAGCGTTTCTTGAAATTAATCGCGTATTAAAAGAGAACGGTTATTTTATCGCGTCTCTAAATAGAAAAACTACTATGAACGATTTCAATACTATTTCTTCTATGATGCCTTATTATGAATTTAAGCCTTTCTTAAAAGGCTTTTTTAAAGGATATATGTCTGATGGAAGAAAAAGTAAATTTAGAGGAGCTTACATTATTGCAGGAAAAAAAGATTCAGATTGTAACGTATGGTCTGAGGTAGAGGGCGGTTTTAGCGTTTATGATGGGAAATATTGCTTATCTGGGAGAGGTGGAAGAGAGAGACTTGTGGATTCTTTAACTGAGGGAGTAAAAACATACAAATTTCATAGAGTTCATTCTGATGAATTTAAAAATGAAAGAGGAACGCCATTAGATGCAATATTAAACAGAATGAAAATTGATTGATTATGAAAGAAAATGACTGAGAAAGAAAAATGGATAATGTATAATAAAAAAATGCAAGTTAAATTTGCTGAAAAATTAGAGGAGATTGTGCGGAAGATATGATAGGGAAAAGAAAGTCTAATGGTTACTATAAAGATTGGCAAAATTTAGAGAGAGATCTAAAACAAGCAATAAGAAAGAATCGTGGGAAATTTCCCCCTCATGATAGGTTATGTGAACTTGGGTATTCTACACTTGGAGATGCTATTTACAAGTATCATGGAGGCGCTAGGGTTGTAAGAAAAAAAATGGGATACGATTTGGTTATGGGGCCTGTAGGATATTATAAAAATTGGGAGAATTTTGAAAGAGAAATGAATAAAGCTATTGAGGAAAATGATGGAGAGTTTCCTAGTCTTCCAACTCTTTTAAAATTAGGAAGAGGAGATTTATCTAAGGCAATCAGCAGACATCAAAAAGGATATCCAGCTGTAAGAAAAAAAATGGGTTATAATCTTGTAGAAAAACCAAAGGGATATTATAAACAATGGAAAAATGTTAAAAAGGAATTGGAGAAAGCAATTGAGGAAAATGATGGAGAGTTTCCAAGTTCAATAAGACTTGCACAGTTAAGATATTGTTCTCTTCCTGGTGCTATTTGCAAGTATCATGGAGGATTTTTTAATGCGAGAGAAAAAATGGGATATGATCTAAAAAGAAGGTCTAATGGTTACTACAAAGATTGGCAAAATTTAGAGAGAGATCTAAAACAAGCAATAAGAAAGAATCGTGGGAAATTTCCTTCTCAAAAAACACTCACTAAATTAAGTTATGGTAGACTTAACCCTGCTATTCTATATCACGGAGGTTTCAATATTGTAAGAAAGAAAATGAGATATGAGATTATTAAGAAAAGTAATGGATATTACAAAAATTGGGAGAATTTTGAAAAAGAAATGAATAACGCTATTGGGGAAAATGATGGAGAGTTTCCATCGCAAAGTATACTATGTAAAATGGGAAAAAGTAGTTTAACATCTGCAATTTCTCTGCACTATGGAGGAAGAACCTCTGTTATGGAAAGAATAGGCTACAACGAAAGAAAGATAGAAGAACTAGCTGGGGAATTAGAAGAGATAGTTAGAGAAATATAATTTTGATACTACTTTATAATTACTAATTAACGAAAGCTTTAAATATTATAATTTGTGGATTATAAAATGGCGATTAATGTTAGAGGATCTATGTATGAAGATTTTTTTGAATATTTACAATTAGAAAGACCTGAACATTATAGTAAACTTATGAGACATTATTCTGAAAAAAAAGCCTCTTTTCCTAAAATGACTGAAAGACAATATTTGTTATTAATGACTGAAAAAATAGGGAAAAGAGAAAGAACAAAACTAGAGTCTTTAGATGACAATTTGATTAGTGAAAATGATGTAAAGAGCTTAGAAAAAATGATTAAAGAATCTCCTGGACTTAAAAAAGTAATGCAAGAATATTCTGATGTTCAAAGATTAAAGACTTATGTAAAATTGAGGGAAAAAGATAGTAAAAAATTAGAGGGAGAAATTGTGGATAGACTTAGAGATAATATGGATGAAAAACAAAAGAAACAATATAGTAGAAAACAGGTGACTAGTATTTTGCCTAAGCTAAATTTAGGGCCTTGGAGATATAGAGGAAAAAATTATGGAATTGTTAAAAGTATAAAGGAAATTATTGGAAAAAGAAGAGATTTATTTGAAAATTATAAGGACATCGCGGTAAGAATTCTTGAGGCAGTATACGGGCAAGAAACACAATCAGCTAGAACATTTGAAGATGCTAGAAGAATATTGGAAGAAATCTGAGAGAATGATTATGTTTGTGTACTATATTCTGGAGAAGATGAGAGAGTAAAGATGGTAAAAATAAGACCTAAGGGATTTTTAAGTGGAATGAATGACAAAGAATTATTGAATTATACTTTTTCTTTGCAGGGAGATGATGTGACGAGAGGTGAATTATCTAAAAAAGATGGAAGGTTATATAACCTATTAAGAGAAAGAAAATTAATAAATTCTATTAATTCATTAAGCATGAGATGGCAAACTTATAAAGAATGGCATCAATATGGATTAAAAAATAGATATGATAAAAGAAATCCTATAAGCTTGTCTGGAAGTGAAGACAAAGAAGAAAGAAGCTGGTATAGTAAGGGCGGAACTATGAGAAAAGAAGGATGGTTAAAAAAATTCCCTTTTAAAAGATTAATGAGATATAGGGGTTATTTAATTAATATGGGGGACAGAAGATTGTTGGACGAAGTTAGATCAATATATGGAAGCGATATAACAAAAGGTAAATTGAAAGAAAAAGATGGAAGTTTATATAATGAATTGTCCAAAAGAGAACTTATATATAAAATAGAATCTGTAAAAACTAAATCAGGGAAAGAGAGGAGATATAGGGGATTTTTCTCAGATAAAGAAGATGAAGAATTATTGAATTATACTTTTTCTTTATATGGGGATGATGTAACAATAAAAGAATTAAAAGAAAAAGACGCATCTTTAATAATAGAATTGAGAAAAAGAAATTTAACAAACAAATTAAATAGATTAAGGAGACAAAAAGGATATTTGAAAATCTGGAATAGTTTTAATAAAGAAATGTTGGAAGAGATTGAAAAGAACAATAGGGATTTTCCTACTTGCACTCAATTAAGGAAAACTGGTAAAGATAGATTGGTAAACTCAATGTACAAAGATTACGGTGGAAAATATGCAGTTATGGAAAGAATAGGCTACAACGAAAGAAAAATAGAAGAATTAGCTGGGGAATTAGAAGAGATAGTTAGAGAAATATAATGATCTGATATTTTATCTAAATTAAGTAGTCAATCAAATTTATATATTCTCTGGGAGTTTGTTATTTATGGCAAATAGCAAGAAAACAAATGATAGAAGCATTGACCTTACTCTTGGACATTCTGATCTAGCTTATAATATTCTAAGATTCCCTAAAGTCTATAGGGGATTTTTCCCAGGCTATAAAACTCCTTTTGTTTTGGAAAGTAATGTTGGGCAGTTAGAATTACAAGTTACGTCTGCACCTAAAGATACTGAAATAGGAGATCCTGACGCTGGAAACTATATTGTTGGTGGGTTAAGAGAATGGTATGACCATAACCAAGTACAAGAAGGAAATAAAGTTAGGGTAACCGAAGTAAAAAAACATAAGAAATATGAATTAAATAAATTAAGAAGTAGATAAATTCTCGTTAAACATAAATGACTATTGATAGAATCGAACTGCAAATCCTCAATAATAATCGAAAAACTTATAAACTATAGCCACTATAGCAACTATAGATTAAAATGGATACAACAACAATTCAATTAAGCAAGGAAACTAAGGACAAGATAGCTTCTTTTGGAACAAAAGGAGAAAGTTATGATGAAATTATTAGAAGGATTTATTCTTTGGCTGTTAAAGAACAATTAAGAGAATTCTTAATGTCTGACGAAGGATTTATTCCGATTGAAGATGCCATAAAAGAGGCAAATAAGAAATGGCCAAAGTAACCATTTCAGAAACTTTAAAAGATGAAATTCTAAAAAAATTTAAAGAAGAATCCAAGATAATTTTTAGACAAATGTATTCTTTAGCAGAAAACCCTCATAAGGGCAAATCATTAGGCAATGTAGGAGGAATTATAATAAAAGAAATAAAATACAAGTCTTTTAGATTTTATTTTATTACTGATGGGTATAAATTAAAAGTTATGAACCAACAGTATTTAGTTGATTTATTAATTAAATTCGTGAGAATGTCTGACAAAAAAGATCAACAAAAAACTATTGAAGAAATTAAGAAAATACTTCTTCATTTTGGCTCTCAGGGATTTTTATAATCCTTTTAACGATCCAAGTTTCTCTTCAATCTTTTGAAGCCGGTTTAGGAAAGTATCTAACTTAAATTCCAGATCTTCTAATTTTATTTTTAATGCGTTTATATGTGATGAAGAGTCTGATAAAAAGTCAGTTGATTTTGTGGAAGTTATTGTTGCGGTTGGTTCTATAGTTGGAGATGAAGAGTTTGAATTTACTGAAGCTAGATTTGAGAGAAAATCTCCTAAGGCAGAACTTTCATTTGTGGAAACGCTAGAGGATTCTGTTAGAGGACGTTTTATTGTTAGATCTACAACGTCTTGGGCGTTATTATCTAAATCGCTGTTATTTTTTGCAATTCGTTGAGATCTCTGGAAAGTGCCTTTCTTTTGCAATTCAGTAATATCAATTAATTCTGGAACTCTTTTTTTGAATATAGGCATATTGTAATTAGAAGAGGATTTTATTTAAAACTAAGCCTATTATTTATATAACTCAATAGTAATTACAAAGAAAAAGGTTTATATAGTGTGGTTTAATCTTATCTCAATGGCAGAAGACAAATATTCTGGAGAAGTTTATTTTATTGTACCAAGGAATAGTCTAGAATATTCTATCTCTGATTGGATATTTGGAGAAGAATTATTAGATATCCATTCTTTAAAAGAGATTGACCAAGTTTATTTAAAGAAAGGGGAAAGTTATAAAGTTCTGGAAAGTTTGTGCGATAAAGAAGGTATTCCTTTAGAAAGAGTTGAGGATAATGCTGAATTATTTGAAGAGATAACTAAAAACTATGGTGAGCCCCAATTCAAAAGAGTCGTTTATGCAAGTAATACTGAAGATGTAAATAGTTTAAAAGATATAGACAAGGAACTAGCCGATTGGGGATTTTTCACTCGGTTTAGACTCCCTCATTCTTCTTAGATCTTTTCTCCGCATCGTGTTTCTTTCCTTTCTCTATTAAGTCGAGGATGTCTCTAACCATGTTTAGTCCAGCTCTTCTATCGCTTGGTGTTCTAGAAACAGTTACTGTATAACCTATGCCAGGATATCTTATTTTAGCTTCTCCCCTACTTCCTGAATTGTCAAACATTAGATTATATTTTTTCATTACTTCCTTTTGTTCAGTACTTATTCGGCCATCATAAGATCTAAAAGCATTTTTTATTTCTTCTCTTTCTTCTCTTGATAATTCATAATTTTCCTCTCGATTATCTCTTTTTCTTTGAAGATGATAATTAGAATCTAAGACTTTAAGAAATCTTTCAGCAATAGAGGCTTTTTCTGCATCTTCTGATTCTGCTATTTTCTTAAGAGCTGGTTCATATTCATCTTTTACCATTTGCACTAATTCTTTACCGCCCTGACCTTCTTTTAATGCTGTTATTTCTCTTGTAAATCTCCCCAAGCTTATTGCTCCGCTATTTTCAAAATATAATTCTGGATCAGTCATCATAAGAGAATCATTTTCATTTCCCCTTCTTGCATTATAAACAGATATTGATACTTTCTTTTCTAAAACGCTTTCTTTTTCTCTTGTTGCTTTTGTAGTAAGAAGCCCTAGAGCAATAAAGATTATTCCTAAAAATGAGCTTATTTTTGTGTCTATATTTTCTATTATTGTAAACCCTATAATTGAATGAAATGCGTTTAATAGTATTATAGAACCTAGAAGAATATAAAAAATTCCCAAGACTCTGAAGATTTTCCTTATCATTTTCTCTTTTCTTTATATACTGCTAATAAAATACCTGTTAATACAAACCATGCGCCTATTGCGATCCCTCTGTTTAGGCTTACATTTTCATAGATTGCAAAACCTGTTAGGCCTTGAAATGAATTGAAGACTATTGTTACACCTAAAATGAGGAATAGAACTCCGAAGATTTTGAATGCTAAGGCCATTATAAAATTAGATTTTTGTAATTAATAAATGTTGCTTTTATTAAGTTAACATATGATATTATAGAATGTCTTTACATCTCCTTTTACAAATCTTTCCATGCTTCTTCATCCTCTTTTGAAAGCCAATTTTTTGCTAAAACTTTTTCACTTGTCAGCATTGCCATCATAGCATCGCTTATCTTTTCTTTTTTCATTGTTTTCTTACTTTTCTTATTATTAAGAAGATATAAATCTTACTTTGTTATTTATTAATTAGATAAATTAAATTATTCTAGAAATTGATATTCTTTATCTATTTCGCAAATAACACTAGAACGCATATTTTCTCCCTTTTTATAAAGAGGAGAAGTATATAACCCATTCATAACCTTGCCTAATTTCAAACCTACTTCTTCATTGCTTTTATTAAGAGAATATGCTTCTAATACATAATCAAACTCTCTGTTCCTAGCTTCATAGCATTCTGCAACTTTGGCTTCCCTATCTCTAAGATCAGATGAAGAATAAGTTATAATTCCTCTTGCTTTTCCTAATGCTTCCCCTAAAGGAGAACTTCTTAAATATTTTTGAAATAGGGGCGCTTCGCCTTGCGATAGATGTAATTCCAGAGAATTGGGAATTTTTAAAAGTTCTCTTTCTACTTCTTCATTTGAAGCATTACAATTAAAAAAAGCGTAGGCTTTTCCTACTGGAAAAAGGCCTCCTTCAACAGAACGAACAAGGTTTCCTTCTCTGTTTACGAATTGATATACTGGATCACCTTCTCTTCTCTTTCTTGATTCTTCAAATGTATTCATGTTATTTATAGTATATTCAAGTATATAAATCTTTCTATTTGTTACTACTATATAATAACTTAAAAGCTTTGACGTAGCTTAGAAACTATGCTTTCATAAGGCAAAGAAATATATGGAACTTTGTCATGGTATGGCAAAGTTTATAAATGGAGATTCCATGTATAAGTATGGACATTCAAAGTGAACTCTATAAACAAAACCCTCAATGGGAAGGCAAAGCTTTAGAAAAAGGCATAGAAAGAGAAGTTTATTTAGAAAAAGTATTCGATAATATTAAGAGTAAAGAAATTATATTTTTAATAGGTCTAAGAAGAATAGGAAAAACCACTATATTAAAACAAACAATAAGCAAGCTGATAGATAATGAAATAAAACCTTCTGATGTATTTTTTTTAAGCCTTGATTCATTCAATCTTTTGGAATATTCTATACACCAATTAGTAGAAGAATATCGAAAGATACAAAAGAAATCAGTTTCTGATTTCTTTTATTTGTTTTTAGATGAGGTTACATCAAGAGAAAATTTTGAGCAGGAATTAAAAAGCCTATATGATAATGATAATATCAAAATTATCTGCTCTTCTTCTATTGCTACTTTGATGAGGGATAAGAGAGCCTATCTTACTGGAAGAACTAAAACAATAGAAGTGATGCCTTTAACATTTAGAGAATTTTTACAATTTAAAGAAGCAAAAATAAGCAAAGCAGACAAGGCAAAGTTAGAAAGTTATTTTATTGACTACTTAAAAATCGGAGGCATTCCATACTATGTCTTAACAGAAGATAGGTCATATTTAAATGAACTTATTGAAAGCATTATTTATAAAGATATAATTGCATACCATAAAATATCAGGTGAAAGAGCAGTAAAAGAATTATTTATATTATTATGCAAAAGAGTCGGAAAACCAACAAGTTATAACAAGCTTGCAAAAATCCTAAAAATTTCAGTAAATAGTGTCAAAAGATATATTGGATATTTTGAAAAAGCATATCTCTTTTATGTAGTTGATAGATATTCAAAATCTCCTAATGAAAAAGTAACTTCACCTAAAAAGATATATGCAGGTGATGTAGGAATAAAAAACCTAATAACTGAATTTAAAGATTTAGGCGCCAGCTATGAAAATCTTGTTTTCCTAAAGATTAAAGAGCAAAATCCAGATTACTACTTAGAAAACTCTATAGAGATAGATTTTATAACAAAAGACTCAATTATAGAAGCAAAATATAATCAAGACCTAAATGAAAAACAGTCTAAAGTTTTTAATTCGTTAAAATTAGAAAATAAAATTATCGCGAAGGGATATGAATTTTTCTTAAATTGAGCTAGATTTTTACGTTGGCTTAATGAAATCAAAAAGTTTTTCTTTCCTTTAAGAAAACATATTTTCCATTTTCCTTATAGTAAATGTCGCCTCTGAAATTTCCTTTTTCATCGTAAAGGTTCAATGGTAGTGTTGAAATCAGAATGTCTTTCAATTCTTCTGCTACTTCTCTATTTGTTACATCGAGATGAGCTCCTTCAAGAACGTACCTTCTATCTGCTTGGCTTCGTTCTGCGGCAAGTGCCTTTAAATCCCAATTTCCTCTTAAGTTTTCTGGACCTTCAATTAAAGACAACTCTAATCTTGCTGAATATGAAGGATGTTTTCTAACTCGGTCAAGTTCAGAAGTTATCTTATCTTTAGGAGCTTCGCAATCAAAAAAGAAATATGCTTTTCCTACAAGCGAAAGACCTTCCTTTGTATTACGAACCATGCCTCCTTCTCTGCCTTCAACGTCGAAAGGCCTATTATCTGCGAATGGTCTTTCGTATTTTTTACTATGTTCTTCTTTTTTCTTTCTTTTATCTTTATCTGATGTCATATTATCCATAGTATGTTTAAGTATATAAATCTTTCTTATATAGTAACTATATAGGAGTTACAAAACGAAAGATTTAAATAGTCAAATTATCACTAAATAGTAATTAATAATACAATGACAACAAAATTGATGAGAAAAAAGGGTAGAGCTCAAACTGAAAGCGAAAATATAGCAGGAGGGCTATACGACGCTGCAAGAGTTGGAACAAGAATAGCTTATACTACCTTGCCTGCAGCCGCTTATGCAGTAACTTCTGACAAACTGGCTGAAATAGACGGCTTTAATTGGTTTAAAAAGTTACTAGCTTATGTTTTTTATCGAGGAGATATAAGCAGACTAAATGAACTTAATGATCATGCTGCTAAAGCATCTGGAGCTAGCGCAGCTTTATTTACAGGATATGCAATTGATAGAGCTACTGAAGCAATGTTTCCTAACAGTAAAGGAATAAGAAAAGTTTTACAACCTTTAGGGGATTTTGTTGCTGCTAGCGCAGTTAATGCTGCTGTACACGGAGCTAATTCTTTAGAAGGATTAGTTGGAGATACTCTTGTAAGAACAGGAGATGTTATTCATAATATTGCCAGCACTGGAAATGCTTCTGATGGAGAGTATTTTTTAAATACTGGAATTGCTACTTTGACTAGTTTAGCTCTTGTTAAAGGAGTAAATAATCTATTGGTTAAATCAGGAATAGCTAGCGCAACTTATCAATTTGGAAAAGAAGTTGTTAATAGTGCATTATATCCATTAAAGTTATTATATAATGCTACATTAGGAGATGCTAGTGACAAATATGAAACTAGAAGGATAAAAAGTAATTTAAAAAGAAAAGCTGGAAGAAAATTCAATAAAGATGTTAAGAAAATTGAACAAGATATTTATTAATAATTCTTAAACTTAAAGTTTAAATAAACCTTTTAATATAGAATATATGTAAAAGAGGCTAAAATGGCAGTAGGAATTCATAATTTAATAGCGGCTATAAACCCTGACTTGTATTGCGATCCTGAAGTAAAGGATGAAGTTAAAAAGTTAGTTAAGGAGAAAGGATATTTAGAAGCGGCTAAAAAAGCTAAATTGAAGAATTCTGAATATATGGATTTAGCTAAATTGTCTTATCTTAATAATCCTTTTAAATTATCTGGGCTGAAAAATCCTATAGAAAAACACAGTCTTGTTTATGACAATTTCTCACAGGCTTTAGAGCCAATTTATTTCTGGATTTTGGATTATATAAATAAAGAATATAAAAATTCAGAGAAGTTAGTTGATAATTTTGTTACTTCTGCTGGATCTGCTATGTTTTCTGAAATGGGTAGTAGAAATACAAGAATGCAGGAAGAAGCCATGAAGATGATGGGGACTGTTGGCACTATTATTAAATCTATTCTGAATATTATATATGACTTGAAAGAGTTTAAGATTAGACTTTCTTTATATAGTGATTTGAAGTCCTCTGATAAGGCGAGGAAGAATGCTTCTTTTTTATCCTTGAAGCAAATATGGCTTGATCAAGTTGATTTTCCTAAAAGACAGAACACTAGTTTGAAGGGGCTGGCATCGCAATTTGATTACGTGACTATCATCGATGCTTTTATGGCTGCAGAATCTTTGGATGTTTTAGAGAAATTAGACTTGAATGAGAGAGTTAAAAGAATCTTACAGCAAAGAGTTGGTGAATTTTTTAAATGGCTTTATGAATCTGAACAAGAATTAAGAAAAAGATTTGAAATAGAAAAAATATATTTGAAAAATCAAGTTAATTCTGTTAGATTATATGCTAGATGGATAAAACCTTATTTGAAAGCTGCGAAAGATTTAGAGCAGAGAGCAAGTTCGACTTCGGCTCTAGTTAGTGCTTTTAACACTACTTTACTTGAGCTAACATTAATGGGAAAGGGCAAGTACAAACCTGAAGATGACATTGACAAAGGCATTTTACCAAAGTCTTATAAAAAAATAAGTGATAAAACTTATTCTCCCATAATTATAGTTGAATTTAGATATAGATCTGTTCCTGAAAGAGCTAATCAGGGAGGATATGGATTTAGAGGGAGAGCTGAACTTGAATTTACAAGTTATGCTCTTAATGATAAAGAAATAGAGGTCTTGAAGAAAGAATTAGAAAAAGACGATGTTGGAGATTTAATGAAAATGATAGAAGGTTCAACTACAGAAAGTTTGGAACAAATTCAAGTTGATTTAGATGAATTTTTGGATGAGAATAAAGACAAAAAAGAAGAGAAGAAAGAAAATTCAGAAGATATTAATCCGTTTAGTGCGTTGTTCTCTGGATTTAAAAGAGAGAAGAAAAAAGAATCTGGAGATGGACTTTCTAAAGATAGTGATCCTGAAAAAGTTTTAAGATCTCAGACGATTATTTCAGCTAGAGAATTATGCAGAAGATTATACAATGCTTATAAAGATGCAAATGAAATGCCTAGTTTTTCTTGAAGAGAAAAGCTAATATATAGCAGAGAGTATAATAATCATATATCAAAAAGTCCTTGTGTACGGGACTTTGGGATGCTCAAGGCGTCAAGTGCCTTGATATTATAGCAATGGTAGAAAATAAAAGTAGGAAAAAAATAAAAATAATAGGTGAAGTTAAGTCTAAAGTAAAGATAGTTAGCGATATGGAAAAGAAGCCTGAAAAAAGAAGAGAAAGGAGTAATGGAAAAGTAGCAATTATAGAAGAGATAGATAGTTGGAGAGGAATAAGTAAATTTAAGGCGCCTAAAATTGTTTTAGAGGCGAGTGTTTCTAATTCTGAAGGTTCTAATGGTGGTGGCGACATACAAAGAGCAACAACAGAAAGAAAGAAATTTGATAAAGAAGATACTAGAAGGAGGATTTATGATCCTTCTAAAAAAGAAGAGAAAGCAAGAGATAGTTATGGCAACTCGAATTATTCTACTGCTGAGACTTCCTCTAACGATGTATTTAAGGATAGAGAACCGATAAATGGAACTTCTGCTATAAGAGGAAGAGATTTAGTACAAAAAGATGGAATTAGAGATATAAATGTCAGAGAAGAAAGATACCAAACAAATGAAGACAAATATCAAACTGGACAAGAACAACAGAAAAGGAAAAAGAATTCTTGGGAAGCTTAGCTAGAGATAAAGAAGTCGGTAGAGTGCCTTAGACGGTGGCAATAGAACGAAAGTTATATAAAGATAAATCACATATAGAAAAATATGGAAACAGAAATGATAACTATCCCGAAAACAGAGTACGAAAAACTTAAAAGACAGGCAGATATAGATATTGATCTATTAAAGCAATTCTTAGAAAGTTTAAGAGATATTAAAACTGGTAGAATAAGAAGAGTCAAGTAAGGTCTTCTTTACGAATCAAGTTTTCTATTTCTTGTCTAAAGAAGTCAAGTGAAACTCCCCACCCCAAGAGGTTTGTCCTTCGGACAAATCCGCCTTCGGCGGAGTGGGGCATCTAAAAATCTGCGAGGCGTAACTGCTCTCCTTTTCTTCCTTGTTTCTTAATGTAGTTTCTT
>OBEQ010187069.1_pt1 | contig 15666 bp, 15 predicted proteins | sample 1670901 | NCBI WGS metagenome assembly OBEQ01 (sample SAMEA104232315, study PRJEB22302) | groundwater metagenome | biome: forest; feature: aquifer; material: groundwater | place: USA | collected 2011-08-07 | depth 5.4 m | reverse complement strand
GGTAGTTCTTCATATTTTTGTGCGAAAGCGCTACCTGTCATACCAGTCATTAGGATAGCTACTAGTCCAATTTTTCTAAGAGTATTCATATATGTCCTAGTTTCTAACTGTATTTAAATTTTTTTGGTGAAAATTCAATACTGATTGGTAATAAAAAAATATGATATTGATTTATATATTAAAATATAGATTTTGCAATATGCAATATCATATTAGAAATTTGACTTTTATATTAATAATTGTTTTATTAAATCTTAGTTTAGTCATGGCCCATAGCGTTGCTATTTTTAATAATAAGTTGGAAATTAAAGGAAATACTATACATTTCCATAATGATGGAAGCATTCATCAAAATCTTGGGGAAAAATATTATGAAAATTATACAAGAGAAAATATTATAATAAAAAATGGAGATAATGTTTGTGAGTTTGGGGAATTTAAATTTAATGAAACCGCGGCTGCAGGATTTGATGCTGAAGTAAAATGTAAAGGACTTTTAGATAATATTAGTGTTAAAGACACGGTTCTTTCACAAGGAACTATGCCAGTAAATAAGGTTTACGAAGTTGATATTAATAATGAAGTTAAAAGATTTGTTGGAGAGAAAGTTTTAGAGTTTAATGTTTCACAAGAATCAAATAGTTATTTTACAATATTTTTTACTTATTTTAAATTAGGAGTGGAGCATATTCTTACAGGTTATGATCATATCTTTTTTATATTAGGATTTGTAATAATTGCAGCAAGTTTTTTTTCATTAGTAAAAAGTATCAGCGGATTTACTGTTTCACATAGTTTTACTCTTACCCTTGCTGCACTTGGTATTTTTGTTCTTCCTCCTAAAATAGTAGAGCCTATGATAGCATTAAGTATTCTTGTTGTTGGTTTAATAGGATTGTTTAATATCGGAGATAAATATTTGAGTAGATTTTGGCTGATTTTTGCTTTTGGATTATTTCACGGATTAGGATTTGCAGGAGCTATTGCTGAAATAGGTTTTCCTAAAGTTGGATTTATAACAAGTTTAATAGGATTTAATTTAGGAGTAGAAGCCGGGCAATTAACAGTTGTTCTTATTGTTTATCCTTTTATTTATTTAGTTGATAAATATGGAAAGAAAAATAGCAAAATTGTTAGAAATTTAATATCTGTAATTGTTGTAATCGCGGGAGCTATATGGTTGATAAGTAGATTAATGGGTTATTATTTTTAGGCTTTAGCTTTTAATTTATCCATTCTTTCTTTCTTTGCTAATATTTTGTTTTCTCTTATTTGTTTAAGTTTTTTCCTACCATACCATAATCCAAGACCAATAGCACCTATTTCTAATGCAGTCATTGGAAATTCAGGAAGTTCAAATCTTTCATAAGTTAAAGGAACATCTTGAAAGTCTTTAAATTCTTTTTCAATATTATAAGTTTTTGCAAGTTCTCTTGAATATGGTCTTTTTGCTGCATTCAATAAATGAATAATATCATATTTTGCAACAAGAGTTGATTCTTGTGTTAATGTACGGCTTAGATTTTCTAATGATAAATCATTGTACAATAATAAATCACTTCTCTGATCATTTATTAGTTTTAATAAAGAATCTCTTCCATATCCTTTATGAATTTGATCAGGCATTAATGTTTCAACATAAGCACATAGTTTGAAATATTCCATTCCTTTTTTCATATCAGAAGTTGGAGACATAAATGAATAATTGATTGTAACAGTTATATCATTATCTGGTTTTTTTCCAAAACCGTAATCATGTATTTCCATTCTTTCATCGTGGGTTGTTTTACATAAAACTTCTCCAATTAATTCTTTTTCTTTATCAATAACTCCATCTCCGTTTAAGTCAACATAATAAAGATATAACATATCTTGTCCATACTTTAGAATAAAATCTCTAATTTCTATTTTTGCTAATTCACCATATTTATCATGAATTGTGTATCCACCATTGTTTGTTTTATCAAAAGGATATAATTTGTCTTCTCCTCTACCTATACTAAACTCGCTTAAAAGAGGTAGTCTTCCAGGCCAGAGATCCCATTGATTTTCAACTCTTAATCTAACATGATCTTTTCTTCCAAATCCAGTTCTATGTTTTATTCTTTCTAAAAGTGATGGATTATATCCTAAATAAGTTGTACTTCCAGGATAGAATGCTTTAAGATATCCATCTTCAAATGTTGAATAAATTGTTTCTTTTTTAAGATTATCTTCTATATCTATCAGTTCATTAACTAATTTTTCTCTAAAACTTGTATCTATGTTATTTTGACTATCTAATTTACTTATATTTTCTAGGAATTTTTTTCCTAATTTTTCATTTTCCTCATCTTTTGCATAATCTTCTAATAATGTTCCCGCTCTATAAGGATGTTTTCCTAAGAACCATCCTATAATATTTCTTGGTTCAGATAATCTATTGTATACAACTCTTTTTCCATCCTCATTTTCTACAACATCAACATCTCTTTCTATAAATCCTCTTTCAGGAGCAAATTTGTAAACTGCATAATTTCTTTTTGCTTTCTTTCCTTGGTCTGAAACTATTTCTGCAAATTGTTCTCTAAAATTCATACTTCCGTTTAATCTTAATCCTGCTTGAAATCTTTCAGGTTTTTGTGTCGCAGAAGCTATTCTTATATCTTGAGAATTATTTAAGTTATAAAATTCTATATCTCCTCGCAATTCTCTATTACTTCTGCATAAAAATGTTCCAATTTTACTTTCAATATTTCCTCCACGATAGAATTGTGTCGCAGAGTCTCTGTCAGATCTAGTAGCAAGTTTTCCTTCTTGATTTCCTGCAATTGTAGTTATATTTGAAGATCTAAATAGAACGTTTCTTTCTGGATAGTTTTGTCTTTTAGTAAGATAATCTGTTGAAAAGTACCACGTTGGAAGCGCTGCTAAAAGTGATCCATAAAGAGCAACTTTTTTGACAGTTTTTATTATCTTCTGTCTAGTTGTAAGCTGTTTCTTTTCTGGATTTTCAATTCTCTCTCTAAGTGCAGCTATTCTTTCTTTAGTGTTCATTTTGTTGTTAGTAATTTTCGTAAGGCTTCTTCAATGCTTCTCTTCTTGCTTTCTCTTCGTCTTCTCTTGTTTTTCTTCTTTCTCGCATTCTGTTTTTGATAGCATCAATACCTGAACTAACTGCCCCGCTTATATTTTCTGCTGTATTAACAATAGTACTTCCAACCTTTGTTCCTATATCTGAACTATAATATTTTGGAAGTTGTTTTTGTTCATCAATAGTATTCTCTAAACATTTTGGTTCAAGTTTTGAGGTTTGAGAATAGTCTTTTACTATTTGAAGTAATTTTCCATCTTCTGTTAGTTCTCTAGATAAAGAATCAAGTTCTTTTTCTTCTTTAGATCTTGTAAACATATCTTTAACATATAAGAAAGCTTTTCCTGTTTGCATTCCTAAACTCATTGCTACGGCTTCTGGAAGTGTAAGAGCAGCTGCAGAAAATGCGTTTCCAATACCCATAGTTGCTTGTGAAACAACTATTATTGCATCAAGACCTAAACATATTCCAAGAGAGGCAACGTACTTTTTACCAGTTGAAAGATTATTAATTCTTTCATGATTTCCAGTAATATTACCTACAAATTTTGATGTTTTTTTAGCTAATCTTTTCATTAAACCAATATTTTCGTAACTTGATTCGTATGAAATGCTTTCTCTGTCAAAATAGTTCTTTGCTTTTCTTACAGCATCTGCATATTCTATTGATTCCAGATTATCGTTTGTTACAAGATATTCTAAAGCTTCAACTTCTCCTAATTTCTTTTCTAATCTTTTAGAAGTATTTCTTTTAGAATTTTCAGAAAAAGTTCTATCTGCTATAGAAAGAGTAATTCCGCCTAAATAATGTCCTAGGACATAATCATACCAAGGTAAACTCATTTTGCGTGATACCTCCTTTCATTTTCTTTAATTATAGCATTTAGAGCATATCTTTGTTTTTCAATTGTCCAATCATTGAATTCCCTTTTAAATTTTTGAATATTATTTTTATACATTCTTACATAATCCGTTGGATCAAGTCTTGCAAGTAAATGATTTATCATATCGTGTTTATCTAATGGGCTTGAAAGTTTTATTTTTGTTGTATAATCTTTATTTTTCATTAATTTTTGTACATCTGTATCATTATTTTCAATAATTCTAGCTATATCATTTAATTCATTCCAGCTTTTTGGCATTTTATCTCTTTTCTCAACAACTAATTTTTTATATTTTTCAGGGCTTAATTTAAATACGTCTATTCCTTCTGAAATTAAAACATCATCCTCTATTTCTTTTATTCTCTGAGGGATTAATCCTTTTTCAAATCTTAAAAATTTATATTTGTGTAGAGTTTTAATTAACTCTTCCTCGTGAACATCATATCTTAATATTTCTTTTCCTAATTCTTTCTTTGTTTCAGGTTTCTGATGATGTGAAATAAAAATGCCTCTAACTTCATCTTTCTTGTCAAAATTTCTCAAACAATAAACTCCTTTAAAAAATTCTGCTTGAAAACAATGTATTTCTTTTTTTATAGGAAATATATCTGAAAGAGCTCTTGTTTCAATATCTCCTACTTTTTTTACAAGATCTTTCATTTTAGATATATATTCTTCATTTAAAGCGTTATCATCTTCATCCAATTTATCTGACATTTGTACTAGTTCTTCTCTGGCGTTTAATGTTCCTTCTAGAGTATCCAAACCCACTTTTATTGTTCTAAATTGTATAAGATCTTCCGGAGATCTAAAATAACTGATTCCATTATCTAATTCTCCATACAATACTTCTGATGCGGTTAAGTCCTCTATCGTATGCCTTGCTTGTTTATGAACTAAGTTATAGAGCTCATCTTCATATGAAGTTTGAGGTGAAATTAACGGAGCGGTTTTTTGATCTGGAGAAAGAACAATCATATAACGGTTCGCAGCACTTATATTTAGATAATTTTCTCCACGTTTAAATTTTTCAGGATCTTTTTTATTAAAATATTCACTTAATTCAGGACTTAATCCTCTTTTATCAATTCTAAAACTATCTACCTCACATTCTAAGTCAAAAACTTGTTTTAAAACTTTTAAGTATCTTTGAGCTAGTTCTCCGTCAACTTGAAATAAATCCTGATTAATTAAGTCAAGTTTTTCAACGTCTAATAATGACATTTTAATTTCAGGAATTTTTATTTCTTTAGTTTTAATCATCTTGTTTCTCCTTCAGACGTGATTTAAGTGTTCTTTCAGCAAATTCTCTTCCAACCTTATCATTATACATCATTCTTTGAACGTCTCTTTCGAATCTTTCATTTGCATATCTTTTTTCAGATTCAGCATACTTAACAAATTCTTGAGCAACTATTGGGCCATTAACTTTTACACAAAGTTCAGTTAGTATTCCTGTCTTTTCTTCATATGGTTTCTCTAAAAATCTTTTTGGGTCTGTGAACCATTCTTCTGGAGCTTCATAATCATTAACTCTTTTTACTATAGCTTGTGTTACTGCATGAACAGCACGTCCAGTAAATCTTTCATTATCTTTCTTTAGTCTTGCTGCTAGCTCTCCAATATCTCTTAATGTAATTTTTTTATCTTTATAAGTTTCTAATATTTCGTAAACTTCAGACCCTTCTACTATTTCATTTCCAGTTTGTCCTTCTCTCATTTTATAAGGAGTGTAATTTTCTCCCATTTCTAATGGGACTATCCCCTTTGAGATTAATTTTTTTAATTTATCATATGTTATGTCTGCAAAATCGTACCAAGTTACTGGACCATCAACAAGATATCTTGCCATAAATCTTTGTCTTAGTGCTCCTTCAAGTCCTGCAGGATCGTTTGTAGCGGCATATAACTGTGCATTTCCTTTAATTACAGTTTTTGCTCCGTCTACATACTGCATTAAAATATTTAAAATATCTTTATTAGCGCCGCCTTCTTTTGAATCTCTATCTCCAACTAATAAATCTATGTCATCTATTATCACTAGGTGTAAACCATCTTTACTATTTGCAGGAGCCAATCTTTCTAAAAGTATTCTTCCAGTTTTTCCGTAATATTCATCTTTTATACTTGGATCGATAAATATGTAGTTAGGTTCTATTGATGGAATATTTTTAGTTTTCCAATATTCATTAACTTGATCATATCGTTCTTTTAATAGAGTCATTGCCATTTTAAATAAACTGGATTTTCCTGTTCCTGGAAGTCCATCCAATAAAACAGACCAAGACAATCCTCCTGATTCTAATATAGGATTTCTACCTATTAGTCTATCATATAAAGCCATTCTATCCATGTCTCTTCTTATTTCTTTTTTTGCTTCAACATTTCCTGCAATTTGATTCGGGTATACTTTAACAAATTCAAATTTAGGTTTTGATTTATCTTCAAAGTTTGTTTCAAATCCGGATAGTGTAAATTTGTCTGCGATTTTAAAATTAGCATCTTTGATTAAATCTACAAGTTTTGGATTTAATTTATCCTTTGATGCTAATGAATCATCTTGGAATTTTTTAAAAACTGTATAGCTTATTCTAGGAATATCTGTGTCTTCTTCAAAATTATTATTTCTTTTTCCAGAATTTATAACTCCATAATATCTTGCAGCCATCATGTTTATTTCATCATCCTTTGTTATATCAAATCTAATTGGTTGAAGGCCGTCAACAGGAAGAGGTTCTTTTTCATCATCTAGTAAATTTAATTGACTATTGATATATGATGATGAAGCAAAAGTTGCATACGAGTTTAAGAAAACTATTTTATCTTGATTATTTATTTCTTTCATTTCATTAACTTTATCTTCTAGGAGAGCATGCATCTGATAAAATAATGAGAAACCTTCTCTTATAGTTTCATATGTGGCTTGAACTTTCGGAGCCATTAATTTTTCATTAGTAGAGGCTATTCCTTGCATTAAAGAAAGCAAATTATCTCTTTCAGAAAGATTACCTCTATTAATTGATTCTAGATGATCGTCTACTTTCTTTAAATGAATCTCTAGATCTTTCTTCTTTATTTCATAAACTTGTTCTTTTCCCATCATACTACATCTCCTGAATTCGTAACTCCATAAACTTTACATGGGTTTCCATATTCATCTGTATTTCCTATTATTTGTTTTGTTTTGAATGAAGTGATAATCCTTGTTTCTATGTCTAATGGACCATAACTCTCTCTAATAATTTTTTTACCTATAAACCTATCCCAAAAACTTAGATAATGCGGTCTTGTCTTTTCACTTGCAACCATTTCTATACTAAACTTAAGTATAGATGAATTTTTGTCTTTTTCTAATAATTTATTTATTTCATCAGAATTTTCAGTTTCTTGATCATAATACGGTCCAATTCTAACACAATATATTTGTTTTGGATGAATTTCTTCTATTTCATTATCTATTGTTCGGGCTAAAGTATCTAAACTAACTAGTCCCACTTGTGTTTGATATATTATTGTTTCTAATTTTGGATTATCTGCTCTATTAAATGGATATTTTTTTGAATCTTGATTAAAAAACATTCTATAATATACTGGAAGATTACTTGTTCTTTCTATACAACTCCATTCAGTTGTGTAATATCTTGATCCATTCTTTTGTTTTTTCAACTCTGTATTTCCAATTGAATATCCTTCTAATATTTTTATATCCTTCAATTTTGAATAATAATTAAATCTTTTTAACATAATTTGGTTGTTAACTATAGAATATCCTTTATGAATACCTCTTCTTATTCTATCTATAATTTCTTCTCTATTAGGTAAAGCTTCTAGTATTTGATCAGCTTCTTTTTTGTTTTTTTCTAAACAATAGAAATCTGTTTCTGTTGGGAATCCCGATTTTGGGAATATTGTTAATGGAAAATCTATTTCATCTAATTTTCCTATCTGATGTTTTAATATTAAAGCTTCGATACTGTTTTTTACAACTTTTATGAAAGGCAGGATAAAATCATCCCCTTCTTGTTCATCAGGTATTTTTTTTAAATCAGAAAGTCTAAAGTTGATTCTAGATAAATAATTAATTGCACTTTCCCCTTCTAAGGTTTTAGCTCTTTGAGAGTTAGTTTCATTTAGTTCGTTAAAAATATTTGTTGAAGATGGCATTTTTGCTCCGTCTTAATTATTCGTAGACGCTGCTGAGTGTTTCTTTTTTAACACTCCAATTCTAGTATCAAATTCTAATCTTGATTCTAATGCTGCTTTTCTATAAACTTCAAGTTTTTCGTCTTCAATTAGAGGTCTTTCTGCTCTAGTAGCTACTTCATCTAAAACTCCTGCAGCTGATTTGACAGCTATATCTGTTGATATATCTGTTGCATATTTCATACCTTTATCATATTGTGAAGCAGCTTTTACACTTAATGCAGTTTTTAATATAGTTGGAACTCCCGCATATACGTTTGTAACATGTTTAATATTTTCTTGTAAACCATCTTTTAATTGTGTAAGTCCATCAATCATATCTCCATATGCTTTTAGATGAGTTTTTTGCATTGGAAGAGCTTGTTTAGCATTTTTTACAATAGTGAAATAATGGTTTTCTGTTGTTTTTATTTGCTGTACTTGCTTTTCTAAAGTAGCTTTTTCACCTGCTAGTTTAGCATGTTCCGTTTCATTAGCTTTATCAATTATATTTTGCATTTCTGATAGCTTTCTTTCTAAAGCTTCTTTTTCAGATCTAGTTTTTTCATATAATGGTTGATTTTCTTCAAGAGTTCTCACAGTTTCAGAAATAGAACTATCAATTTTAGAATAACATTCCATGTTTTCTATTGCTGCTAATCCTATTTTTCTAACCATGTGTTGTCCATAATCTAAAATTGTTTCAAGATGTTGTTTTACATCTGAATTTTTAAGTCTGCTTAATCTAAATCTGTCAGCGGTTCTTATGAATCCAAATTTTGCTGAAACTGTTTCGGCAAGTCCTTTATATTGGCTTAAATCTCCGAAGAATTGTCCCAAACCATTAAGTTCCCTTGTTAAACTTTCTGATAAATCTGATATTTCTGATTTATATTTATTTCCTCTTTGAATTCCTTGGTCTAATTTTGAAAGTTCTTCAAGTTTAACGTTCTGTTTTCCGCTAAGCATATTTTGAACTGTTGTTGTATAGTTATCAACTGTTTTTTCGTTTTCTTCTTTTAATGAAACTCTCTTTCTATCTAATTCATCAAGTTTCTTTTGTTGATCTGCATCAACTTTCAATTGTTCGAAAACGTTTATTGTCTCTACCATGTTGTATCTTAAAACTTTAAAATAAATTACGCTTTTAAATTTATCTTGTTCAGATTTATACTGATCGGTAGTAAATATAATATTATCCTAGATGATATATGTTGTATAATCATATTTGAGATAGAGGGATGCTTAAATTGTTTTAGTAAACTTTATAAGTTAAATTTTTCTTTGTTATTTATGAAGAAGTCAATTAAAATTATTTTATATGCCGTGATTGTTATTGCTCTTGTTGGAGTTGTTGTTTTTTCTGTTGGAAATTATCCTAAATCTGTTCCTACACAAAATAATTCAACCGTTACTAATGGAAAGGTTTCTGCTGCTGAATTGGCTAAACATAATACCGAAGCTGATTGTTGGGTTGCTTATCAAGGAAAGGTTTATGATGTGACTAGTTGGTTACCTAGACATCCAGGATCTGCTGGTGCTATAACTCCTTATTGTGGAACAGCTAAAGAATTTGAAGATGCCTTTATAGCTCAACACGGAACAAGGTTTGCAACACTTCTTATGCAAGTTGGTAAATTAATGGGAGATTTTCAAGTCCAAGGAAATTTACAATGAATTTAAATAAATTAAATAAATACGGTAAGTATTCACCATTATTGCTTAGAACCGGAATAGCGGTAGTATTTTTATGGTTTGGATTTTCTCAATTGAAAGATCCTAGTTCATGGATAGGAATGATTCCTGCTTATGCAATTAGTTTGTCTCCTTTTTCTCCAAGTGCGCTTGTTTTTTTTAATGGAATATTTGAGTTAGTGTTTGCAACTTTATTACTACTGGGATTATTTACTAGATTTACTTCATTTATATTAGGTTTGCATTTATTACATATAACTACAATATTAGGATATGGAGCTATTGCTGCTAGAGATTTTACTTTGGCAATAGCAAGTTTCTCTATATTTTTACATGGTCCTGATATCTTTGGTCTAGATATGATCCTTTGGAAAAAATCCGAAATGTAGATTTTATTATATAAATCCTTAAATACTCATATTATATTTGTTTTTTATGACATACGAAGCTCTTGTTAAAAAAATAAAGAAAAATGCTTATGGAACTGTTGCTAGTGTAGAAAGAGCTTTAGGTGATCCTGAAACTATTTCTGGTAGAATGAAGGAAGGTTTGGAAGATATAGTAGATGCTGGTTCTGAATTACATAATGAAGTTCAATCTAAAGGTGGCTATGTAGCTGTCGCGAAAAAGGTCGGTAAGGATTTAGTTGAAAAAGTTAGCCAAACTTACAAATCTATTGAAAATAAGTTATTTACTGAAGGTAAGTTCGATAATAAAAAAGTAAATAAGATTTTGGCAGATAAAGGAAAAGCAATAGCTGATTATGGTGTTAAAGCTTATAATACATTATCTGAATCAGTAGGCAAGGGAGTTGATTCAGTTAAGAAAGATTATCGTAATTTTATCCCTAGTGATGAAGAACTTTCAACAAAATATAAAGGAATAGGAACAAATTACGAAGGAGTATTGTTTAGAGAAAATTATGAAAAATGCTTGGAATTTTATTCTCAAGTTAATGAAGAGTTAAAAGGTGTTAAATATAGAAAGACAATCTTAGAAGATATAAAAGCTAGTGCTAGTGGTTCTATAGAAGAATTAAAAGAGTTTTATTCTCAAACTAATAAATATGAAAATAAGAAAGCAAGAGCAGTAATTGGTGTTCTTAATAAATATTCAAATTAATTATTAGTTAATTCTTTTTCCGTTTTCATAAACTATCATCTTTCTCTTCTTAATTTCTTGAAAGAAAGGTTTAGGAGGAACTATTTGCTCAGGAGAGTAACTTCCAGGTTCTTTTATGACTTTCTTTTTTATCATTTGAGCCATTATGCTTGCAGGCATTCCTGTGTCTATATTACAGCCGGCATCTTCCCATCCGTCTAATGTAGGAACTATACATTCCATTCTAATATGTTTTTTCTTTCCAGATTTTTTTCCGTAAATATCTACCCATAAATTTTCTGTTTCTTTATATCCTTTAGGATATTTAAGTTTCTTCAAGACTTCGGTAAGAAAATTAACAGGAACTATTTTATTTCCTTGAAAATTTATAGGTTCTTTATCTGCAAAACCTAATTGTATAATATTATTTATTGTATCGAACGAATGTTTTGGGAACCCCGCAAAGAACCTTACATTCTTTATTCCTTTATTTTTAGTATATTCAAAAAATGTAAAAGTTTCTGGATGGTGACCAACATTAAATTGAGGTTCTTTTTCTATAGATTTATGAAGAGCTTCAACTAAAGTATTCATAGGAGGAATCCTAATCTTCTTTTTATGGACAATCATATCTGCGGGAGTTACAAATTCTTCTGTAATACTTTGTATTGAGAATGGAACAACAAAAACTTTCATATTTGAATCCCATGCAAATCCAACATCTATTGAATTTATCGCATCAAATTTTTCTTCAGCATATCTTAACATAACATTTCCTATTCCAGGAACAGATCCACATCCAGTAATATGAATTAACTTCTTCTTCTTTAATTCGTGCTCTAGTTTTAATTGCTCTCTTGTCATAGGAATATCTGAACCAAGATCTACAGAACTTGCACCTGCCCTTATGCAAGCTTTTAACACATGTAAATTCCAATCTCCCTCAACGCAATTTACAACAACATCTGCCTTAGATTCAGTTATTATTTTACTCATCCAACTTATATCATCAGCGCTAAAATAGTGAAATTTTGATTTTTTATATTTCTTAAGTAAGTGTAAAATTCTAGAATCGTCTCTTCCACACATAAGAACAGAATATCCATTTTCTAGAAGGTCTTTGCTAACTATCTTACCTTGCATCCCCGTTGCACCTAAAACTACAAAATCGAACCCCATTTTATATATGATGAACTGTTTATTTAAAAAGATAACGTTTTTAAATTTGGAAAACACTTATTGTTATGAAGAACGAGGTGTTTTGGAAAAATCCAGGTTATAAGGTTAGGAAAAGTTTAAAGAAAGATATAGAATGTGATTATCTTATTGTTGGAGGAGGAGTTTTAGGAGTTTCTCTTGCTTATTTTCTTGAAAAAGAAAAAGCAGGAAAGATTGTTTTGATAGAAAAAAATACTATAGCTAGCGGTGCTACTGGAAAAGCGGCAGGATCTATTGTTATAAGAGGAGAATTAGATTTAAGAGAGATTATTCAACATCATGGAAAAAATAGAGGGCTTGTATTTTGGAGGGCAAGTCATGAAGGATTACATTTAATGAAAGAAATAGTTAAAAAAGAAAAAATAAAATGTGATTTTGAAGCTCAAGATACTTTGTATGGGGCATTATATGGAGAAAGACATAAATTTTTATTGGAGGAATATGCTTATGAGAAAGAAATAGAAAAAACGCCAGAATTACTTTCCGAATTAATTTCAGATAAGAAAATGGACAGACATATAAAAACAAATTTATTTCAATATGCAATATTATCTAAAGGACATGGAATTTCTGTTAATCCTTTAGCTTATACCCAAAATCTTTCTAAAGTTTTGGGAAAAGATGTTAGTGTATATGAAAATACAAGATTGGAGAAAATTAATAAAAATATTGCTTTAACTAAAAATGGAAAAATAAGATTTAAACAGGCTATAGTTGCAATAGATGCTGATTTAAGAAATAATAAAGTGAAAAATAGAGAGACTACTATTGCTGTAACTAAGAAATTAACGGAAAAACAACTTTCTGATATAGGATTAAAGGAAAAGAAAATAGTTTGGACGACAAAAGATAAGTATGAATATTTTAAAGTTACTAAAGATGATAGATTGTTAGTTGGTTTTGGAGATGTTACAGTTGGTAAAAGTCATAAAAAAATTAATGCTAATAAAATTCATCTGAAAAGGATAATGGCTTTTTTAAAAGAAATGTTTCCTCAATTAAATGTTAAATGGGAATGTACATGGTCTGGAACATATGGAGTTACTAAAAATTATATTCCAGTTATTGATATTAAAAATGATGTGATTTATGTTGGAGGAGCTAGTTCTCAATTAGTTTGTACAATAACTGCAAGATATCTTGCTAATAAGTTAATTGGGAAGTCATCCGCACTTGATAAGTTTTTTTGGGTGTAGATTTTCTATATAGAAGATGATGTAAGAGTGCCATTCTTGCGTATAAACCATTTTGTGCTTGTCTAAAATATGCAACTCTAGGATCTTTTTGTTCTGTTTTGAATGAAAGTTGAATTTCTCCTAAGTGTGGAAGAGGATGTAGTATTCTGGCATCTTCCCTTATTAATTTTATATTGTCATCGTTAATAACAAATTTTCCAGTTTCCTCTTCATATTTTTTTGTGGCTCTTTTTGTTTCTTCGCTCATTCTTTCTTTTTGGTTTCTTATTAAATAAAAAGCATTTGCAACAGGAAGAATTTTGTTTAAATCATCTATTTCGTCATATGAAATATTATGTTCATCTAAATGAGATTTTATGTCTTTTCCTATTTTAAGATGAGGGGGAGAGACAAATGTTAAATTTATATTATTAAATTTAGAACACAAATAAACTAATGATCTAACTGTTCTTCCATGAGCTAAATCTCCAACCATTGCTATATGTAAATCATCAACTTTACCAAATTCTCGCCAAATAGTATAAACATCTAAAAATGCTTGTGTTGGATGTTGTCCTTTTCCATCTCCAGCATTAATTAAAGGAATATCTATTAGTTTTGCCGCTTTTTCCGATGAACCTTCTTCTTTATGCCTCAAGACGATAACATCACAGTAGCCCGATACAACTCTAATTGTATCCTCCAAACTTTCCCCTTTGGCAGCTGAAGAAAATTCTTCTGCATTTTCAGTTCCTATTACATGTCCTCCAAGTTTTTTTATTGCTGATTCAAAACTCATTCTTGTTCTAGTACTTTCTTCATAAAATAAATTTATCATAATCTTATCTTTTAATGAATCTCTAAAATCACCAGGTCTGTTTCTCATAGCATCTGAAAGTTTAAATAAATCTTCCAATAATTCACGTGAAAATTGTTGAGAACGAATTATATTAGGCAACCTCATTATTGGGGAAAAGCAAGTTCTTTTTTAAGCATTTATATTGTTGAATAGTTTAAATTTATATATAATGGATTACAATTTATTATATGATTGGATTAAAGAGATGGATAAAAAAGACCAGAGTAACTAAAGATATTTTTATTGTTCATTTTAGAAGGCAGAAAGATATGGCTTATACTTTTCTTAGATTTCAAGAACATTATGAATCTCCAAGGTTCATGAATAGAGTTTTTACACATGAAGAATATAAAAAGTGGTATATAAAATTAAAAGGGAAATTTAGTTATTATAAGGATTGGGATGGATTTAATATACCTTCTTCTGCGCTTAGGAAATTTTATGATGGGAATTTTGATCCTTTAACGGCCGAGGAAAAAGCTTTTTTGAATTTGTTTAAAAATCATAAGCATAAATTTTACATTATCGCTGTTTTTGGTAAGAATCCTAGAGCTTTATTGAGACATGAAATTGCGCATGGATTATTTTTTTCTGATGTTAGTTATAGAAGGAAAGTTTTAAGGATAATGAAGGAGTATGATTTGAGTAAGGTTAAAAAAGAATTATTAAATCTTGGAGGTTACAGCAAGAAGGTTTTACTTGACGAAATACAGGCATATACTGTATCACTTTCTAATGAGCTTAGGAGTAAGATTTCTGAAGAAATGAGTAGAAAAATTAAGGAATTATATTATAAATATGTCGATGAATAGGCTATTGCATTTCTTTTATTAATTTTGTAAGATTAATTTTATTTCTAACAATAAAGAAAACTACAGAAACTAATATTATTGCTATTATTGTCCAGAAAATAGTTATATTTGTTTCATTGAATAAATTTCCTTCATTTGAGGGAGGACAAGTTTCATTTAAAGAATTATTAGTAGAATTTGTACAATTTATTTGTGCATGAATTAATGGTATGATAATTGCTATTAGAAATATTAACACCAGTATTTTTTTCATATAATATTAATATAGTTTAATTTATAAATTTTGATGTCAGAAATTAAACTACATCCTTTAGGATGTAGATGTTAGTTTGTTTTAATTTCTGATCATCCTAAAAACAATTAAGTGTTCCATGTTTTTTTGATATCATTTTTTCTTGCTTTTGTTATCAAAGACTTTTGATTTAAGAAATACTATATAGGAAGTTGTGTATAATATTACTGTATGTTGAAGGAAGTTAAATACATGCCATAAGTTTCCATAATATCCAGAAATAATGTATCTTACTTCTATTAAAATTGTTACGAATAGGGTGAAGACTAATATTTTAGCCCAATATGGTTTTATTCTTATTACTAAGGGATAGACTAAAATTCCAAGAATTATAGAACCAAAGAATTTCCCAATAGCATACCAAGTTAATGGATT
>OBEQ010248376.1_pt1 | contig 15669 bp, 14 predicted proteins | sample 1670901 | NCBI WGS metagenome assembly OBEQ01 (sample SAMEA104232315, study PRJEB22302) | groundwater metagenome | biome: forest; feature: aquifer; material: groundwater | place: USA | collected 2011-08-07 | depth 5.4 m | reverse complement strand
GTTGTTCACGCTTGGGATATACAGCGTGTATCCCTTCCTTATCATCAGCAGAACTGTTTCAAAACGCGTCGCTGCGGTACTGTTCGTGATCGTGATGCTGCTTGGCATCGGGATGGGGTATGGTGTGCAGGCGTATGACGCTTATCGTACACAACATGCTCTCTTTTTGTTTGACGTGGCTTTTAGCGCAAAGACCACAGGAACAGAGCAGGCAGGAACGGGCACAGGGAACAGCATATGGAACAAAAATATGCAGCACAGCGCAACAGAACAGCTAACGCCAAGCATCTTCTACACTTCAGGTGCGATCACTATCGAGAGCCTCAATGATACTGAGAAAAAGAAGAATGGAGAGAAACCATTCACAGAGATGGATGGTGACAAAATCGGATTGATGCAGACAGGATACACAACAGTAGAGCTTACTGAACCCTTCTGGTTCGGAAGAGGCATCGCGTCAGGAGATTTCAACAATGATGGCTGGACTGATCTTGCGCTTGGCACGCGTACTGGAGTCATGCTGTATCAGAATCTTGGCAATACAAGTTTTGCTGCACGACTGCTTGCAGTCCAAAATCTGAGCAGCGAAAATCTTGGCGTGGTACTGGTTGCATTTGTGGACATCAACAATGATGGATGGCTTGATCTGTATGTGACTGGATACCATACGAATCTTTTTATCCTTAACGATGGGCAGGGATTCCGAAGTACACAGGTTATCAGAATCCAGAACCACAACGCACAGTTCACTGAGGCTGCCTCCTTTGCTGACCTTGATAAGGATGGCAAGCTCGATTTTGTCAATGGAAACTGGTACTTCACCTATGAAGGCAGAAGAACACCATCAGAAGCTGCGACAAACACGCTTGTCATGAACCACTGGCCTGTACTTGAAGAGAAGAACATGACTGAACCAGTGGGGGCAACTCTTAGCGTGCTCTTTAGCGATTTCACCAATGACAATAACCCTGACCTTATCATCGGCAATGATTATAATGAGCCTGACGTCTATTACACCGGGGATGGAAAAGGTAATCTCAAGAAGATCCTTAAGGGCGGCATCATACCTTCTTCCACATTCTATACGATGAGCGTTGATACTGGCGATGTGAATAATGACCTCTTGCCTGACATCTATTTAGGGAGCATCAGCGAAGCAAATACTGCAAAGCCAGGAGAATCATGTGGAGATATTACCGATGAAACGAAGAGAGGGGAATGTGAGGATCGAAGGGCCATGGTAAAAATCATACATAAACAGGACATTGATGCCTGCGCAGAAAAACAAGATCCTGAAAAGAGCGACTGCATGGTGATGGTGATGATCTACCTTGCCGCACTAAAACAGCGACATGACTTCTGTGATAAGATCCCAGCTTGGTATAACATACAGAAACAATTATGCATCGATACGCTCGCGCCTGCGGCAAGGATGAGTGAAGAGGACAGAAATAACGCAGTGTTCCATATTGATGACCGCAATGTGCTGCTGCTTGGAACGCCCAAAGGAAAACTTATTGAATCTCCAAAAGATATGGACGCTTACGAGGGATACTGGACCTGGAACGCAAAGATCGCTGATCTTGACAATGATGGCTGGCAGGACATCTACGCTGCGAATGGGTATTGGGACAGACAGCCTACTTCCAATAGGTTCTTCCACAATGAGAAAGGAAAACATTTTGACGCGCAAGAAGAGCAGTTTGGACTGGAAAATTATCTTCGAACAGGAGGATATGCGCTTATTGACATCGACAATGATGGCGATCTGGATATTGTCACGACCTCACTTGATGGCTATGTGACCGTGTATCTGAATAATGAGCAGCAGAACAATGATATCTCGTTTGAATTCAGAGATGCCAAAGGAAACATATTCGGCATTGGAAATAAAGTGTATATCTACTATGGCGATACTGGCGAACTGCATCAGATGCGCGAGATAAAATCAGGCGGTGGCTTTTTATCCTTTGACGCACCAATTGCCCACTTCGGCCTTGGAAATGAGACGACAGTAAAGAAAGTGGAAGTAATCTGGAGCACAGGAGAAAAGACAGTGATCAAGCAGGATTTCCCTGTGAACAGGAAATATGTGGTGGAACGAATTTCATAGATCAAAGATACAACAAGGGTATAGTGCTATTCGTTGAGGAACGTAATGATCGCTTTCTTGTGTTTGTCAAAGATTTTTTGGTCAAAGGAGCCATACACGCCAAACAAACCATCCCTGAACTGGGATGAAGTTACTTTCTCAACTATCCTTTGGACCCTATCGTGAAGGGAATATCGTAGCGCTATCTCGGACTTGATCCATTTCTTATCCTTGGCATTTGGGAGCATCATAAACACATCCCGAATATCAGTTGACCTGCACGAAACCATTTTCATGACGAGCAGTGCGTCCCTGTTGATGATTTTGACCCTGAGTTCTTCTGTGATCGTTTTTCCTTTGAGCGCCTTTTTAGCTGAGTTATCAAATACCCAATCTGCTGAAAATGTTGCGCCAGTCATCCTGTCTGTGACTACACGAATCAAGATGTCCATGCTTACCGTAAAATCATTCTCAAGCTTTTTCTCGTACCGAGAGAAACTTCCTAAGTACTGTGCTTCTGCATTCAGCTCTTGTTGCTTGTAGCCGCTCTTCAAGAGCAGCTTTTCTATCTTCTTTAGCGCATTATTATCTTTGATCACCAGGTCACAGTCCACTGAAAACCTTGGCAGGGCATATGCGTTTACAGCATATCCCCCTATGATGACAAAATCACAATCGTTAAGTTCTCTAAGTGTTCTGAATATCTCTTCTTCTCTAAGCGAAAATAGGTCATTGGTCATGCCTGTGCCCCATAGTTGTTCTCCATATACGTTACTGCGTACGCATAGATATCATTTGATGCTGCATACTGCATTGTTTCGTTTAATCTATCCACGTTAAACCCGTTTTTCTCTTCAGAGACGATGTCGGTTACAGGAATCAAAATGATATATTCCCCTATCGTTGCGCCTGATCCAACATAGTTTGGGATTTCATTTCGGTTGAAAAAGGTTTTCCAATAGCCTAAGTCTTTGCGCACTATTTTTATGAAATATGGGGATTTTTCAATACCCCGCTGCACATACGAGAAGTCAGACCATATCTCAACTGCAGAAGATCGTGTGAATGCGTAGTCTTTTTTTGCCATCTTCATTATGCCAGGCACCCTAAACTCCAACAATCCTTTGATCGCATCTAAGGGGTTAGTGCAGGTATAACTTTGACCGTGTTGCTTTTGTATCCATCCTGAACGCAATAACAAGGAAAATATTTTCTTTTTCATGCTTACCGACACTATCCAGTCTAATGTGGACTGCTTAAATGCCGCGCGAACACCATATTTTGAAAACAATAAGGCGTATGCTTTCAATGCGTATTGGGGTATTTCAACTGTCATATGGTTACCTAAAGGGTAACTACTACTTAAAGCTTTCGATTGGAAGGTCTGGTCAGAAGGCTGTTTGGAAGGGTAAATCACATTTTTTAACAATTTATATGAGCAAGAAAACAGATAGGAAAGATGATGAGAATAAGGATAGCAACGCTTATACCGATGAGTACTGCGTCAACGCCCCTTTGTTTCCCAAACCCCATTAGGGTGGTATGAGAGTGGAAGGAATTTATAAATATTATGGGAAAACTTTTAATAGGCATGTATTGAGCGTATATCCATGGATACAACCATCAAAAAAGTCATCGCAGAAGAACTCAAGAACATCAGGGAAAATGGACTGTATAAGGAAGAACGCATCATCCTGACAAAACAGGGCGCAATCATTGCGGTCAAGCAAGGGGAAGTCTTAAACTTCTGCGCGAACAATTATCTCGGTCTTTCTTCACATCCTGACCTTATTGCAGCAGTAAAGAAATCCCTTGATGCGCATGGGTATGGTATGTCTTCTGTTCGGTTCATCTGCGGGACGCAAGATATCCATAAAGAACTTGAACATAGCATCTCACAGTTCCTTGGAACAGATGATACTATCTTATATGGCTCTTGTTTTGACGCCAACGCAGGATTATTTGAGACATTGCTAACTGACAAAGATGCAGTAATCTCTGATGCGCTCAATCATGCAAGCGTCATTGATGGAGTGCGATTGTGCAAAGCAAAACGATTCATCTTCAAGCATAAAGATATGGCTGACCTTAAGATACAACTCGAAGCTGCGACAAAAGAGAACACACGCATCATATTGATCGCAACTGATGGGGTATTCTCCATGGATGGTGATTTTGCGAACTTAAAGGAGATTTGCGAACTTGCGGAACACTATAGTGCAGTCGTCATGGTAGACGATAGCCATGCGACAGGATTCATCGGCCCCACAGGAAGAGGCACGCCAGAACATTTCGGTGTGCAGGATAAGGTTGACATTGTGACAAGTACGCTTGGGAAAGCACTAGGGGGAGCATCCGGCGGATTCACCTCTGGCAGAAAAGAAATCGTTGAGTTCCTGCGCCAGCGTTCAAGACCGTATCTCTTTTCCAATACGCTCGCTCCACCCATTGTTGCTGCAGGCATCAAAGTATTTGACATCCTTGGAACATCAGATAAGCTACGAAAGCAATTGATGGAGAACACCAAATATTTCAGGGAAAGGATCACCCAGATGGGTTTTACTGTGAAAGGTGAGATGCATCCGATCTGCCCCATCATGCTTTTTGACGCAAAACTCGCGCAAGACATGGCAAAGGATCTGCTTCTAGAAGGAATTTATGTGATAGGATTTAGTTATCCAGTCGTGCCAAAAGGAGAAGCAAGGATCAGGGTGCAGATTTCTGCAGCACACACAAGAGAACAATTGGATAAAGCCCTTGCTGCGTTTGAAAAGATCGGGAAGAAGCATAAGGTTATTCAGTAACGACGGTAAAAGTTTATAAAGCAGATTCTTGTTATGCAAAGAATGAAAACTGGCATGGATAAAAGGGCAAAAAGAATCATCATCGGACTTCTCGAACAGGTTGTCATCAAGAGCAGGAAAGGGAACAGAAGAGTGCTGGCGCGAATCGATACTGGCGCGACAAAGAGCAGCATGGATGCAAAACTTGCGCAGGAATTGCATCTTGGACCTGTGCTTCGAACACGGCTTATCAAATCAGCGCATGGCACAAGCAGAAGGCCTGTCATTTCAGTTCTAATCAGAATCGCGGGAAAGACAATCAAAGAAGAGTTTACCTTGGCAGAAAGAAGCCACATGAAATACACCATGCTCATCGGCCATAACATTCTGCTGCATAAGCCATTTCTTGTTGATCCGCACAAGAAACTAAAGCAGAAAGGGCGAAAAAGCACAGCAAGGAAAACAGTGACACGAGAGACACGATGAAAGCAGCCCTCATCAGTTTTGGCAGCGTCTCTTCAAAATGGATAGGGGAAGCGATGAAGAAATATTTCGCGCATGTTGATGAGCTGGACATTAGGCAAATTGAGGTCAATTTGACGCAGAAAGGGGCAAAGGTTTTGCACGCAGGCAACCCAATCGGGAATTATGATTGCGTGTATGCAAAAGGGTCATATCGGTATTCTCCGCTACTTCGCTCACTTGCAACTGAACTGTATCCGCTAACATACATGCCAGTAAAACCGCCTGCATTCACGCTCGGCCAGGATAAACTGCTCACGCAATTAAAGCTGCAGCAGTGCAAGATCCCAATGCCAGTCACCTATCTTGCGGCAACAACAGAAAGCGCAAAAGAGATCCTACGAAAGATCAATTACCCAATCATCATCAAGTTCCCATCTGGCATGCAAGGAAAAGGTGTGATGTTCGCAGAGTCCTACGCAGCAGCATCTTCACTCCTAGATGCGCTAACCACGTTGCGGCAGCCTTTTTTGATCCAGGAATATATTGAGACTGAGGGAGTTGACACACGAGCGATTGTTGTCGGAGACACCGTTGTTGCGGCGATGAAAAGAAAGGCGATGACTGGCGAAAAGCGGGCAAATATTCATGCTGGTGGTGAAGGTATCGCAACAGAACTGGATCAGCAGACAAAAGCGATTGCCATTAGGGCAGCAGAGGCTATTGGCGCAGAGATCTGCGGTGTTGATATCATTGAAGGTGATAAAGGCCCACTCGTTCTCGAAGTCAATTTAAGCCCTGGACTTCAGGGAATCACCAATACCACCAAGATCGATGTCGCTGACAAGATTGCGCAGTATTTGTACCAGCGCTCAAAGCAATGGCGCGCAGGACCTGCACAAGGTTCCAATAAGATTTTCCAAGAGCTTGGTGTTGAGAGCAGCAGCGCTGCAGCGATGCAGGAGATCATCACCACACTCGACATGAAGGCCAACAGGCTCGTGATCCCGCAGATCGTCACACAGCTGTGCGGGATTTCGGCAAATGAAGAGGTCACCATCACAGTTAGGAAAGGGGAATTACACATCAAGAAGTTTTCTGTCGGGAAGAAATAGGTACATTAAGCACGGCGCAAGCACTGTAGAGAACGCCACTGCCACAGTTAGTGTAACGAGATTAAAGCACTTACTTCCATTGATTTTATTGTTACTACACAATTACTAAAATTTTATAAAGTGGGCAGGATATACCCATATAACATGAAGCAATCACTAAGACAACGTCAGGAATTAAGGATGGGTATTACTGGTTTTGGTGGTTATTCCCCCCGCGTTAAGGGTTTACCCATTGAAGAATATCAAAAAATAGTACCGGGACTGAAAGTAGATTATCGCAATCCTGATGACTTAAGATTCACAGATAAGGGGAATAATCTAAGAAAAGTAATGGAACTTTCTGAAGAATGGGTTACGGCAATCCATAAAAGGGTAGAAACTGGAACTTTTGACTATCCTGCTATCTGTCCTGTAGTTATAGCTGATGTAGATGATAATTTTGCTGGACAATACATTTCTTTGAATAACGTTGTTCTTGATGGGAATTCGCGCGTAGCTGCGGCTTCATTGCATACTTCTCGAATGCCCGTCATTCTCATCGAAACGCCAGAAGACTTGGCTAATGTTAGAAAACTACATAAAACAAAAAAATTCTTTTGGTATCATGGAGGTTCAGGAGGGAAAAAAGGTTTCAGAGAACTTATGGCCTCTGCTCAAGAAGCCGAAGAATCCGTCAATCTATCAGGACAGAATTTTTTGGACGATTTGGTAAGGAGAAAATATGACCTTTGGGAAATGAGAGAAGGCACAGGACTTTACTTTAATCCAAATATTTTTGGGGATTCTTCTTTATTATATTGCATTGGGAGAGTCACATTTCAAGAACAACTTGGGGAAGCAAGAAGTACGTTAAATAAATATGTTTTGGAAGCAGCTGAAGAAAAAGATTGGGAATATGAAGGGTATACCGAAGATGAAGTAGTTGAACAGAGAGCAGCAAATCGTAGAAATTTACCTGTGGAGATTAATCGCTACGGTTTAAGAGATAGGATTAGTCAGCTAATAAGAAACTCCGCATTAACTGGTGTCAATTATGCCGCACTTACAGAGGGAGTTATTGACTTTTTAACCTGCGGTGTCACTGACTCTGAAGGTTCTCATAGAAGATTAGATGACGCAGTGAACGCCTTAGTGAAAATATGCAGAAACGAAGAGAATCCAAAAGTGTCTATTCTTAATTGATGAATTGCGGAAATTGGATACAATGGAAAAAAGCTAATAAATCACTTCTTCTCTGCTTTTGGAGCTTCTGCTTTCTTTTCCGCAGCAGCGCCTGCGGAAGGCTTACCAGCAGCAGCTGGAGCGCCTGGCTTTGCGCCTGCGACAGTTGCGCTCGCTTCATCTGGCATGACTTCTTTGATGATGACTTCTGGGATCTTAGCTTCATGTAATTTAGCCTTGATTTCTCCCTTGGATTTACCAACAAGAGCAGCAAGGATCTCCTTTGCTTTCGCAAGGAATTCTTCTCTTCTCTTGATGATCTCTTCTGCGAGTCTCTTCTTCTCTTCTTCCAAAATCTTAAGTTCTTCTGCAGAAAGCTCTGTTTTTCTGGACTCAATCTCTTTCTTGAATAGGCCCTTGTCAATATCATGAATGACTTCTCGTGCCTGCTTACCTTCCACAAGCACGCCCATCGAATCACAGGTTCCGATGATTTCTTTGACTTTAGCAAACATGTCTTTTCCGGAGAGGGAGTCTTCTTTCATTGTTGCGACTTTGATGATCTGTTCTATCTTAAGATCCGCAACCTTATCCACAAGCGGACTTCCGGATCCTTTTTCGATACCGGCTTCTTTTTTGATCAGAGCAGAAGATGGCGGAGTTCCGACAGAAATGGTAAAGGATTTATCTTCAGTATCGACATTGACCTTGATCGGAACTTGCATGCCCTTAAAGCCTGCAGTTTTCTTATTGATCTCCTGGATAATCTGACCGATATTAACGCCTAATGGTCCTAATGCCGGCCCAAGCGGAGGAGCAGCACTTGCCTGTCCGCCATTGATAAGTGCTTCTACAATCTGTTTACCCATAGGCAAAACCATTTGGAACTGGTTTATAAAGGTTTTTGTTGATGTTAGGGTGGTGTTCGACTGTTAGATCTACCGCTAAGATGTAGTATAGTTTGATGTATAGTATATACAACCTTATACACGCCTTTATAATCACAAAACATAAAAAGGGTGGCGACGCTTCCATTATATGTCGCAGCTTAATGATATGTTCAGACTGCTTGCGAGAAAAGTATCTGCAGTTGTGGGACAGGCACGAACCTTTACCATTGCAATTCTTCTTGTGCTTGTGTGGCTGGTGACAGGACCCTATTTTCACTACTCGGATTCATGGCAGCTCATCATCAACACGAGTACGACAATCATTACGTTCCTCATGGTGTTCCTGATCCAGAACACGCAGAATCGTGAGTCTAAGGCCATTCAGATCAAGCTGGATGAATTGATCCGTGCAGTAAAAAGCGCAAGAAACAGCATCATCGATATTGAAGACACAACGGATGATCAGATTGAAGAGCTTAAGCGCGAACTGCGCGCATTAGGAGGATCGAGATATGTGGATGGCAATGGCAAACCGCAGCATCAGGTGAAATTAGTTGAAATACCGCCGATTCGGATTGCGACTAACAATCATGGCAACAATGCTGCCCACAATCAGACAAATCGCAAATAGGCTTAGGCGAAACAGGACAGAACGTGAGACTCCTTTTACCCCCACTTATTTCTTTTGCAAGACTGCGATCGCTTCAATATGATTCGTCTGCGGGAACAAGTCAAAAAGTGCTAGTGACGCAAGCGTGTATTGTTTCATGAACCGTTTCAATTCTTTTGTCATCTGCATCGGGTTGCAGGAGATATAGATGATTGCCTTTGGGGAAAGGTCCAGCAATGCCTTGATAGCCTTTTGATCCATGCCTATTCGTGGGGGGTCAGTGATCACAAACAGCTGTTGGTTGAGTGTATGTAAGCCGAGTGTACGCGCATGTCTGGCAAGAGTTTTGGCGTCAGCACGCACAATGTGAAGGTTCCGCAGATTCATCGCTTTGCCTGCTTGTTCTGCACACATGATGTTAGGCCCTTTCGTATCCATAATAATCGTCCTTGCAAACTGATGGGCAAAGGAAAGGCCAAAAGTACCAGCGCCACCATACAGATCCAGAAGTGTTGCTTTGTCTATGTTCTGTGTCACAAAGAATGCGGCACAATGACGTATCATCTGCTCTGCCATCTGCGTGTTGTTCTGGAAAAAAGAGAAAGAAGAGAAGGTGATTGGCACGTCACACAATCTCTCTTTCATGACAAGACTGCCTTTTACCGCATAACAATCCTGCACATCATTATCAGCACTGCCTGACAAAAAGCCAAGAATGACATTTTCCGCAGTTGTGTGCTGCGCAAACTGTTCGATCAATGCTGTATGGGCTGCATGTTTTGTTGAGGATTCGCTGAGCACAAAAACGATGGCGCTTGAAGCAGTATGCTCTGCAGCACGAATGATCACAAAGGCAAGTGTCTTTAGGTCAAGCTGCTGCGTATGCTCCAAAAACCAACGCTGCACTTCTGCAAGCAGTTCATTAACTTTCTTGTTTGCTATCACGCACTCATCAACAGGAAGGATTGCGCCAGGATTCACTTTCATGCGAAGGCCCAACCCTTTCGCAGTGAACAAGAAGTCCATCCGATTCCGGTAGAAATAGGGTTCGCCGGAATGAATGTGGATTTGTGCCGGAACAGGGATGTTATTTTTCTTTAGTGCGCTAATGATGCGTTGTTTCTTGTTTTCAAGCTGGACAGCATAAGGAACATGCTGTGTTGAACAGCCTCCGCAGGTTCCAAAATACTTGCAGAGAGGTTTTGTCTGTTGAGGTATTATGTTCCCCAGTGCCATCCTGGTTTTTCTCCGGTTTTCACGCAGATCCAGATCAATAGGATAGTTGCAAGCACAAATCTTGGGAAAATACCTATGAGTGTATCGCTCACAGAATGGGAATGAGAATCTACGCGAATAAATGTTCCTGTCAGATACACGACATACATCAGCAGCAACAACCAACCTTGCCAAGCCACAGGACGCCACCCATAACCGAATTTTTTTGCGCAAAACCAGGCTTGCGATGTGCTGCTCTCTTTTCCTGCTCCATCATCTTTCCTTCGTTGCTTTACCATAGTTCACACCTCATGGAACACTTCTTGCGTACGTGAACGCTGCTTGAAAAATACCATAAACGTGATCCATGCAAGCAGCGTGATGCCGGATGCGAGCAGGATGGGCAGGCTCCTATGGACAGTTACCACAAAACCAGCAACAATCGGAGGGATCGCCTGACCAAGCGATTGGATGGACTGGTTGATACCAAGGATCTCTCCTTGTGATTCCTTACCGCTCAGGCTTGAAACGATCGCAGTCGCATTGGGAATAGTAAGTCCCTGGAACATTGCGATGAAAGGCAAGAGGAAAAAGAGGATAAATGATCTGTCCGGCAGCAGCAGTGTCATAAGCGCTATGCCTAAACCCAGCACAGAGACAGAGAGAATTTTTGGCGGTTCAAACTTTTTGGAGAACACACGCGTAAGAATGCCCTGCGTGAGCGCGATCCATATCCCAACATATGCAAACAGATCCCCGATGTTGGACTGGGTGAATTGGAACTTCTCAATGAGATACACCTGGAAGAACTGCGTGAAGAAACTAAAGCCCAAAGTCAAAAGGAACACGATGATGAACATGGTTCGCACATTTGATAGTTGGAATGCCCTGCGGATATTTCGAAAACCGGTCAGAAGACTAATGGGAGTGTTCACTCTTGTCGTTAGCGTTTCCCTGAATTTCCAGAACACCAGCAGCAAGTTGAGTAAGACCACACATGATGCAAACCAGAACGGCGTTGCGTAATTGAACCAGGAAACGATGCTAGGATCGGCAAGTTTTCCACCCACATAGGGCCCGATGATAAAACCAAAGCCAAAAGCCATATACACAAGCCCGAAGTTCTTCGCTTTTGCGCGCTCATCGCTCATGTCTGCAATTGAAGAAAGTGCAACAGCGATATTGCCTCCGGTAAAGCCATCGAGGATTCTGCTGATAAACAGCAAGACAAGATTGCCCGTAATGATACCGATGCCAAAAAGGGTATATCCTATAAGCGTGCCAAAGATGGAAAGCAGCAGCACTTTCTTCCTTCCGATGTGGTCGGACAGCGCCCCAAGGATAGGCGCGCCAAAAAACTGGGCGAGCGGAAAAGAAGCGATGAGTAAGCCAAGCAGTATTGTTCGCGTCGCAAGCTGATATGCTGCAGGCAGGATTCCATTCGTAATGTCAAGGAACAGCGGCGCAAGGATCGGAATGACTATGCCTATACCTAACATATCGATAAAGACAACAAGGAAAATAGTAAAGAGTGATGATTTGCTTTGTGTTACATTTCTGTTCTGCACCATCTGTGAGAATTCCTAAAGATGATTTATAAAAGTTCGTATTGCACTTTCGTTTAGCGTGTGCGTTACGCTCGTATATCCGCCATCCTGCCAGAATCAGGCATATTTAAATAGGAGTGGTGCAACAAAATGGCATGGAGGACAAAATATTTTCCATCATCTTCAATGAGGATGAGATTACCTGGAAGACACTTCTGCTGGAACTGATCAAGACAGAACAGATGGACCCTTGGGATATCGATATTTCACTTCTGGCAAAAAAGTATATCAGCATGGTCAAAAAGCTCAAGGAGCATGATTTTCGAATGTCGGGTAAGGTCGTTCTTGCCGCCGCCATCCTGCTTCGGATGCAGTCCACACAGCTTGTTGAGGAAGATATGGCGGAATTCGACTTGCTTCTTGCGGGTGAGTCTGAAGGCGGACTTCTCGATGGGCTTGAAGATGGAGTAAAACAGCGCATGCCATGGGATAGAAGAAAACTGATCCCGAAAACTCCGCAGCCGAGAAAGAGAAAAGTCTCGATCCACGACCTCATCGAAGCATTGCAAAAAGCGCTCGAAGTGAGCAAGCGCAGGTTCATGAACCAGGCAAATATCCCAAAGATGGAAGTTCCGCAGAAAAAGTTTGACATCACTGAGATGATGAGCGTCATCTTCCAGAAGATACTCAACTTCTTCAATGGCGGGGGAAAGAAGCTATTGTTCCACAACTTGGTACCAAAAGATACAAAAGAAGCAAAAGTGCATACGTTCATACCGCTGCTGCACCTCTCGAATGAGCGCAAAGTGAACATCAACCAGGAAGAGCATTTTGGCGACATTGAGATCACACTGAGAAGCCATAAGGATGCGGACAAGGAATTAGCTGAGGTATGAGTGGGTGGTTACGTGCCAGAAAGAGAAGTTGTTATTGTAGGGGCAGCTCGTTTGCCTATCGGGAAACATGGGGGATCTTATTCATCGTTCTCATCTGTGCGCCTTACTGTTGAGGCAATCAAGGTTACATTACAGCGCGCTGGGTTGCATATCGGGCATGGTGCTCTATTTAATGTAGGAGATGGCAAAATAAACATAACGATTGATGAAATCATTACTGCTGCTCCTACCTTTGTTGATCCAAGCTACCAGCACATTTACACAGGTGATATTGCCCATAGAATTGGCCTGCCGACAATCAATTCATTCTCAGTCCAGAGAATTTGTGGTTCTGGATTTCAGGCTATCGCGACAGCATTGGACACTATCAAGGCAGAAAGATACAAGGCCGTTATAGTTACAGGTGCTGAAAATATGACAAGAGCCCCCCAGATATACACAGGATCAAGAAAAAAAGATGCTGTTTGGGAATTTGAAAATGAGGGAGAATACAAGGATTCCATCTTTCTTTCATTGCGCCACGCGATGTTTGACACGTTTATGGCAAAGACTGCTGAAGATCTTGCAAAGGGGATGGGCATAACGAGAATAGAAATTGACGATTATGCACTGCAAAGTTATGCAAGACTGGCATATGCGCAGAAACATCAATGGAATAAAGATGAGAGGTTACTAAATCTGAAGGGGCATTTAAGGGGCATAGCGCGCGTAACAGAAATTGATAGGGAGCAATTGCCATTAGCAGTGATATTTGACCAGGGACATGAAACAACAGCAAATCAGGAAATGGTACGTCGAAAGAAACCTATTCCAGGCCTTGAGCTTGTGACACCTGGAAATGCTTCAAAAGCAGGAGACGGCGCAGCTTGTCTTGTGCTTATGGAACGTGCGTATGCTGATAAACAAGGATTAGCATATACCTATGGAATCAAAGGATATTGTGAAGCCACCTGTGATCCAAGAATCATGGGTATTGCTCCAGCTCCTGCAATTGAAATGTATCTGGAAAAGACAAAAACGAAACGTAGTGATTATGATCTATTTTATGTCAATGAGGCATTTGCCGCACAAGTGTTGGCTGTGATCAAGCGTTGTGGCTTACCGATGGACAGAACGAATCCCAATGGTGGCGCGATTGCACATGGACATCCGATTAGTGCGACTGGGCTTATTCTAACGGTAGATGCAATGAACGAATTGGAAAGGATTGGTGGAAAAAGAGCGCTCGCAACTGCATGCATCGGTGGCGGGCAGGCAATCGTAATGGAGATCTACGAGGTTTGACTTGCTGCTGGAAAAGATCAAGGAAGGATTATGATGGAGATATCCCAAAGATGAAGAGATTGCTGGAGAAGATACAACAGTGCATCAGGTGATGTCCTAAGGAACAAAAGATGACTCACTCATGTAGGGCAAGAAAGGTGTGGGATGTTATTTTTAAACTACAAAGAAGTAGTTAAAATAGAAATGCTTTAATACCCGAAAAGATACAGGCAGCTATGGTCAGCATCCATGAAACTACGTGGCATCCTTTGGTGATATTTGCAGGAACCTCAACGCAAAAGGAGTCACGAGGGTATAGACCGGGCAATTTCCTTGGAAGGAGCAAAGGAGAGCTTGACATTGCAGGTGAACCGCTGCTAACAAGAGCATTACAGAATTATGCGCAAGCGGAAGTTGAAGGCAGCCGCATCGGCGAAATTCATCTCTTAGGCCAAAAAGAAAATCTTGAACATCTCATCCCTGATATGCTAAGGAAACAGGTGATATTGCAGCATACTGTAACCACACTTGGTGAAAAAATAGCAGGCCTAAAACAATTTGGCGAACAGCGCGTGTATATCGCAACGGCAGATATCATCCCGTCACAAGAAGATCTTGCAGCAGTGCTCTCCTTTAGTAACGCGCATAGGGACGCATCATTTCTTGCGCCAGTCATTGCAGGAGATGATCTTCTCTCGCTTCATTTTCGCAGAGATAGAAAACATAAAATGTACCCGCTGAGAAATGCCAGTGGAACCAATGATAGTTGTGCGTTCTCACATCTGTACGCGATTAGGCCTAGCCATGCACGGCTCGATACTGTGGGAAAATTCACTGACGCGTGCTTCTCTGACAGGGAACGTGGGCTTCGCAGCACGCAGATATTTTCAGCTGCGCGTCAGCTCTTCCCTGAGATGTGGAAAGCAGTGCCAAAATTGGTGTATTGCATTCTTGGTGTGCGTGCAGGACTTGATGCACATGGCGAATACCAAAGATCAATAGTGCCTATCCCGGATTACGCTGCCATGGAAAACCTGTTTGCCCACGCATTCTATCGCAATGCTGCTATCAAAAGGCCTGTTGTCGCAGCATTACTTCATGCGCCAACACTTGCGATGGACATCGATGACCAGCATGATCTTGACATTGTGCGTGAATTGTATGCAAGCAAAAATAGTGCCTTGAACAGGATAAAACGCGGTTGAGGATAGAACAGCGCTAGAATATATCAAACCTGTCTTTTACAGACCGAAAACGAGTATTGCCTTCAGCATCAACCCTAAATTGGCTGCATTCCTTTTTACCTTCCCAGAAAAACCAGCATTTTGTGTTGAAGAATTTGAAGTTCATGCAGCCCTGGCATACAAGCGGAACAGTCAATGCACTTGTCGGGCTATCCTGTGCAGCGCTTCCACCCATATCGATATCCGCATTGGCATCACCTGCCAATTCCTTGCTGTAATCTGCGGCTCTGCCGGTCAATGGCTGATTTTGTTCCATAACCAGAAGAAGGCGTATAACGTTTAAAAATTTAACTGAAAAGAGGCCGCGTAGAAATCCTCTGAAACAGCGCTTGTGCGTAATTGCCTATTGATATTGTTCCACAGGAGAAGCTATATGACCCGAGCACAGGTT
>OBEQ010825798.1_pt1 | contig 15673 bp, 1 predicted proteins | sample 1670901 | NCBI WGS metagenome assembly OBEQ01 (sample SAMEA104232315, study PRJEB22302) | groundwater metagenome | biome: forest; feature: aquifer; material: groundwater | place: USA | collected 2011-08-07 | depth 5.4 m | reverse complement strand
TTCTCTTGTTGTCCATTGGCAAATTTAGGTGGAATAACCCTTCCTATCCAGTATTTATCGTACAACGTAAAAGTCACTTCAGTACGGTTACAACTGTATACCCACGCTCTGAATCCAGCTCCGAAATCATTTGTTTTGATCATTGTTTCAGTGAAGGGCACATTAAATTGACCAGGAGCAACTTGTAAATTAACCTGACCAACTTCTACAGGTCTACCATATTGATCGCTTAAAGTATAACTATATTGATTTACATCCGCCTGAACTGGATTTTGTGAAGCGACAATTCTTCCGTATCGATCATACCAAAACTTGGTTTCCCCCTCTTGATCAGGATTCGTTGTCGATACCAATTGATTGTAAGCATTGTATTTGTATTCTGTTTCATACGTAAACGTTGGAAGTGGTGTATTTACTCCATAGATTGGGGCATTTGGTGCTGTATATGTTGTTGAATTGTGAACCGAAATTCTAGCAGCATCCACGTTACTTGTATTAAATGTAAGCGGCGTGTTTCCTTTTGGTGCAACTGTTTTTACTAAATTCCCTGCCTGATCATAGAAATACAAGGTATATTGGTACTCATTGTTTGGACCAAAATAATTCAAAGATTCTGTTGAAAAAGCCTCTGCACAGGCATTGTTAAACTCCTCCGTATAGGTTTGATGAAGCGCATCCAAATTCGTTTGATAGATTTCTAAAGCATTGCTATACATCTGATCCAAATACGGTTGATAGCAAAGACCTGTTTCAATTTCGGGAATTTCATCACACAATGATAAGCCCTCATTTGAACAAACACATTGATTTACTTCGAAACAAGTACTGGATACTGTTAACCATTCATATTTTAAGATTCCACAATCCAAATAGGCGACTTGTACTTTAAAGGTATTGTTCTGATTGGTGCAACTTTCCGTCAGTGCTTCCACAAGTCCAAATGATATAATATCATCAAAGCCAAATGCTGCAGGAGTAGGTAATGTAATTACAAACGAACAATTGGTTGAAGTTGTTGAGCCAAAATAACTTGTCATTGTTGTTGAAGTGGTGCTTGACCAATAATTGTCGTACAGAAATAAATCTTTTAATTCTCCATTTGCATACACAACATTGGTTGGTGTATTGTTTGGCGTCTCTACCCCTAATAAATTAACAGGATTACTACTTGTATGAAGTAATTGATTTCTATACGCCAAAAGGGTCATTACGTCCGTCCATTCATTCAATAAGGGATTTACTGTACAATAAGGGTCTTGTTGTGTCGCTCCACACTTTCCAATAAACTCTTCATAATCAGAATAAGTTAAATGATAAAACAGCCTATTATTTAGATAAGTGGTTACAATTTGTTCGTAGTTCGTTTGATTTGTAAAACCGTTAAAACGAGTATTCAAGGTGCCCATATACTCATCAATTATTTTACAATCTGTACAATTTCCTATGTTACATGATAAATCAGCAGGAACTTGAAGACCAGATGCTGCCAAATTAGCAGGTGTATTTGGTTGCCATGTTAATAGATTTACATCAAACGGACTTGGTACATATGCTGCATAATCTTTACATGTACAAAAGAAAATGTCTGCATCTTCTAAAGAAACACCTGTGTTAATCGCTAATAATTGTTCCACACTCAAGTGGTCTGGATTATTAGCCACGTAATCATATTCAGCTTGCCAAACCGCTTCACAAGCACACTCATCCAAGGGTTGCGTTAACAAACCAATTTGATCAGCGTCAGATTGATAAGGGCCAGGCGTTGAAATCAATAAACTGGTACATAAATTATCTTCATATCCTGCTCCGAAGAACGAAAGCATTACATCATCGATTGAATAAACTGTAATTTGAATTCCATTTTTATTGATGACCAATGCACCAGAAGGTGATGTTGTAGCACCTTGTGGATGCGTACTATTGCAATCTCCTTTGCATAACTCAATAAGTGCTGTTTTAAAACGTACTTTGTTTAAAGCAGATAAAGAAGCATATTGCTCACAACCAACCATTTTTGCGATCCACTCATCAGCATATTGTCCACAAGAAGCATCACAACCTACTTCAATTTGATTATCAATTAAGGTCTGATCGATTGGCGTTCCTGTATCTGGTCCAGGTCCGTCTGTATCGTAATCTGCTGAAGGAAGTGGTCCAGATCCATCTGGATCAAAATTATTTAAGGTATTGATATTACCAAAACGAGCAATTTTACCTGACCAATTCCCTAAACCAATTTGTGAATTTGAACATCCTGGTTGTGCATTTTGTATTTGAGCAACCAAAGTCGCTTTTAATTCCAAATACATTTTTCGATAAGCAACCCAAACGGCATCTTTCTCACAAGTCTTAAGCGATCTATATTCAGCAATACAATCTTGCATATTACCAACGCCATTACAAAGTCCAACATATATGGCATATTGCCAGATAGAATATCCTGTACCCATGTAATTGTTCATACTGTTGCTCATTGTTGTAGACAATGAAGCACCTTGACCACCAGTATTGAAAAATGGATCTAAAGAAGATGCTGAACACCCCACTGAATACGGCTCCAAATTTGGCAAGGAATTACCTGCCAAAGGTTTAAAATAACCTATTGAACAAGCAGTTGTGCATTTATATTGACCAAAAATTTGATTATCATAAGCAGCTGAACCTTGATTGTCAAGGCAAAACTCATAAAAACAATATTCTGGATGAAAAGGAAGTAAAGCCTCAGCCCAACTTGGTTGGAAATTATTAATAAATTCCTGAAATGTTAATTGTTGTGGTCTTAATCCACCAACAAAGGCATCTGTTCCATCTGCATTTTTATAAACCAGACCGGAAGTAACAGATGTATTCCAATTGATCCCCAATGTACCAGCTGAAAATACAGAATGTACAGTCGCATCAGTAGAAGATAAAGGAGAAAACACATCAAAAGTATTGACAAATAATGCATATTGTCCACCAGGTGTCATATCATTCAACATGATCTGTTTGTAATTTTCGCAGTCACCTAATGTTTCTGTATATTCAGTTGGATCGGGGATACAATCTTCAAATGCCTCTTGTGTGTAAAGTGTATTAAATATATCCTTCACTTCACCATCACAAATAGATTCGTTGACGAAAGTACACCATTTGTCTTGAATGGCTTGTTGGTTAACTGAAAGCGTTTTAATAATGTAGTATTCTCCAATTTGCATAGGTATTAAAGGAGTTGTTAATGTGAAGGGCATTTTTTGTGCACACAAAAGATCGATATCATGACCAATTAATGGTTGTGTATTTTGATATACAATTCCTCCACATTCACTCACAATTTTGATATTCAAATCGTATTCACAATCCAAACAAATGGTAGAACCAAGGCATGCCTGATTAAATTGTTTTGGAGTAAAAGCGTAATTAAATGTATATGATGCAGCTTGTGTAATAAACTCAGTATAGGTCAAAGTAGAAGATGCCGCAGGTGACTCAACGATTGATTGTGCGTTTTCAGGCAAAATAGATACGGCCTGGTTTACGACACCGTTCCCTTGTATTTCATCCAAACTTGTAGGTGCTTCTCCTGCCATACCACTAGCAACCGTTCTTCCAGCCATGTCCATATATTGAACGTAAATCTGTCCATTGGCATCCACCGTTACCATTCGTTGATAGTGAGACGCTTGCCCAACTTCAGCTCCAAATAATCGATTCAATTGCGCCTGGTTTGCAGAAGCATAACCAAACACCGTTTCATGGCCACCACCAGGTCTTAATTCATATCCAGCAATGCTTGATTTTGAAACTCTATTTGTTAAATCATCTTTATATTGAATACGCGAATACGGGAATTTTTCTGCATCGGGAATCAATCCATTTTCACCTGTTGTATTTGGATTATTTGGTGAGTAATATTTACTTGCTCCACTTGTTGTTGATAATTCAGATCCTTGAATGCTCCCACAAATACTATTTGCATCAAAATTATCTACTTTGAAAGCTGTACCCGTTGTATTTTCAATATTAAAATTAGGGTAATGTTTTAAATCTTCCCCATCCACAGGTGTCGGTAAATCAGAAACAACAGGTCTTCCCAAACGATCAAGATAGACATTTGAAACAACAGCTTGTTCGGTTTCTGTATTGTGAGTCACACCCTGACGTTCACGACCCAAACCATCGACAAAAGAAACCGATTCAAAACGCTCTCCATTGTCACCATAAGAAACTTGATGTAACCAGTTCATTTTTGGATCAAACTCAGTCGCCACATGAAAAACATTTGTAGCCACGTGATTAGCATAGAGACCAGATTCCAAAGCATTCGTCCAAACACCTTCATTTCGAATAGTAAATTTTATACCTTGCATTCCAACTGCCCTGATTCGATAGAAAATATATCCACTATCGAAAATGCGTGGAATTCGGTAATTATTTCCTTTGACAATTATACGTGTCGAATTCAGGTAATAATTGAATTTAATTGTCGATGTTGGAGTTAAATCTACACCATATTCATTGATATTGCTTACATGTATCCATTCGAGTTCATAATATTCAGCACCCTCTTTCGTGTTCCAAACAAACTCTAAATAATCTGTATTTGCTGGATATAGATGACAATTTAATCCATTTACAACGGTACCATTGAATGTGTAATATCTTTCAACCTCCATTTCAGAAGATAGGTAAACATCATTGACATCAAAACCTACTCCTCCATTGATCGCAAGGATATACACTTCAACTTTGTGCGCATTATTATCCACATATGTTGCGATTTCATCCACTATGGATAAAGAAGTGGTGTTATAATTTAAAGATAATGTTTGATTAACCGTAGTAATAACAAAAGAACCACTTGGATTATCCCATTTCCACAGTTTAATTTGAACATCAATACTTCCATTCAAATTATTCGTTTGAGCCACTTCTGGATTAATTCCTAAACGAATTGTATTTTTTATTTTGTAATTTGAATAATTTGCCTGCCAGGAAGTACCGTATGACATTTCAAAAAATTTATCATCCAGCAATGTTAATACAGGGGCACTAGGAGATACAATGATGGATGTACCTTCAATGCGTTCACTAAATGTTTCAACAGCAGAAAAAACGTGCGTTCCTATTAAGATAAACAGGATGAATGTTATATATGTTCTCGTATTCATAAGGAGATTATTGTTTTGGAGATTTATTACCACCACTTTCTGTTTCGGATACTGTACTAATTCCTTCAACTGTTTCTACACGAACACGAACTTGGTTCAAATTTTCATCGTAATTGTAAAAAGTGGTAAAATTAGAACCATCGTGTGTGGCCATTGGTAATAAGGTTGATGGATCGTATACAACTGTGGTCATACCTGCTAACTCAGGATGAATTCTCACATCGTCAAAATACACATTAGTTTTTGTCGATAGGTTTTGTAAACTTACCGTTATTCCTGTTGCGCCTGGAGGAATTTTAAACGTACCTTCTAATCGTTGCCAACCATCGATGATTGTTCCTGAAGGAGCAAATGAAAACGTTTGCCCCCCAGCAATTGATACTACTACATTACCAATTGGAGCTGCAAGCGGAGTATCATTTTTTACCCAAGCACCGATGATATAATCTCCAGGTGTTGGTTCAAATGGTTTTACACAGTTACACGCATTAATCAAAATATTTTTATCTAAAGGATCTCGAATATCAGCTGCTATACATGCATCTTGCACTTTTTTCGTGACGCTGGCCGCATTATTTGCAGCTACTTTCAATGATATTAATCCACTGTGTCGAACATCATTCACCAATGAAATAGTACTGTTTAAAGTAGATTTAAAATCAAAATGCGATTCAGTTACTATATCACTTTCATTTTGAAAATAAGTATAATCTTCAAATCCATCGAATGCAATTTCTTGTTGCCGTGCATTTACGGCTTGCGCCACAGGTACCAATTCATAATCGTTGTTATAACCGTAGATCACCGAAGAATTTACTAAGAGCTGATCTCTGCTTTCAACCGGTACACCAAATTGATTATACGTTGTTACCTCTCCCATTTTTCTCCAGTTGAGATGATTTAAGGTATTTATTTGATCCCATCTGATAGTTGTACTGTTCCATTTATACATCGGATCAAACGTTCCGAGATAAGCGCCATCAAAACGTGTTTTATACGGATGTGTCACATTACTTCTCTCACCCTGCCAACTGTAATGCCCATCCATTACCAAATCACCACGAACTCCTAATGAATATGGATTTACATACGCTCCCACATGAAACTCATTGTTACTTCTATGTTTTACACTATCCCCAACGCATTTGTAATAATTTTTGTCTTTGTAAGACATCGAACCTGCTTCAATCACTTCAGTTGTAGGAAATACAATGGTTGTTATTGTATTTGGTACAGTCCCAGTAATAATCAAAGGATCTTTTTTCGTTACAACCGATTGCATTGTTTCTTCGATACGATTGTCTCTATTCGATTTTACTATTTTCAATTGATGTGAACCTGTTGTCAATCCGTAGGTCGTTCCAGTTGAAGTCATCAGGTACAAACCTCCTGATGTTAACGGCCAAGGATACACTTTCGCAACTGTAACCGTTGGAATTCCAGAAACCGTTAATAATTGTACAAGATCTCCAGGCGTTAATAACTGATCTACATTCGGTGCTGTTAATGTTCCATCTGAAGCAACAGTTGTCGTAATAATCGAACCAACTGTATTGTTTTTCTCTCTTAATTCTTTATAATACCAATGTGAAGGATAACTTAGTGAGTACAAATTGTCATTGTATTCATCTTGTAAAGAAGATAAAAGTACACTTCCACTAAATTTATCATATAGTATATTTTTAGCTGTGTTGATTGATCCTAAATATTCCGTTTCAATATGTTCAACTATTGCTGACTGATTGATGTGTTTTATCAGTGCATGTGAATTAAATTGTTGTTTTCGTTCTGAACGAGAATAAGTTGGTAATGGAATTATCAACGGAATTGGACTTGGAATAACAAATTTGACCATTACTGAAATACCAAAACTTTCGCTTTTGAATGTACTTGTAACCTTACGTGAATCACAATGAATATCAACTTCTTGAGCAACAGTTTCCTCATTAATTTGTGTTGCTCGATCAATCATTTTCACTTTATCACCAAGATTGGCATAATGATAGGTTGATCGAGATAAAACAATATCGTTACCAATTGCATCTTTTTTGGAAGTCATCATCTGCATTGGTTTACCATGAAAATCATTTGTTTTCACTACAAACCCCTGACTAAACCCATATAAATCTGTTGACTGAGCTAAAAGTAAACGAGATGGTTCATCTACGTGAACAGGGGCATTTAATGTACTATAATATTCCTTAAAAGGATGAAGTCGTGTTGTATGATATTCAGAAACCGATTTTCCATTCACGTTAGCAGAACTAAATACCACTTCCGTTCGCTCGTAACCAACAATTGGTGAAGGGAACAAATCGATTGCAAATGGTGTAGCTGTAAATTTACTTTCATCCGGATATTTTTTCACTATATTTTTGTACATATCCCATTCGTAAAGTACACATTCATCAATTCCACTTTTTGGTTCAAAAGCGGCGTTCCCAGTTGTAACACCTAAATGAGTGTATATATAATCCCACTTGTACGTACTCAAATATTCACCATTATTCGTAGCAGGAGCAATTGCAGAAATTTCATCCCATGCATCTTTGTAAGTAATTGATTTTACACGTCCATTCCCACCATATTTTGTAGAATTAGCAACAAAAAGGCGTAATGTTGTATTTGTAATGAACGATTGAGCCCAGTTTCTTTTATTCATTGCCAAATTGATTTCACCTCCAAACAAAACAGCAAAATCCAAATCGGTATCGCCATCGCATGATGGACAACTACCATATACTTTATCAGGTAAATTTCTTCGAATATATTCCAAAGCCGCTTTTTGTAAACTATTCATTTGAACTTGTTTGTCTGTATTATCATCATCACCATTGTCTTTCTTTTTGGAAGCGTGTGCTGGTTCAATGATGACATAACCATAATGATATTGTCCACCATTAGCAGGCATAACACCGATGGACGTGAAATCATCTACTAATGGGGAAGGAACCGTATTTAAAAAAACGTTATTCTGATCAGGAAGTACTGTTCCAAAAACAGGAAGTAATTCTTCGATACCAGGTTTTACATTCACCAATAGTTTAAAATACAAATCCTTAATTTCCTGATCACCAGCAGCAGATTTATTCGTAAAATATTCTTGTCGAATTTGTTGCGAAGCATCACTTTTCGAAGTAGTTCCATTTATGGGTGTATCCAACTGGAAAATGATCACATTATTTGGAAAAAATTCCGGATCAATTGCTCCATAGGCATTTTTATAAGGGCCTACATTATCTCCTTTTTTCAAAAAGTATTCTTTAAAATTATTGAAATCGGTAGTTGACCATCCACTCAATGAATTTTTAACAGTATTATTATCACCATAATTCGAATTAAAATTGTTTGAAACATACGAACCTAAACCATCCCAAGTGGAAGAGGCTTGAATTTTCATAAAATCCAATAAATTAGTCATTTTATAAACATCAACGTGCTTCATCGCTCTATTGTCTTGAACAGTTGCATAGGAATCCGATTCATAATCAATTTCAATTGTTCCACCCATCGGGTTTTTAATTTTGATTAGCTTCCATGCTTTACTATTTGGATCTGCAATGTATTGTCGTTGATCCGCATAAGGAAACAAATCATTTGGTTTCGTTCCAATTTGCGCTTTATAATTGCCCCATTCATCCGCAGTCGCGTAACTGAAATTTTGATTATTGGCAACATCATAAGTAAATTCATACGAATAAATTCCCATTTCTCTGGATTCACCACTGTACGAACGAATTTTCTTCAAGGTTAATTTTCCTGAATTTGGACCCGATACATTTATATTGGATGGGTTGTTTTTACACAATTCGTAGGAATATTCAAACTCAATCGTTTGTAAAGGCTTTGCTGAAGTACCATTTGGACCTGTTCTTTCGGAACGGTTGTAAATAATAATTTTCTTTACGTAACGAAGTTGCTGCGTTTGATCCAATGCACCGTTTTGATCTACACCATAACCATCTTGCCTTGGTTCGGTGGATTTATCATTCAGAATAAATTCAGCAATTAGATTTTTTGACTCAATTGAATGCGTGTACCAGATTTCTTTTTCCCCATAACTGTAACTAGCAATATCATCTTGTGATGTTCCTAAATTTCCTTTGTTAAACATCGCCAAATTATTTCCCATTGGGAATTTCCATTTATACGGGGCAACATCGCTATATTCTCGTGTATAATTAATTTTGTATCCTTTTCCAATATCTTCCATCGATAATCCAGCTGAACCTTTATCAATGTAATCAGCACTTACAACTTTTGTCAGTAAGAAAGAATGAGCATAAGCTGGAACATCTGTTTTATCGAAATAATGAGAAATACCTCTTTGATTCAAGAATGAATTATCCCCACTTGAGTATGTTGTTACTCCATTTGTTTGCGATAGTCCATCCGCACAAAAACTTACTTGAGAATTAAGTGTTTCATATGCAGGAATTCCAAATGTATAGTGTAAACCATCTGTTCCCACTGTTTCGATGGCTGATAAATGGTTACCTATTCGGACATCATTGGAACTACTTGGATTCGACTTGATTCGTGAAATACTCGTTATTACTTTACTTGGTCCAAATGAAGTAACACTTTCATAAGTTGGTTCTACTGTATTGTATTCAACAGCAGTATACGGTTTAAAATAAGATGCCTGATAAGTTGGAACTGATTGATTGATCAACGAACTATTGACAACACTGTTTCCAGATGGATTAATCAATATATCATTCAATACAATACTTTCACCATCAGTACTTTTTGCAATTTGAATACGAGATGCCTGATCCTTACCTAAAAGATTGTAATCCGTCAAATCTTCTGGTGTCATTTCACCAACACCTTTAAAATATACAGCTTGGTCAAAACTAGTTGACTTAGCTTGGACTGTAAATTCCAATACATTTTGATTGGAAGCATTTTTTAAATTTTCAGATACGGTACCCCCTGTATTTGTTGGAACTGATCCATCTATTAAAAATGTTATTGCTGGGGGAGTTAAACCATTAATAACACCTACACTTAATTCAACCCCTGCTCCATCGCTTACATTTGATGATCTTGGATCATAATAAGTACCAATATCTTGTCTGCGACCTCTAAAAACGCCGCCGAATCCTAGTGCATTCACTGAAAAAATATCGTATGTTTGAAATGAAAATGATAAATTTTTCATCTGTTCTGAATATTCAGCATCATTACTTCTGTTAAAATCCATAACCGGAGTTACCGTTGCTGATGATCCAAACTGTTTTCGCTTGCCACTGTGAAAATAACCTAAAGCAGGTTGAATAATTTGATTACTGGAATTTACGGTAATTGTATTATCATCAGTATATCCCTGTAACATAACTCCTACTCTGGTTGACAGACCAAATCCTGAAACACCTGTAAAAAAATCGACTGAAGTATTAAACGATGAACCATATCCATTTAATTTCACACTTGGCACCATTGTTTTCGTTCCATAAGGAATTACTGAAGTTGAAGAATAACTAGAACTATTACCACTATAACCAGCTTCAATTGACAAACCATTTATTTTACCTGTTAACCCTGCTCTTGAATGAAAACTATTTCCAAAAGTTCTGTTTACTCCTGCTGTATATGATGATCCTAAGGTTGCTGATAAACCAATCGATTTATTCGTTCCAATTCCTCTTTTGGAATCAAAGCTATAGCCCAAAGAGCCACTAAGACCAAGATCCAAAACATCAGAAGCCATACTCGCTTTTGCACCTAACATTAAATCAAATGTCGTCCCAAAACCTATATAACTGTTGCTATATTCTCCAACTAACATTGTTACTTGTAACGAAGGGCTAAATACCCCTCCTAATACAACCCCTCCTGCAACATATCCTCCAAGTTTTGCTCCAATAGTTGATTCAGGCAATTGATTAAAGGTTCTGTTGATCGTTTGCTCACCATTAAATTCATCTGGTAACCCTCTCATATCTCTGGATACATCACCGACATTCAAATTCATACCCAAACCTACCCAAGAAGCATCTGAATTCATTGAAATATTTGAATTGTATTGAATCGTTATTGGGTATCCTTCTACATCGGCTAATGGAATGTTATACGAAAAATCACCAGTGAATTTGTCTACCATCCCATCTGTTGAACCAATTGAAAAACCACTAGTTTCAGCTTGTCCAGCTCCAGCTGCTGCTGCTGCTGACTTTTGATTTTTTGAAATTAATTTTAATGTTTGCTCTCCTATTGTTTTGCTACTTTCTTCAGATGTTCTAAGTGCATTTTCGCTTAAATTTTCACGTGTTTTTACAACGACTATTTTTTCATTTAAAGAATTGCAAGCTTGTATAAACGCTACTACATCTTGCGTAAAAAACACAAACACAAAAAAGATACTTAAAATCCTAGTATGTTTGTTTTCATTTTTTATCGATTGAAAATTTTCCATTTTTAATTTTTATAATAAATTCGTAAGTATCTTTTTTCTCCTGTGCTTGTTTCAACTTCTAGTTGGTAGTATTTATTGACAATAATTCCGCTAATTCCTTCAAGTTTCATGATGTATCGATTGTCGTCGAAGTTGTAACCCAATTTTTGAGCACCGCCTGTTACTGTACCTGTTATTGAACACGAAGCAATTAAATTATGACTATCGTCGTATAATTTATAAGGTAAAAACTTACCCGATTCAATTTTGTATTCTTCTGTGAATGTGAACTTTGCTTTGCCTTCAAGCCCCAAAGCATATCCAGCTGATGCTTCTTTTTTAAGTTCTGTATACCCAATAGTAGCTAAAGTCTGTATTGGTGAACAAAAAGAAGCTACGATATAAGCAAACCCATCATTTGTATTTTTTGAATTAGCTTTCAAGCGTGTCATTCCTGTAGGTCTTGCTAATGTTTTTTTCAATACATTATTAACCCATAATTCTAGTGTAGTAGCTTTTATCATTACACGAACATCTGTGCCAGCACTATATGAAAATGAAGCACTATAACTTTCGTCTCTTAAAGTTGAACTACCTACAACATAACCCTTTGCTCTAATTCTGTATGAAGTTGAATTAATTTTCTCAAAAGTAAAATAGGTATCTGTTGTGAAAGAGGGTAAAGATGGGAAAGCTGATGTATTTTGAGAAAAAACAAAATAATTTTCTTTATTTAGTGTGTGAACCCCACCATGAGAAAACACTAGATTTGGAGCCGTTAACATCACTGGATTAAACTTAACCCAACCTATATCTGTTGATAATAAAGTATTTGTCGCTCTACCATCAGAAATTCCTATTGAAGCAGTTTTCTTCAAAGAATACGTATTGGGATCCAAGCTGTAATTTGCCAAGGTTAACCATTCAGTTTGGTTTCCTAAATAAATGGTTTCAGAAAAAGGAATGATTCCTCCAGGTATAGAAATTGTCCCTAAAATTGTATAAATACCTGCTGGTAATATAAAAGGAGGAAGCGATGACATAGTGTATCCCGAACCCGAATTTACAGGTGTTGTTCCATTATAAATAGTATAATGATATACCTGTGTTCCTAGATAAAAATGAGTTGGTCGAACACTAAATCCAATCATGGAATTGATAGTTCCTACACAATTTCCATTAGTTATATGTTTGTAAAAAACATATTTCTTAATCTTAAATTTATCAATTAAAGCAGTTAAAGAAACTCCAGCTTTTTCAAAACCAAAACCACTTTTTAAGATATATTCAGTCGTTGGTAAAGCAGATGAATACATCTCTTTTCCTCCAACAATGTATTTCAAATTTCCATCGATTTGTTGCAAAAGCAATTCCATGTTAGTAGAAGCGACAGTATTAGTAGAACGTTGAATTCCATTTTCAACAGTAAAAATAGTACCATTTTCCACATTAAATCCATACTGTAAACTCGTTTTGTCTGTCAATGTAGTTTCGGTTGAAAGTAAACCATAAAATTGAGTTTTTGTCGGTTGCGATAAGACAAATTTTAAAGCTCCTTGCGTTTCTTCGGTTAAATATGCTTCAATTGTTCCTTTGGCATTGTCTTGAATTGAAACTACCGATGTTCCTCTTCCTACTAAACCAGAACCTGTTTCAAAAATAAACACAGGTTGAACAATTTTTTGCTTATCAAAAATTCTAATTCCTCTGCTATCAAAAACAGCAATATAATAATTACCAATTTGAATATTTTCAAACTTAAATTTTGTAGCTTCTTGATCTCCTCTCAAAAAAGCAACACTATCTACTGGACTAGTATCTCCGTAAATTGTGTCTCTTAAATAATGGTATTCTTCTGTTAATTCGGAAATTGGTAATTCAGAAATTAAATAATGATAAGGTCCAACTTTGTCTGCAATAGAAGCAATATCTACTTCAATTGATCCTAATCCTGAAGTTTCGTCTATAATCATTTTAATACTACCATCAAATTTAACAGTAACTACCGAACTATTCACAGAACAAGCTCCCACAGAAACAACCGCTCGATAATATGTAGTAGCAGTAATTTCACTAGTCGTATAAGTATTCGTTATCGCTCCATTAACATTTACAAATACAACATTATCACTTGAGGATTGCCATTGAACTGTTGAACCAGCAACTTGCCCTTCAATACTCAATTCACTCGTCTGACCCGCACATACTTCTGTTTCAGTAGCACTTACAGTTCCAGAAAGGTTTTCAGGTACAAAAAACTTAATCTTCACATTCGGAATATTTTGAAATTTTCTACACGAGATACATGTTAAAGGAAATGCATCATCATAATAATCTCTTTTTACTCTAAAACCTGAAGTACCTGATGAATATTCAAAAGTAGGATAACTATCACCATAACTTCCATCTCTGTTTTCAAACAAAAATTCTAAATTACTTACACCGTCGTAATCAAAAGGAGTTGTTAAAGGAATTTCTTTCCATCCAGCACCATTGTAAGTAATATCACCCTCAAAAATCTTTGTAAATCCAGTTGTTCCTGAATATGTAGAATCAGTAAAAACAGTATCTGTTTTGGTTCTTACATAAATCGTTTGATTTTTAGTGATATAATTAACTGGTGAATTAAGAACATTAAATGATAAACTTGCTATTTTCCCTGCAGAACCGATTTCCTTTTTAGTGTAAATAACATTTGACCAACTGTTGTTATAATAAACATTAAAAGGATATTTTTCTGTTTCTGAATGTCCTGTTCCAATGGACGAATTTGCCATAAAACATACATCTGGTGTTACTGTTACAACATTACTGTATTTGTTACAACCATTTTTTGTTACTGTTCTAACATATAACGGTAAAATTGTCATTGGAATTGAGCAAGATGTTCCAGTTTGACCAGCTATTAATTTAAAATTAATATTATCTGATGATTGTTCCCATTGAATTGTTCCAGTAGTAGATTGATCTGAAAGTATTAATTTAACATTTTCTCCAACACGTGAAGATACAGATGTCGAAGTTAATGTTCCGCCATTTATTGTACATGGAATAAACTTCATTTTAATATTCAATATATTTTGAAATTTACCACATTCAGAACAAGTTGAAGGAAAAGATTGAAGTTTGAAATCACGTTTTACTCTGTATTCAGACATTCCTGTTTGCCCTCTAAATATCGGGTAATTATTATCCCAACTTCCGTCTTTGTTTTCAAATAAAAATTCTAAATCGTCTACTCCGTTGTATTCGAATACATTTTGAAGCACAATTTCTTTCCAGCCTGTACCATTGTAAGTAATACTTCCATCATAAACGAGTGTAAATCCTGTTGTTGATGGATATGCTGATTCTGTATATTCATTCGTTGTGGTATGTCGAACATAGATTTTTTGATTGACCATCGTTTCATTCACAGGATTATTATCCACATAAAAAGAAATGCGACTCAATTTCCCAGTTGAATTAATTTCGCTTGATTTATAGAGCATAGAAGCCCAACTGTAATCATAATAGCCATTAAAAGGATACTTATCAAATGTAGCAACTCCATTTCCGATGCTTGAAGTGGTTAAATTACTGATATCAACAGATACCATTGTAGAATTAGAAATGTATTTACATCCTGTTGAAAATGTAACAAGTGCTCTATAATAAGTAGTTTCCATCAAATTAGTTGCTGGATAACTTGGATTTGTTGCACCGATAATATTTTTGAACGAAAGATTATCCGCTGATGATTGCCATTGAATGGTCGCTCCAGAAGACTGTCCTGAAAGATTTAAAGTTGCAGAATTCCCTAGAAATACAGAAGGCGTAGTAGTTGACACTGTTCCTGCATTATAAGCACATGGCTGAATGGTTAATTGAATATTAGGTCTATATCCGATCTGTGCGCAACTGTAACAACTAGAAGGAAAATCAGTTATTTTGTAATCTCTTTTTGTTCTATAAACCGTTGCACCTGTACTTGAGTTGGTCGCTGTAGTCTTAAAGTTTGGGAAATAATTAGAGTAAGTTCCGTTTTTATTCTCAAATAAAAACTCAAGATTACTTGTACCATTGTAATTAAAAGGAGTTGTAAAATTAATTGTTTTCCAACCCATTCCAATAAATGAGATAC
>OBEQ010432891.1_pt1 | contig 15673 bp, 13 predicted proteins | sample 1670901 | NCBI WGS metagenome assembly OBEQ01 (sample SAMEA104232315, study PRJEB22302) | groundwater metagenome | biome: forest; feature: aquifer; material: groundwater | place: USA | collected 2011-08-07 | depth 5.4 m | reverse complement strand
GTTCATCTTCAAATAGTCCCATCGGGCCGTTCCAGATGATGGTTTTGGCTTTCTTCATGACATCTTCATAATACTTCCGGGTCTGGGGTCCGATATCGTATATATGGGCGTCATTGGATACATGATCGTAGGCTACAATTTTTGGCTTTTTTTTACGCTCGGCATCTGATATGACCACGTCTTGAGGAAGTATTAAAGCAAAATGATTGCGAGTTGTTTTCCAAAAGATAACTCTAGCCATCTCAATCATCTCATGATCGACAACCGATCTGCCCATACCGAATCCCCAGGCAGCTAAAAATGTGTTAGCTATTGCTCCACCGAGAAGAACGGTATCACCAATTTCTAATAATTTGTTAATTACGGATATTTTCTCAGGAGTTTTGGCACCACCGATCACAGCTACAAGTGGTTTTTCGGGATTTTCTATGGCTTTAGTTATCATAGTAATTTCTTTATCCTGGAGAAGGCCGGCATAGGCTGGTAAAAATTCCGGTACGCCGACGATTGAGGCATGGGCCCTATGAGTGACTCCAAAAGCATCATTGACGTAGATATCGGCCATTTTAGACAGATGACGGGCAAAGGCTTTATCATTTTTCTCTTCACCCGGGACAAAACGCAGATTATCGAGCATTAGGATGCTTTCTTCTTTGAACTTATGGATTTCCTTAAGTGCGGAAGTTCTCCAGAATTCGGGGATAAGATGGATTTCTTTTTGGAGATGTTTTTCGCTTCGCTTGGCAACGGGAGCCATAGAGAAGGAAGGATTAACTACTCCTTTGGGCCGGCCGAGGTGTGAAGCCAGTATAATCTTGCCACCTTTATTTAGTAGATATCTGATAGTCGGAATAGCTTCGACGATACGGGTATCGTTGGCGACCTCGCCATTGTTAAGGGAGACATTAAAATCGACTCTTAAAAAAATAGTTTTGCCTTTTATATGGGGGATATCTTTGATGGTTTTTTTCTTCATATTTAAACTAATCCGCTCTTTTTCCCCACAAATTCCACCATGTCAACTAAGCGTGACGTATAACCCCATTCGTTATCATACCAGGCGTAAACTTTGACCAGATGGCCACCCATGACTGATGTTAGGTAAGGATCAACAATCGATGAGTGGGGATTGCCAACATAATCTCGGGAGACTAGCTCATCATCGGCTACTGATAAGATATTTTTTAGTAAACCGGAGGAATATTTTCGATAAGTATTATTTACGGTAGCGACATCAGTTGTTTTTTCGACTTCAACTGTCAGGTCAATTATGGATACTGTTAGGAGTGGCACTCTGAGCGCTTTACATACAATTTTACCTTTGAGATCGGGATAGAGTTTACCAATATCTTTGGCAGATCCGGTTGAGGCAGGAATCATATTGCCCATAGCGGAGCGACGAAGTCGGGGTTCTTTTTTATGTGAATTATCGAGTAGGTTTTGGGAGTCAGTGACAGCATGAACTGTGGTCATAAAGCCGTTTTTAATGCGAAACTCGTTATGAAGTACTTTTACTACCGTGGCTAAACAATTGGTCGTGCAGGAAGTATTAGAAATAATTTTATCATCTTTGGGGTTAAATAAATCTTCGTTGACACCTAATACGAGAGTCTTGGTATCATCTTTGGCTGGAGCTGAGATAACTACTATTTTTGGTCCGTTATTTAAATGTGGGGAGACATCTTCTTTGGTTCGAAATTTTCCGCTTGCTTCGATAACTATATCGACATCGGCATCCTTCCAAGGAATTTCCTCGGGAAGATCTTCTCGGAAGACCATCACCTTTTGCCCATCTATTTCTAAATTTTCGGCAATGGTTTTTATCGAATTTAGCAATGTTCCGTAGACAGTATCATATTTTAAAAGATAGGAATGAGATGAGGTATCAGCACGGCTGTTAATCGCAGCTAGTTCTAAATCTTCCCTTCCCAATATAATTCTGGCTGCAATTCTACCGATTCTGCCAAAACCATTGATACCGACACGAAGTTTTTTCATAAATAGCTCCTTGCCTCTTTTAGGAATTTATCATACAGACTTTGGAAAATCAATCTACGGGTGTCTGATATGGCGCAGTTTGCGCTGGAAATACCAAATGATCACGACGGCCAAAGAAATACTTATCAAAATATCAAATTTGTGGAAAAGACCGCCAATATTTAGCCAATTGCTGCCCAATACTACACCGATATAAGTAAGAATAGCCGACCAAATCAATGAACCGAGTATGGTATAGAGTATAAATTTTTTTAAATTCATGCGGGAGATGCCGGCGGGAAGCGATATAAATGTTCTTATAACCGGGAGTAAGCGGCTGATAAAAACTATAATTTCCCCATGTTTTTTAAACCATTTTTCCGCATGATCATACTCCCTCTCGGATATAAGAGCGAATTTTCCCCACTTCCTAATAACTTCACGAACTTTTTCTTCGCCGAATAGACCTAAATAATAAGCAGCCAGTGAACCGGCCAGATTACCCAATGCGCCAACTATTACAATTAACCAAAAGCTAAAGCGACCCATGGTGACAAGAAATCCTGAAAATGGCATGGTTACTTCTGAAGGTATAGGGATTAGAGCCGATTCCAGCGCCATCAGTATAAATACTCCTAAGTAGCCAACTGTATTGATTATCTGTATAATCCAATGTGCTAGGAGTTCAATCATGGGAATATTGTACATTGTCGCAACCCCCATTGGCAATATGGAAGATATCACGATTAGGGCAATCAAGACGCTCTTTAGCGTGGATTACGTCGCCTGTGAGGATACGAGGAGGACAGTGCAACTTTTAAAGAATTATGAATTAAGAATTATGAATGATGACTGGAAAATAAATGATCTAAACATCACAAGAAAACCAAAGCTAATTTCTTATTATGATGAAGTTGAGGAAATAAAGACTCCGGAAATAATGGAATTTTTGACAGATGACAAAAATGTAGCTCTGGTAAGCGATAGCGGTACACCGCTTATAGCCGATCCGGGATTTAAGTTAGTAAGGGAATGTATAAAAAGAAATATTAAAGTGGTTTCTATCCCGGGGCCATCATCGGTAATTTCTGCTCTAGTATCTTCTGGATTGCCTTCAAATCAATTTTTATTTTTGGGATATTTGCCTACAAAACAAAATAAACGGTTAAGGTTTTTAAAAGATTTATTATCAAATATTAAGACATCAAAACAAACCTCACCGACAGTTATTTTCTTTGAATCGCCATACCGCATAAAAGAAAGTTTAGAAGATCTAAATGAAGTTTTTGGGGATATGGAGATAGTTATTGCCAGGGAATTGACGAAGATGCATGAAGAGGTGTGGAGAGGGAAGGTTTCTGTATATAAAAAGTCCAGTCAGGAATTTCGGGGAGAGTTTATTATAATGTTTTTTTGTAAGAAGTAGTAAAATAATTCTAATTAAAAAGATATGTGGAAAGAAATAATGAATTATTCTCCTGATGGACCACCTGGGGATTGGGTAGATAATAACGAGTCACCTTTTAATGGTGCTGGTGGAGATACCAATTATTCTCCAGGATTTAATTTACTATACGATGCAACAATGAGAGAGGAAGATGGTACCGAAGGTGGCTGGAGAGATGCTTGGAAAAGAATTGATGCATTGGGTAAGGTACAAGGACGTAATGCATTAAGAGTAATTACTATAAAAGTAATAGGAGAACTTAAGCAACATCATAAAGGCACATTAGATTTAGAAAATATTAACGCAGTTATAAGAGCAATAGAAGAAGCAAATACTAGGAGAATTTAACACTCTTCAAGTGTAGAGGAGTCTTCAATAAGTAACCCCATTTCTTTGGCTTTGAGAATAGAAGATATATTATTTGCTTTTTTGAAAACCGCCATACTTTTCTATTTCTGATTTGCTTCCTAGAGCGATGGGAACTCGCTGGTCGTGTTTGGCGGGCAAAATTTCAAGAGGGTTGATTCCCCTGCTGACTCCGGCGCCGCCTGATTGGATGATAAGAAAAGTAAGAGGTGCGACTTCATAGAGTAAGCGAAGTTTTCCATCGGGGTGTTTATTGTCAGATGGATAAATGAAAATTCCTCCCTTGAGGAGAGTACGATGGATATCGGCGACCATGGAACCAACGTAGCGAAGAGAATAGGTGCCCTCTTTTTTAATGCTGGTAAGGTAATTTTTATCTTCATCATTATATAATTCCCAGTAGCCTTCATTTATGGAGTAAATCTTTTTTTCGCCAATTTTGATGTCGGGGTGACTGAGTATAAATTCATTGGTTTGAAAATCATAAGTAAAGCCGTTGACTTTACTTCGTGTAGCGTACACTAACATCATACTGGGACCGTATAAAATATATCCGGAAGCAATCAGTGTAGTTCCTTTTTGGAGTACTGTGGTATTTTTGGGATAGACTCCAAATAAGGTGCCGATGGGTAAATTAGTATCGATATTGGATGATCCATCAAGAGGATCATGTGTGATTGTGTATAAACCTTCATGACCGGACAATTTAGGTTCGGCCAATTCTTCCGAGCCTACTGCCTGGACGGCACTGCAAGAAAGAAGTGCATCTGTTAAAGCTTTATTGGCATATTCATCAAGTTTTTGGACATCTTCTCCATAGACATTGGTATCGCCTGAACTACCCTGCTCTTCGATAAGGCCGTTACGAGAAAGTTTATCATTAATGATTTTGGCAGTTTTTTCTATTACAATAAGTAATTCCAAAAAAGGCTCTCCGAGATTTGCATTATTGGCTTTAACGAAATTATTGAGTGTAATTCTATTCATTTTCCGTTATAGATGGTGAACGCCTCATCGGCGGAAGCGTTATTAAAGGTCAATGCTGACACGGCATTGGCAAAGCGTATCGCCTCATCTAACGGTTTTTGATGAATGTTTCGACCAGTGGCATTGCCAGAAGTACCAGATATATGGATTTGGTCATGCAGCTGCTGTAAAAAGTCTTTTACTTCCATGCTACTACCTCCGGCACAGATAAGTCGTGTTCTACCGGCGGCCACGACTGCTTCATGAAGTGCTTGGGCTCTATCTCCCTCCTTGGGTTTGGGATAATTAACTTTGACAAAATCGGCACCAAGACAAGCCGCAACTCCGGCTGCTCCGGCAACTAGGTGCGGATCTTTTTCATCAGCTACAGCCTTACCTCGAGGGTACATCCAGGTAACAGCAAATAGGCCGTTTTGATGGGCGGCAAATACCGCTTGGGCGGCTTCCTGGAGCATTTCTCCTTCAAATTCACTGCCAGAATAGACAGTATAACCGATAGCTAAAATATTTAGTCCGCTGGATTTTTTAAACTTCACAATATCCTCTACCGTAAACCAGCCTTGACTTTGGGGATCCCCTTGGTCTTTTTTTACCAGATTGGTTTTGGAATTGAGTTTAACAAGATAGGGAACATTTTTATAGTCCATTCCATATCGGGCGATGAGACCTAACTGGGAAGCATAAACGCCAATCTTTGCTTTGCTGGCTATCTTAAACATATGTTCCGGATCGGCATCATCTGGGGCGATACCTTCACCATAGAAATCATTATTCATGTGTTCGACTTTCTGGTCACCGGCAAAAAGCATCAATCGACCAGTGCCGTGAGTAGCGGTATCGATATTTTTCTCAAATTCAGATCTTTTTTCTTCTGGAACATCTAGGGGGGTATAGTGAGTGACATTCATACTCTTCCATAATACACTATTATAAGTTTGTCAACAATGCTTTTAATATTCTTCTAATGTGGAGGTATCGCCGATGGGTAAGCCCATTTCTTTGGCTTTTAGAATCCGCCTCATGATTTTGCCAGAGCGAGTTTTAGGGAGTTTGTCAATAAATTCGATTTCGCGGGGGTAGGCATGGCCAGCGAGGTGTTTTTTGACAAATAATGATAATTCTTCTTTTAAAGCATCTGTTTCTTTTTGGCCTTCTTTCAATACTACAAAAGCTTTAATAATTTCTCCTCGCAATTTATCGGGTTTACCGATAACACCTGCTTCTACCACCGCAGGATGTTCTACAAGGGCAGATTCGACTTCAAAAGGGCCTACTCGTTCACCTGAGGTTTTGATCACATCATCGGCTCTGCCAATAAACCAAAAATAGCCATCTTTATCTTTATATGCCCTGTCGCCTGAGATATACCAGTCTTTAATGAAGTAGGACTCATATTTGATGTGGCGATGCCAGATCGTTTTCATCATCGATGGCCAGCCTTTTTTGAGGGCAAGATTTCCTTCCTGACCGGCACCTAATTCTACTCCCTTATTATCGATAATACCTGCAATCATACCCAAAAAGGGTTTACCCATGGAACCAATTTTGATATCCATACTCGGGTAATTAGCGATACAAATAGCTCCTGTTTCTGTCTGCCACCAGGTATCGTGGAAGGGAAGGCCAAAGGCTCCCAGCCCCCATCGGATAGCCTCAGGGTTAAGAGGCTCGCCGACCGAGCATAAGTGGCGTAAACTTTTTAGATTATACTTTTTAACTAGATCTGAGCCTTTCGCCATAAGCATGCGAACAGCAGTTGGAGCAGTATACCAAACAGATACTTTATACTTTTCTAAAATTTCATACCATTTGGCCGGATCAAATCGGCCGGCATAGACAAGTGAAGTCACGCCACTACTCCAGGAGCCCAATATTTCATAAGCAATACCTGTTACCCAACCCGGATCGGCAGTACACCAATAAGTATCTTCATCCTTAAGATCCAGCACAAATTTAGCGGTTAAATGTTCAGATAAAATGGCTAGATGCCGATGGACGACACCTTTGGGTTTACCGGTTGTACCAGAAGTATAAAGCATAAAGGCATAATCATCCGGGTCCATTTGGACAATATGGGTTGAGGTGGGAAAGGATGCAAGTCTGGTTAGAAAGGCGGTATCATCAATATAAATAATTTTTTGAAGATGGGGAAGCTTTTTTTTAATATTTTTAATTCTATTTCCGAGTGTGGAATCGGTAATAATAATTTTTGCTTGGCTATTATCCAATCTATCAAGGAGAGCATTTTCCTGAAAGGCAGAAAAAAGTGTCCCGGCTATGGCGCCTAATTTTAAGATTCCTAAGAAGGAGATATATAGATAGGGAATTCTGGGTAAGAAAACAAAGACACGATCTCCTCTTTCAACTCCCATAGATTTAAGATAATTGGCAAACTGGTTAGAGAGATTAGACAGGTCTTCAAACGTGTAGGTTTGTTTTTCATCATTTTCACCTAACCACAATAGAGCTATTTTATTTTTCCGCCAGGTTTTGGTATGTCGGTCGATGGCATTATAAGCAGCATTAATTTTTCCACCTTCAAACCAATCAAGTTCTCGGTTATAATCTTTCCAGTTGAATGAATGATAGGTCTTTTCATAATCTGGGAGATTGGGAGGAGATTTAAGATAGTCTTTTGATTTATGAAAAGTGTTTTGCATGGGGCAGTACAAATTGATTTAGAGAAATTCTCTTCTAATGCAAGTCTACAACATTATCCAGCAAATTTCTACCCGTCATAGATGATGGCTTTGCGATACGGAGAAGATAAAGTATCGATGGAGCCACATCAGCGAGGTTACCTACCGATAGATTAACCAGTTGATTAAAATAGACTTCATTGATGGCTATAAAGGGTACAGGGGCGGTGGAATGCTCTGTATCTACGTTGCCGGTAGCTTGGTCTATGAGTTCCTCGGCGTTGCCATGATCAGCGGTAATAAGTACTGATCCATGAAAATTTAATACCTCTTGGACGACCATAGAAAGATAGTGATCTACAATTTCACAGGCTTTGATAGTCGCTTTTAAATCGCCAGTATGTGCTACCATATCGGGATTGGCAAAATTAACCAGTATAAATCCGTACATTTCTTTCCTAATTTCCTTAATAAGTTGTTGGGTAAGTAACTGGGCAGACATTTCGGGTTTGAGATCGTAGGTGGGTACTTTGGGTGAGGGGATGATCAGTCTATCTTCACCTTGGAATGGTTTATCCAAAAGTCCGTCAAAATAAAATGTCACGAACCTTTCTTTTTCTGATTCCGACACACGTAGCTGCAGGATATTATTTTCTGACAGAACACGGCCGAGTGGATTGAGTACTCTTTGTGGTGGGTAGGCAACTGCGGAGACATTGACGTCTTTACTATATTCTGTCATGGTTACAAAGAAAAGATCCTTAATTCTGGGGCCGCGGGGAAATGGTGGATTCGGTGAGGGTTCCACAGCTTCATGTTTTTTAAAATATTTAATCGCAAAGGGATCAAAACCAAATTGATTGGCTTCATGTTCAAAATCATCCAAGACAAAGGCTTTGGTCAATTGTCTTGGACGGTCGATCCGAAAATTAAAAAAAATAACACTATCGCCATCTTTGATTAAAGATACCGGTTTATCCCCTTCCTTTATAACCGTTGGCTTGATAAACTCATCTGTTTCGCCATGGGCATAGCCTGTTGTTATGGCTTCTTCGGCACTTTTGGCTAGTCTTCCTGTACCCTTAGTTAGAGTGTCGTATGCCTGTTGGGTTCTTTCCCAGCGTCTATCCCGATCCATAGCAAAATAGCGCCCCATGATGGTGGCTATTTTACCTACACCCAAGCCATTTAGTCTTTGCTTTAACTGGTCAAGATATACAGCTGCCGATGAAGGGGGGGAATCTCGTCCATCAGTAAAGAGATGCAGGTAGACCCGAATAAAACTATGTTCTTTGCAAAATTCCAGAAGTGCGAAGAGGTGTTCTATGTTGGAGTGTACTCCGCCGGAACTTATTAATCCCATCAAGTGTAAATTTCCTCCGGTCTTTTGGACGTGTGAAAGTGCGGCCACAAAAGCGATATTTTGAAAAAAAGTTCCATCGGCTATTGCCATGTTAATACGCGGCAAATCCTGATAGACAATTCTTCCAGCTCCCAAATTAAGGTGTCCGGTTTCGGTGTTGCCATCTTCTCCTCTAGGCAGTCCCACAGCTTCTCCCGAGGCGTTTAGCATTCCATTAGGGTAATTAGCCAGGAGGTAATGGTAATATGGCAGGTGAGCCTGGGAGATAGCGTTACCAGGTCCGCTTGGGGCTATGCCCCAACCATCAAGAACGATTAAGACAACTAATTTCATAAGAGAGCGAATTTATGCGAATGGGAAATTTGCGAATTAATGCGAATATTTTATTTTGGATTAAGCTCTTTATCAATTTCTAGTAATCGATTATATTTAGCAACCCGTTCGCCTCTGGCTGGAGCTCCAAATTTCACATATTCAGAAGAGACTCCAACTGCCAAATCAGCGATAAAAGTATCCAACGTCTCCCCAGATCGATGCGAGATAATTGTTTTAAAATCTGCCTGGCGAGCAATTTTTATGACTTCAAGTGTTTCAGTCAATGACCCTATCTGATTTAATTTTACCAAAATGCTATTACAGGCTTTTTTGTCGATAGCGCTTTTTAAACGCTCTGGGTCCGTGACGAGGAAATCATCTCCGACAACAAAAATTTCTTCACCTAACCTTTGGGTGAGTTTTATCCAGCTGTCCCACTCATTTTCGGCAAAGGGATCTTCAAGAAGAAGCAGTTTATATTCTTTTTGTAAGTTAGAAAGATATTCGATAAATTCATCCGGAGTGTAAGGCGCTGCCCGATCAATGAGTTGATATCTGCCTCTGATGAAAAATGTAGTGGCGGCTACATCGAGGCCTAAAAAAACATCGACGCCTAAATGATAAGGAGTACTATTGATGGCTTCAACGATAGCTTCGAGTGCGTCAATATTGGTCGAGAGATTCGGTGCAAAACCGCCTTCATCGCCGACGGAAATAACAGCATTGCGAAAGACAAGTATTTCTTTCACTTTATGGTATATCTCGTCTGCTAGCCTTAAGCCATCCTGATAGAGCTTATTGGATGCTGGTATGATGAGGAACTCCTGGAAATTGAGGTTGCCGGCTCCGTGTTTGCCGCCATTTATTTCATTGAAAAGGGGTATAGGTATGCGTTTGGAGTTGGGAATAGGCATGGAGAGGCTCTCAGCTAATTTCTTTATATATAGGTATAGCGGCAATCTATTTAAATAAGCGGAGGCTCTGGCTACCGCCATGGATACGGATAATATACTATTAGCGCCCAATTTGGTCTTGTGGGGAGTGCCGTCTAAGGATTTCATCAGGTGATCGATATCAATTTGGTTTTGGGGGTCCAAGCCTATCAGTTTGGGAGCAATAATATTATTGACATTTCTTACAGCTGTAAGAACTCCTAAACCATCGTAAACTTTGGGATCGTTATCTCGCAGTTCTGCTGCTTCCATACTTCCTTTGGAGGCGCCTGAGGGGACAGAATCGTAGGCTTCGATGCCATTGTCGAGTATAACTTTGGTCTCGATAGTGGGATTGCCTCGGGAATCCAATATTTGTCCGGCGATGATTTTGGCAATTTTGGCCATCTACTTTTTACTCCTTTTGTGGACTAGAGCTTTTTCACTATTATAAATTATTTCCCGAGTTCTTGCTACTGCATCACTATTGATAGATACGGATGTGATTCCCCAGTCGATTAAGCGCTCCACCAGGTCAGGATAGTCAGAGGCAGCTTGACCGCAAATTGATGATGTTACGCCTCTTTTGCTGCAGCCTTTGACGACTTTTTCCAAAGCCCAAAGGACGGCTTCATCCCTTTCGTTAAAATCATGAGCAACCTCACTATTATCCCGGTCAGTTCCCAAAAGAAGCATAGTAAGATCATTGGAACCGATAGATACACCATCGATACCAACATCTAAGTACTGATCAAGAAGGATTACATTGGTAGGTATCTCAACCATCATCCAGAGTTTAAAGGTCGAGGAACGCATCAAACCATTGGTAGTGACAATCTTTTTGACATCCAGAAGCTCTTTGGGGTTTCTGATAAATGGTATCATGAGGGATAAATTTTTTAAATTTTTTTTATTGCGGACTAATTTAAGAGCCGATAGTTCCAATTCAAAGACGCGACTATCGGCAACATAGCGGGCAGCTCCGCGAAAGCCCAGCATGGGATTGGCTTCATCAGGCTCGTAGAGACTACCGCCTTTGAGATTTCTATATTCATTGGTGCGAAAGTCGGTAGCGCGATAGACCACGGGTCGGGGATAGAAAGCCGAAGCAATGGTCTCTAGGCCTTCGGCTAATTTTGAGATGAATTCAAGTTCTCTTTTATCGGCTATAAATTTCTTCGGATGAGTGCCAATTTCGGCGATCATAAATTCGGCGCGAAGAAGACCGACGCCATCGACTGGAAGCTTGGCGATTTGCGCTGCACGAGAAGGTTCTGCTAAATTAACATACATTTTGGTAGCGGTTTTGAAAGCTTCCGATATTTTTGGAACAGAAGAGCTTTGAAGTGGATTATTATAATTCCTTTGCAAATTGTTTTGGCCTCCTTTATAGACCTGCCCCGTTGAACCATTGACGGTAATAAGCATTTCATTTTTTAATATTTGGGTAGCTTTTTGGGCTCCTACGACTGCGGGTATACCCAATTCTCGACTGACTATGGCGGCGTGGGAAGTACGGCCACCTCGTTCGGTAACTATGGCAACGGCCTTTTTCATAGCGGGAACATAGTCGGGATTAGTTTCTGGAGCTACCAAAACCTCACCTTTATCAATTTTGGCTATTTCTTTGGCGGAGTGAATGATTTGGACTGGTCCAACAGCGATACCGGGTGAGGCAGGATCACCCGTGAGGATTGAATGGCGGAGTTCGGATGTCGGAGTTGGAACATTTACTTTTGTCTGACTTTTTATTTCTAACTTTTGCTTTCCGATGGTAGTTATTGGTCTGGACTGAACGATATACACAATACCATCTTCAATTGCCCATTCGATATCCTGGGGGTAAAAATAGTGTTTTTCAATTCTTGCTCCTAATTTGGCAATTTCGACCACTTCTTTATCCGTTATCTTTGGTTTTAGATTGCTTTTTGCGGGGACAGAAACTTTTTTAACCCCATGATCCGCCTTCACGAGCATAACTGTTTGATCAGCGATCTTTTTATTTATTACGGTAAATGACTTTTTATCAACTTCGAAATGATCCGGAGTTATCTCTCCTTGGACGATAAGCTCGCCCAATCCGAAGATCGCTTCAATAACAATTTTACTTTTTTCATTAGTAACGGGATCGATAGTAAACATGACTCCTGAGGAAGTTGAACTAACCATTAACTGAACAGGTACGGCTATCCCCACATGAGTAAAGGGGATTTTTTGCTCATGCCGATAAAAAATAGCTCGCGGCTCAAAGAGAGAAGCCCAAGCGGCGCGGACATTTTCGATCAGGTTGGACTCACCGCGGACATCGAGAAAGGTAGCCTGTTGACCGGCAAAGGAGGCGCTCGGCAGATCCTCAGCTGTGGCTGATGAACGGACGGCAACAAGCGGTTCTTTAAAAAGTGATTTAAGTCCAACGCTTTTTTTGAAGTGCTCATGGGCCCGCTTAGAAAGATCGAAATAGTATCTGATAATCTCCGCGGCAATGTTTGGGGGAATGGTACTTTTTAAAATATCTTTTTTGATGGCCTGAGAAACCCTTTGGATGCTGGTTGGATCTTTGTAGTCAACTACTTTTAAATGGTCGGCAATTTTAGTGCGAAGATGATTATATGTCAAAAAATCTTCATAAGCTACGACCGTTACGATAAAACCGTAGGGAATGGGAATACCAGCTCGAGTCATCTCGCCTAAATTTGCTCCTTTTCCGCCGACAAAAGGGGTATCTTGTTTTCCTACCTCTTCAAACCAAACAACCAGTTTTTTGGGCATATATTTTACGATACAGGAAAAGTCTACTCTTTTCAAGCAAAAATAACGCGAAAAATTATCATTTGTTGAGTTCTTTTTTGAAATAATCCACCCAAGGGACTGGGGAGGGGTCGATGTTATGTAAAAGGGCCAAGTATACAGTAATGAGATTACCTAGTTGGATTAGCTCCATGGTTTGCATAAAGGGGGTAGTTCCGCGAAGAGTTATGACGTCTGTTTTATAGTGATTTTTTCCCACGACTTGGCGGGTAAGAAGCATCCGTTTTCTGTTTCGATGGTAATATAAGTCTGATTCAATAAAGATAAAACGGAATATATCTTTGGCAATTTCGGGAAACTGGAGTCCTTCCATCAAGTGATGGTTTAATTCAGACACTACATAATAGGTAGCGAATTGCTTGGCTGTTTCGTTGAAGGGATTGCGGATAGCATGTGCGGCGCCCTCTAAAATATCAGCGACAATAATAATTGGTATCTGTTGAGAAAGGCGATGGGCAAAATCTTTGGCTATTTGATCATGCTCGCTTAATGATTTTTGGAGAAAGGAATAGGTATCATCAATTTCTTGTTTCTTAATAGGTAGGAATCCTAATTTAGAAAGCATCGCGATAAGACCAACTACCATATAACCCACGCCAATACGAGGTTGTTTACTCGGGTTATACTGGGAATTAAAAATATAGGCCGGTAATCCGTGACTTTTTAGTAGTTTTCCTAGTTCTCCCCCGGAGGTGATGCCTGATAGCTTGACGCCTTTATTTAACGCTTCTAACCCGCATGCAATTGTTTCTTCGGTGGTACCGGAATAACTACAAAGAAATACTAATGTCTTTTTGGAAACATATCCCGGTAATTTATAGCCATTGGCAAGCTCAACAGGTATACGAGAAGTATCGGCAGTATCAAAGAGGCTTTTAATGATGCGTCCCCCATAGGCAGAACCTCCCATACCAGCAATAATTATATTATCGATATCTTTATAAGATTCGGGGAAGTTAACAGCGTAGGCCTCATCCCAGGCAGCTCTTACTTGGTCCTTTATCATACGGACAGAACCAAGGGCATTTCCTTTATCCAGATTTTTGATGGTGGAAAGATCGTCAAGATCCATACTGATTTAAAGTGTAGCACCTAAGGTTAATAGCTTGTCAACCAGCTCTTTTTGCTTTCTATCCAGTAATGATTGATTGTCCGCTTCGATGTTTAATCGCAGGAGCGGTTCGGTTTTGGATGCTCGGATATTAAACCACCAGTCGGAATACCAGATAGACAGGCCATCGATATCGTCTAGGGAATTAGCAGACTTTTGATAATCCATTTTTATAGTTTTGACTATTTTTTCAATATTTTGGGCTTTAAAATTTAATTCGCCGCTTTGGGGATATTTAGCAAATTCTTCCACAATTTGAGATACTTTTTTATTTTCACTTGATACAAATTCTAAAAATATAAGCGCAGCTAGAAGAGAACTTTCGGCGTTATAGTTGTCTCGGAAATAATAATGGCCTGAGTGTTCGCCGGCAAAAAGGGCGTGATACTTTCTCATATATTGTTTAATGAACGAATGGCCAACGCGGACTCTAATCGATTTTCCACCACATTCCTCGACTGTCTCGGGTACGATTCTGCCGCAAACGGCATTATATAAAACAATATTTTTGGCTCCCTGAGTTTTTAGCAGATGTTTGGCAAGTATAGCTGTGGTTATAGTCCCTGAGAGAACTTGAGTTTTTTCATCGAGTATAAATAGTCTATCAGCATCCCCATCAAATGAAAGGCCGAGGTCAGCCTTTTTTTCAATAATCTCATTTTTTAGGTCGAGCAAATTTTTTTCTTCCAAGGGATTGGGTATATGATGCGGGAAACTGCCGTCGGGCTTAAAATAAAGGGGGATAATTTCAATAGGTAATCGGCCGATAAGTTTTTGCCAGGAAATACCGGCCATGCCATTGCCGGCATCAACAACTACTTTAAGTGGTTTTATATTTTTGAGTTCAACAAATTTTAGTGCGTGCGTTATCCAGTCATCGAGAATATTTTTTGAAGAAAGCTGGCCAAATTTGTTCGCCTGCGGAAACTGATTTTTCAGGGCAAGAGCCCGAATTTGGGGTAGGCCATACTCGCCATTTAAAGCGACAACTCCCTTTTTTACTACTTTAAGGCCGTTATACTGAGGAGGGTTATGAGAAGCGGAAATGATGACATTGGCGGGAAATCGGTATTTTCCCGAGGCAAAATAGAGCATTTCCGAGGAAATTAATCCCAAGTCGACTACATCGATACCCTGACTGAGAATTCCTTTTATGAGAGCTTTTGAAAGAGTTGGTGAAGAAAGACGCATATCGTGACCGGCACCAATCGGGCCTTGACCAATATAGTCAGCTATTGCCATGCCTATGCGCTGGTAAATTTCTTCATTGATCTGACTCGGGTAAACTCCCCGGACATCGTAGTCATGAAATATTTTGGGGTCAAACATTCAAATCCAATGCTAAAGATTAACTAAAAAAATGTCAAGCAATTGTTGGAGGTTAAAAGGCGTCCTTCCTGACTTAATTTTATAATCTATATCGAGGAGCTTTCTATAGGAAGCAATTAAATCTTCCTCCCGAAAATAATTGGCCTGTCTTTCAAATCTGGCTACCTGCCATGGTGGTAATCCGGACTTTTGGGAAGCTATTTTGTCTTTTGTTAATAAAAGATATCGGAGTTGTCTAACGATCATCACAAAGATTACTTCGACGGGTTCAGTTTTGGCTAAGTCATGAAATAAAGGCAGTGACATGGTAAATCCTTTGGGCCTGATACTTTCCACAAATTTAAAAATATTCCCTGATGGTTTAAACTGAAGGAACGTGGCGGAGAACTTTTTCAATAC
>OBEQ012226688.1_pt1 | contig 15676 bp, 12 predicted proteins | sample 1670901 | NCBI WGS metagenome assembly OBEQ01 (sample SAMEA104232315, study PRJEB22302) | groundwater metagenome | biome: forest; feature: aquifer; material: groundwater | place: USA | collected 2011-08-07 | depth 5.4 m | reverse complement strand
TTCCATAGCTTACTTTACACTGCCTCCAGTCATTTGTCAACTCTGATTCAAATGCTAGTCCTTGAACTCTTGTACGAACATTTCGCCATAAATACCTGCGTCCAACACTCCGATGCCAACTCTGCCAAAATCTTTTGATAAAATATTTGCCCGGTGCCCTGGACTTTGCATAAGCCCTTGCATCGCTAAGGTGACGTTTGGCGCAAAGGCTAAATTTTCTCCTGCAGCAATAAAGGAAATGTTTGCTTTTGCCATGCGGTCAAAGGGTGATAATCCTTCTGGCGTGTAATGCGAAAAATAGCCTCGTCCGAGCATGTCTTTTGCGTGAGCGCGCGAAAGCGCAGTTAGAGACTCATCAAAAGAAAGCTTGGAAAGAAAAGCTTTTTCCCGCTCGTTATTTACCATAGCAAACATAGCTTGCTCTGCTTGATCATCAACTGTTGGATTTTTTGCGCTAAATCGAAGATTGACTAATTGATTGCCTTCTGGCTCAACAGTTAAAAAGTTTAGGGTATCTGAAATTGCTCCGCCAAAAACAGCATTGAGGTTTTTTTCAAATCCAGTCGTACTACTAATAAGCTTTTGGCCAAAAGTCGATGAAGAAACAAGCCGCTTTAGCTGTGGCGAAAGCGGCAAGGAAACAACAAGGGTTAAAAGAAACGAGAGCAATACAAACGCCGAAAGAAATCCTGGAATAATTCCTAGGAGTTTGTTGATTGTGCGAAGCTGCGCAGCTCTTATATTTGGCAAAACAAACCCCTCAGCATCAGTTGAGGACTTGGTAAGAAGCTTATTCCAAAACGAAAATAAGGGCCGAAGCAACAACCGAAGCAAAAAGCTAAGAAGAATTTCTGAGACAAATGCGCAAACAAAAAATCCAATCGCCTTTGCAAATCCAAGCGAAAGATCAGTCTGATTGGTTAAGAAAAACGCAACACTACTGTATCCTAAAAGGCCAATAATAAAGGATGAAACAAAGCTTAAAAAATCTATGCTTGCTGAAACAAACCCAACTTCAAACCCTTCAAAAGCATAAAACACAAAGACTGTAAAAATAATCACATCGAGTATCGAAACCGTGGACAAAAGTTCGCTCATATTTGCTTGAAAAAAGCTGCAATGGTATTATAAAGCAATGAACAAACTTTGGGCAAGATTACAATATGTTCTGCGCTCTTATTACAAATTGCTTATCCCATTGTTTGCGTTGCTTCTTCTTGTCTACCTTTTTATTCTGAAAGATCTGCCTTCTCCAGCAAAACTCGCAAGTTCTGAGGCACCGCAATCGACACACATTTATGACCGAGGTGGCAAGCTCCTCTACACGGTGTATACCAATCGCAATCAAACCTTTGTCCCCCTTTCCCAAATTCCAAAATCTGTGCAGCAAGCAACTATTGCCATCGAAGATAAGGATTTTTATAACCACGGCCCTATTGATATTCGCGGCATTGCTCGTGCATTCTTCTCGACAGTATTTTCAAAACAAGTCCAAGGCGGATCAACCATTACCCAACAGCTGGTAAAAAATAGTCTATTAACCTCTGAACGGACAGTCACGCGAAAAATAAAAGAGGTTGTTTTGTCCTTTGCCACAGAACTACTGTATCCAAAAGACAAAATTTTAGAAATGTACGTAAATCAAGTTCCCTATGGCGGCACTGCCTATGGTGTCGAAGCTGCATCCCAAACGTATTTTGGCAAGCACGCAAAAGATTTGAATTTGTCAGAAAGCGCATTACTTGCTGGGCTTCCCGAAGCACCCACAACAAATTCTCCCTTTGGTGCGCATCCAGAACTTGCCAAATCCCGCCAGGTTGATGTCTTAAAAAAAATGCAAGAGCAAGGCTACATCGACAAAACCACCATGCAAAAAGCAATCGACACCCCTCTTACCTACCATAAACTCTCTAATGCAATTTTGGCGCCCCATTTTGTTTTGTATGTAAAAGACTTATTGAGCAAGCGCTACGGCGAACGCATGGTCGAAGAGGGAGGACTTCGGGTGATAACAAGTCTTGACAGTGATTTGCAAGATTTTGTCCAGGCGACTGTTTCTGCGGAAGTTTCCAAGTTAGCTTCCTACCATGTTGGTAATGGCGCAGCATTGATAACACACCCCTTAACCGGAGAAATTCTTGCAATGGTCGGAAGTAAAGATTACTTTGATACAACCATCGATGGCAATGTGAATGTGACTATTCGCGAAAGACAACCTGGATCATCGATTAAACCAATCAACTACGTTGTGGGGTTAATAAAAGGATACACCGCTGCAACGCCCTTTGTTGATAAGCCAATTTGCTTCCCAAGCATTGGCACAAACCCACAATATTGCCCGGTAAACTACGATGGCAAATGGCACGCTGCGCCACAGATGCGTTTTGCCCTTGGCAATTCACTCAATATCCCAGCTGTTAAAATGCTCAAACTCAATACAGTCGAGGCAATGATTGCCACCGCATCTGCTATGGGTATCTCAACCTTTGAAGACTCGAGTCGGTATGGGTTATCCTTAACCCTTGGTGGCGGCGAAGTGTACATGACAGATATGGCAGTTGCCTTTGGCGTGTTTGCAAACCAAGGCTACCGAAGCAACTTACACCCAATTTTAAAAGTTACCGATCGAAATGGTAAAGTCCTTGAGGAGTATACGCCGCCAAAAAGCCCAATTTTTGCCAAAAAAGTTTTGCCAGAAGGGGTCGCGTTTATTATTTCTCAAATTCTTGCCGATAACGGCGCCAGAGAACTCGAATTTGGCTCTGCTTCAGAACTTGCGATTCCTGGCAAATTTGTTTCTGTTAAAACAGGCACCACAAACGATTTTAAAGACAACTGGACTATTGGTTATACACCTTCGTATCTGGTTGCGGTATGGGTTGGGAACAATGACAACACGCCCATGAGTGGTCTTGTCTCTGGTATTACCGGCGCTGCACCGATTTGGCACAAGGCTATGACACATCTGCTTTTGGACATGCCCCAAGAACTCCCCAGGCAGCCAGAGAATGTGATTGGCAAAACAGTCTGTGCAACCTCTGGCCTACTGCCACCAGCCGATGGCACAACAGACCGTTGCCCCACGCGCTTTGAATACTTTATAAAAGGAGCAGAGCCAAAAACCGTTGATCCTGGAAAACAAAAAGTATTTGTGGATAAAGGCACCCATGACCTTGCCAAACCTGGACAGACCGATAATGTAGAACTACAGGACCATGTTGTCGTCACAGACCCAACCGGTGATCGCTACTGTTTTACCTGCCCGCACCCCGAGCAAAAACCTTAGCTAACTCCTCTCTTTTCATTTGAAACTACCTATAGTATAATGGAGTGCCTGTCACCTGCTCCCAAAACGTATGCAACGCGTAAAACTAATTGGTATTTTTATACTCAAGTTTTTTATTGCTATTGGCGACTTTGTTATCGTAGTGTTTTTTATCGTAGCTTCGCTTCCGAGGCGCTTTCGACCGTATTTCCTTCATACAAAACGACCTCTTCAAAAACGCATGCGACTTTTTATCACCTTCCTAACTTTGCAAAAAAGAGAGCTTGCAAAGCGTTCTTTCTCTTCGTTTCTGAAACTTAAAAAGAAGAGCCATTGGGTAACAAAAAAAAGAAAAAACAACCACCTTCGCATACAAAAACCGCTGCCAGCAAAAACATGGCAAAAACATTTTCGAAAGAAAATAAAACACAAAGAACCAACGGTTGTCTTTCCCCTGCCATTTATGGTTAAATTCAAATACTTTTTAGCTGGTATTGTCGGCTCTTTCCTTTTCATTTTTATTCCCTTACTTATTGTGGTTTTCTTACAAGACCTCCCAAGTCCAAAAACTCTGAACCTTGGCCAGATTCCTCAGACAACCAAAATTTATGACAGAAACAACACACTGCTTTATCAAATCTATGCAAACCAAAACCGAACGCTCGTTCCCCTTTCGGAAATTCCTCCTTCTTTAAAAGAGGCAACAATCGCAACAGAGGACAAAGATTTCTATAAACACCCAGGCTTTGATGTCACAGCAATTATTCGCTCTGCAACCAACAACTACAACAGCAGAAATTTACAAGGTGGATCAACCATTACCCAACAATTAATAAAATCAGCGCTGCTTACTCCAGAAACAAGCATTGCCAGAAAACTCAAAGAACTTGTGCTTGCATTTTGGACTGAGAAAACTTACACAAAAGATCAAATTTTAGAACTCTACTTTAATCAAATTCCTTACGGCGGCACTGCATGGGGCGTTGAAGCGGCCTCAGAAGTCTACTTTGGTAAAAATGTCAAAGATTTAGATTTGGCAGAGAGCGCATTCTTAGCAGGTATTCCCCAAGCACCAACAGTGTACTCTCCGTTTGGATCAACCCCAAACGCGTGGAAAAAAAGGCAAAAAGAAGTATTAGCGCACATGATCGAGCAGCATTACATCACCAAACAGCAAGCAGACGATGCATACGCAAAAGAATTAACCTTTCAAGCACCGCAAACACCTATCCATGCGCCGCATTTTGTTATGTATGTAAAGGATTTCTTGGTGAAAAAATATGGCCTGCCCTATGTTGAACGAGGAGGCTTAACGGTTATTACAAGCCTTGATTTAAAAACCCAAGAAATGGCCCAGAGCGTTGTTACCCAAGAAGTCAACAATGATGCCTATTTAAATCTTACCAATGGCGCAGCCCTTGTCACAAATCCCGGAAATGGTGACGTTTTGGCAATGATTGGCAGTAAAGATTTTTACGATCCGGGAAGCGGAAACGTCAATTTAGCAACAGCCATGCGCCAACCAGGTTCCTCGATTAAAGTAGTAACCTATGCCGCAGCCCTGTCAAAAGGCTTTACTGCGGCAACGATTTTAGATGACTCGCCCATTACCTTCTCAACAGGCGGGCCAACGTACACTCCAGTCAATTACGATGGAAAATTCCACGGCAGACTTCCGCTTCGTTTAGCATTTGCAAATTCATTAAATGTCACTGCTGTTAAGACGCTCAACCAGGTGGGTGTTCCAACTTTTGTTGATCTTGGAAAACACATGGGTGCGCACTGGGGGGAACCAAACGACTATGGCCTCTCGATTACCCTTGGTGCAGCAGAAACGCCAATGGTTGATATGGCAACTATTTATGGCACCGTTGCAAACGGCGGTGTTCGGGTAGACCTTAACCCAGTCCTTAAGATAACCGATTACAAAGGCAATGTTGTTGAGCAAAAAGACAAAGACCCACAAGGGACTCGCGTACTTGATGAAGGCGTTTCCTACATTGTGTCTGATATTTTGTCTGATAATAATGCAAGATCTATGGAATTTGGCAGCAATTCTCCGCTTTTTATCCCAGGGCAATACGTTTCTGTTAAAACCGGAACGACTGATTGGAAAAAAGATAACTGGACAATCGGATTTACAAAAAATATATTAGTTACTGTTTGGGTTGGAAATAATGATGGATCACCAATGAGTCAGTCACTTGCATCTGGTATTACCGGCGCAGCACCAATCTGGAATAGAATCATGACAAATATGCTTGCAATTTCTCCTTCTCCTAATCGGCCAGCGCCTCCAGTAGATATTGTGGAAAAATATTGTGGCGGAAGAAACGAGCTGTTTGTTAGAGGAAGCGAAAACAGTGTTAATTGTAATTGGGTTCCCTCTCCACAACCAAAACCAACAGCCAAACCTACTGATCAGCACTAAGTTCGTGGCTGTGCAAAAGATCAAGAAGCTTTTTATATTGTTTTTGTGGATTGCCATCCCCGTATAAAAAACTTGTTGTAACAAATCTGGTAACCCCTGCGTCTTTTGCTAAGAGAATTGTTTTATCATTAATTCCACCATCGACCTCAATTGTTAAGAATTCATGTTTTGCTCTGACTTGCTTTACCTTTTCCAAGTGCGATGAGATGAATGACTGACCAGATATCCCTGCCTTTATTGTCATGATTAAAAGGCAATCGAGATCTTCATACGAAACACTCATCTTCTCAAGGCTTGTTGACCCATCAATTGCTAAACCAACTTCTCCCAATAGTTGTCCATCTGCAACAAATGCTACTTGATCTGGCATTTTTTCGATGTGACCTAAAAACCGCTTAAACCCTGCATCTGCAAAAGGCTTTAGATATTGTATTGGATTATCTACCATCATGTGCAGTTCAAAAAAGAAATAGTCGCTGTATTTTTTAAACGGTTCTGGGTCTAAAAAAGTAGCATTGTCGGCAAACTTACCGTCGAGTAAATCAATATGCACTGTTTTTGCAAACGGCTTGACAAGTTCTAGTTTTGCTTCGATTTTTTCCCACTCTTTTTCTAGAATTCCGGGTATTATTTCAAACATATATTAAAGATTGCGGGGTTAACCTCAGCAATCTACTGCTCGAGTTTTTTTATCTTTTCAATCCTTCTTTTGTGCCGTTCCTCATTCGAAAACGGCGTTTTGAGAAATAACAAGGCAAGGTCGCAGGCTTTTTCGTTAGAAACAAAATCACTTCCCAAAGACAATACATTTGCATCGTTGTGCTCTCTCGCTAATTGCACATTCTTCTCATTGATTCCTAAAACTGCCCGAATGCCTTTTATTTTATTTGCCACAATACATTCTCCTGCTCCGGATTTACCAAAGACAAACCCAAATGAATCAGGAGCTTTTGCGGCTCCAATTGCAGCCTTACTACAAAAATCCGGATAATCATCGTTTTTGTCAAAGGACAAAGCGCCGCAATCTACAACATCGTATTTATTCTCTTGAAGAAATTTTTTGACGTGCTCTTTTAAATCAAAACCAGCGTGATCAGTTCCCAAAAACACTTTCATAACAAACAATAATAACAATTCAACAATTAGTCAAGTCTTTTTGCAATAAAATCTTTCTGCTGCGACAGTCGATCTTCGATTTGCGTTCTATGCAATAGTCCTGTTTGTGCACCGACTTTTTCAATAACAGAAGCTGCATTAACTGCACCATAACTCATTGCTTCTAAGACTGCAATACCTTTTATATATGCTCCCAAAAATCCTGATGCATACGCATCTCCTGCGCCTGTTTTTTCCACAACCTTGCAGGGAAATGTTCCCAGTTGATACATGTTTTTTTGCCCATCGATTGCATACGAACCATTATCTCCATCTGTTATGGACACAACTTTGGGGCCTTTCTTTTGTAGACCAATCAAAAGCTGCTGTATATTTTCTTGTTTTTCGCTTTTCGTTTTACGATTTACGATTTTCCCCGCTTCTTCTTTATTCACAAAAAGCATTGCTGCGTGCTCAAGCATTTCCTTGTATGCAGTGTATCCTGCTTCTAACTGGTGTGTTCCTGGAGAAAATGCAATGGGAATATTGTTTTTTTTGGCAAATGAGATGACTGCTTTATATGCATGTTCCCATTTTTCTCCAAGGCTTGTTACATAGAGCCATTTCGCTGCTACATTTTCGAAAGAAAAATTATGCGCCCGCTCTACATGTTGAACAAACAACGTTCGCTCATTACTAAAAGAAATACCAATGGCAAAGGACGAGGCGCCTTCTTTTTTAATAAGTAGCGATGTGTCAATGCGTTCTTTTGTAAGATCAGCAAGAATCTTTTGCGAAAATTCATCAGAACCAATTTCTGCACACAGACTGCTGTGGTAGCCAAAACGAGATAATCCAACAACTACATTACAGGCATTGCCTCCTGGTAAAAAGACAGAGGAATCAACGTGAATTTTTTGTCCGTATTTAACACACAATTCTTGTGTTTTTTTGTCAATTCTGCAAAATGCTTTTGCGTTTTGCAGAGTAAAAAATGCATCGATTAAGGCATTACCTACACAAATAACATCAAGCTGTTTCATAGTATTTTTATACCGGTGCTTTAAACAACAATCCAATCACATAGCCAACCACCGCAGCACCCATGCCAATGATTGCCATTTCCAAACCGCTTTTTACTGGTTTGCCAAGTGTTGCTTTGGCTTTGTAGATGCCTATGGCAAAAAGCGAAAAAGAAGACAAAACAATCGCAACAATAATCCCTTGATGGACTGGCAAAACAAAAAATGGCGCAAGCGGTATTAACGATCCAATAGCAACTGCTAAACCAACAATAAGGCTATTGTTTACAATATCTTTCGTATGCACTGGTAAAAGATTGAGCTCTTCTGTCATCATGGTGGTAAGCCATAGTTTTTCATCAGCGGTAATGTGTTTGACAATATCTTCCAAAAGCTTCCCTTCGAATCCCTTTGCTTTGTAGATGTCTCTAATTTCCTGACGCTCAACCTCGGGAACCTCTTTCATTTCTCGCTTTTCTCGAACAAGCTCTGCCTCATAGTGTGCTTTGTCAGCCAATCCCGATGTGTACAAAGCTGCTGCCATGGAAATACTTTCGGCAAATGTTGCAGCCAAACCTGCAGCTAAGATAATCCGAATTTCTCCAGAGGCTGTAGCAACACCCAAAATAACACCTAAAACATTTACCAACCCATCTTGCCCGCCCAAAATAATTTCTGAGAGTTTTGAAGAAAATGCATGGGGCTCAATATGCAGTGTGTGCATACTTGTATGATACCAGACAGACTACTTTCCAACAATTACCACAATATCCGCAGAAGAGGTGGCAGGAAGATCAGATGAGGCAATTTTTACGGTATACTGTTTTGAAAGATCACTTTTTAACTGCAAAACATATTTCGCGCTGCTTGCTTTTGTCTGAATCGTAACGCCTGTATAATCAAATGATCCGGCATTACCTGTTGAAGAAACGCTGTAACCTAGTCCTTTTAAATAATCAGACATTTTGCCTGCAACGCCCGCCTCTCCACTACCATTTTGTACGGTAATAGGAGAAACGCCAGTTTTATCTGAAGCGCTCGTTTTTGTTGGTGCGGGCGTCGGGGTAAGCTTACTTGCTGAAGTTGCTGTAGTCGTGATGCTAACTGCTGGTGTATCTGTTGGATACACAAATTCTGTTGGCGTTGGGGAAAGCGATACATGACTGTTGCCTACCTTGGAAGGAGAAAAAGATTTAAAAACAAAAAAGGCACCAATGCCCAAAATAAGAAGCAAAAGCAAAAAAAGGAGCAGTTTTTTGTTTTTCTTATGTGTCTCGTCGCGCAGATAAAACGATGTCTCTCCCATAGCTAAATCGTTTGCAAAGTATACCACGTCTGTCTACTCTTTTGCAAAAGCAAATCCATGCGCTATAATAGAATACTGCTTATGAAACTTCATTTTTTTCTGGTAGCGCTCATTCTTTTCTTTACCGCGTCTTTGTTTCTTACCGTCTCCAAAACGTCTTCTGATGAATCGCTTGAGGACATAAGCCGTCAAATTAACGACTTAACAAAAGCACTCAATATGTCGATTTCTGCAACAAAACCACTTGAGTCAGAATTAACCAGGCTTCAGAAAGAAATTGCTGGTATAAAAGCCAGGGTATCTCAAATCGAGCAAGACGTTGTGGTAAAGAAAAAGAATATCGATAACGGATATAAAGATTTAGAAAAACAGCAACTTGTGTTAAACCGTGCAATTTCTGACTACTACATGCAAAGTTACTACAATTCGCCGCTTTTAGCGCTTTTTTCTGCAAGCTCTGCATCGGAAGTAACACAGGTGCTTGCCTACCAAAAGGCAGCAGCAGATCAAGATAAAGCAATCATTTTAAATATTTCTTTAGCAATTACTGATTTAGAAACCAAGAAAAAAGCACTCGAGCAAGAACGAGCTCAATTAGCCATTGTGAAAGCAAATTTGGATGAGCAATCGGGAAAGCTTGATAAAGTGGTTTCCGGTGCAAAGAGTTACCAAGCAAATCTTTCAAATCAGATTGCGCAGCTTTCTGCACAACAACAACAATTAATAGCGCAAAAGCAAGCAAGTTTAAATATCCCTCAAAGCGCATATTCAGGTCAGGGAAGATCATGCATTGACGATCGAGGTATAAATCCCGGTTTTTCTTCTGCGTTGGCATTTTTTTCTTATGGAGTTCCTAATAGAGTTGGTCTTAATCAATATGGCGCATGGGGAAGGGCAAAAGCTGGTGAAAACGCAGAGCAAATTTTACAAGACTATTATCCTGGTCTAACACTAAAAAAAGATTATGACAGTGGAGCAACGATAAATGTTCAAGGATATGGCACATTTAACGTTGAGGACTATGTAAAACGAATTTATGAGGTGCCTGATTCATGGACCGATAACGATAATGCAGTGTTAAAAGCACAAGCTGTTGCCGCCAGATCCTACGGTCTGGCTCACCGTGGAGGAATCTGTACAACAGAAAGTTGTCAAGTTTTTAAACCTGATCCCAAAGGGGGAAATTGGGACAGCGCTGTTAACGCAACAAAAGGATGGGTTCTTGTCGATGGGAGCGGGAATCCCGTAAGTACGCAATATTCATCTACACATGGTGGATACATCATAAATATCCCGAAATTTGATGGGACCGGGGGAAATCCTGGTAGTTTTGCAGAGCTCAATGACCGTGCATACGACAAGATGTCTTCCTGGTTTTATTGCGATTGGGGATCTCGGCCAGAGTACAACAAAACTGCCTGGCTTAAATCTGAAGAAGTTGCCGATATTATCAATGTTATATCACTTGGGAAAAGAGATTCTAGTTTAGGAGAACACTTCTACCAAGTAGATCATCCACCATCGGGAAAAGAGGTCTGGAATGCTGACCGAGTCAAATCAGAATTGCAGTCACGGGGAGGAAGTCCGTTTAACAGCATTTCTGATGTGTCTGTTAGTGCAGATTTTGGCAGTGGAAAAGTAACTACTATTGCTTTTTCTGGAGATGCTGGAAGTGTTTCCTTTAGTGGACAAGAATTCAAAGATTGGTTTAACCTTCGTGCACCAGCCAATATACAAATTGTCGGGCCGTTGTATAATGTAGAAAAGAAGTAAACTCTATGCCAGATTTATTTACTCCTCCTTTGGAACCACAATCAACAAAGCCCCCCATTCCTCCTGTTGTGCCTGTGCCAACGGTCACTCCCGCAAAAGAGCAACATGTCAGAGTATTTTCTGCCTTTTCCCAAGCGCCAGCAAATATCTCTTTCCAACACCAGAAAGATGGCGAAACAATCATGCTTTTTTTGCGAAGGCATTTTATTACCAACACTACCTGGATTACTTTTGGAGTCTTTCTTCTGTTGCTTCCTTTTTTGCTGCTGTGGCTTGTTTCGGCAATAAACATTGACCTCTCCTTTTTGCCCGCTCGCTACGTTTTGCTTTTAGTGCTTTTTTACTACCTTATTGTTATTTCGTTTCTGTTTACCAATTTCTTTTCCTGGTTTTACAATATTTTCTTTGTAACAAATATTCGCTTAATTGACATCGATTACGAAAATCTTTTGTACCTTGACGTTTCTGAGACAACGCTTGACCGGGTTGAGGACGTAAACTACAAACAAGTAGGTTTTACGGCAAGTTTTTTTAACTACGGCGACCTTACGGTTGAAACATCTGGAGAACACCAGTTTTTTGAAGCTGCTAAAATTCCAAAACCGTCGCTTGCAACACGCATCATAGAAGACTTGTTAGTTAAAAATAAAACAGGATAAATACTAATTATGATCGATAGTTTACTTATTATAAAAATAGTGCTGCTTGTATTTATCGCCATGTATATTGGCTTTATGATTGTAGTGATAACCCAATTGCAAAGACTCTCGGGGATTCTTACCATACCTTTTCAAAACGGCATGAGAGTTTTTGCATTACTCCTACTTTTGCTTGGTGTTTCGCTTTTCTTGCTTTCTCTTGCTATACTATAGCCAATGCAGGATCAACGATTGCTGTGTGCAAAAGTTGTTGCCCCTCCAACACCAACCACCTGGTCTCAAGCGTATAACGCAGGAACGCTCTGTGCTGTTGTGTCACTTTCTTATAAAGAAGGCGAAGAAGTCGCTGATCTTGCCTTTTTAGGATCCATCGGGAAAGATATTTTACAAAACCTCGAAGCAGAATACTTTACCATCGAAACAAAAAATCTCGACGCAATAAAACAAGCAGTGACAACAGTTGCTCATACCATCCCCCCTTCGGTTGTGGGTTCTCTGGTTGTTTGTGCTATTGTGCAAAACATTCTCTACGTTTGTTTTTATGGCAATGGACAAGTGCTTTTAAAACGGGGCGAAAAACTTGGCACGATTATTCGCTCGGAAGAAATAAAAGAGGAAAGCGGAGTAAACGACCATGAAGTCATCTCCCTATCTGGTTATTTAAGCGACAAGGATATTGTTATTTTGGAAACTGCTTCGTTTGCAAAACTTATCGACACAAAAACACTTGATTCATTTTTGCAACTAGAAGATCCGCAAGATATTGCCGAATCATTAACGCCCAAACTTTTGGCAACAGAAAGCAAAGGCGCAAGTGCGCTCATTCTTTTATATACCGAGTCTCCAAAGGAACCTAGCGAGGAAAAGCAAGAAGAAGAACAACAGGAAGTGCTACCAAAAAAGAAACGATTTTCCTTTTCCTTTCCTTCTTTTAAGCTACCCGAAAAACTTTCTGCTCTGCCAAGACAAAAACGTATGCTTTTGGCTTTAGCGATTTTGCTTATTGTTATTTTTGGCATATCGCTTTTTTTCTTTCTTAATAAAAAAACAGCAAAAAATACCTCAATCCAACCAATCCTTATACAAGCACAACAAAAATATAACGAGGCACAAGGGCTTTCTACGCTAAACAAAAAACTCGCCATTTCGGATTTGCAAAGTGCAGAAACTATATTAACAACCATTCCTTCGCAAGCAACATCTCAACAAGAAAATGACCAAAAAGAACAACTGCTTGTAAAAATTCGACAACTACAAAAAGACTTATCAGGAGAAACAGAAACAGCAGTAAAAGAAGTATCTTCTGACAAAAGCCCGATGTTAAAAGCCCTCCTTACTGCAAAAACAACCTATGGTGCGGCTGATAACACCAACGTATATATAGCCGAAAATGCTGGGATTTCGAGGATTGACAAAAACACCGGAACAAAAAAACAAATTATTCCAAACGACTCAATTTGGAAATCTATAAATGGTTTTGCTGTATATAACGACAGCTTGTATCTATTAGACAAATCGCAAAATCAGATCATAAAATTTGTTCCTGCAGAAGCAGGTTTTGGAAAAGCTAATTATTTTCCGGATACCCATCCGAATCTTATCTCTGCCACCTCGCTTGCTATCGATGGATCTGTCTATATCCTTTTTTCCGATGGGAATTCGCAAAAGTTTACCAAAGCAAAACAAGACGCCTTTTCTTTAACTGGTCTTGATAAACCATTACAAAACCCAACACAACTTTTTACCAATGTAGATAGCCAAAACATCTATGTTCTCGATAATGGAAATAGCAGAATCGTTGTTACTGCAAAAAATGGCAGCTATCAAAAAGCATATGTTGCCAAGGAGCTTAAGAATGCCACTGCTTTGGATGTGTCGGAAAAAGATAAAGCGCTCTACTTTCTTTCGCAAGGCAAGATCTACCAAATATCTTTATAAATTTACAATTCCTCTTTATTGCAGTATCATAGGATCATGAAAATTAGCAATAAAAAGGCATTTTACGACTACGAAATATTTGAGCGCTTTGAAGCGGGTATTAATTTATTGGGCGCAGAAGTAAAAGCAGTGCGCTTAGGTCATGCTGACTTAACCGGTAGTTTTGTAAAAATTCGGGGCGTTGAGGCGTATTTAATTAATGCAAAAATCTTCCCCTATCAATATGCACGGCCAGAAAATTATGATGAAAAGCGAACTAGGAAACTACTTCTGCACAAAAAAGAAATTATTAGCTTAAAATCTAAAACCGAAGGCGCAAACACGGTAATCGTACCAATCTCGATGTATGACTCACACCATTTTATAAAACTAGAACTTGGTATTGGCAAAGGCAAAAAACAGTACGACAAGAGGGCGAAAATTAAGAAAAGAGACCTTGTCCGAGAACAAGAACGTGAACTTACCTCTCAAGGCTAAAGCTGAGGCTCCTGAGGTTGACTTTTGAGCTAAAATCAGCTATACTACAGTCCTTGGGGATGCATTGCATCGACAAGTTTGTACCTTAAAAAACTGCAAGCCGACTTTGATGAATAGTCGTAAAACAGTATCAAATTATAAATGCTTCATCCAAAAGAGAAGCACTCCTTGCAGAAGCGGCAAAAATCCGCTCTATGCTCGGAGATCAGCAGTTTGCTTTGGCATACGCCTAAGCATTGTTGGTTGTCCATTACATCTTTCTCAACGGGCTGTTTTGGGCATAAATACAGTTGAGGGATAGTAAAGATAATTGGTTTTGATCTTTACCGAATTTATAAACCTTGACCCTATCTATTCCTGTTAATCGGAAAAGGATACGGCGACTTTTTAAAGATTAACTACGCTTGTAGATGTTTTTTAAATTACATCTTGGACTCGGTTTCAACACCGACATCTCCACAACGTAAAATCCCTTATCCACACAATAGGTACTCTACGACAATGAGCACAAGGGAATTATTCTTATATGTCTCACCTTTTGTTTTATTAGCACTTATAATCAGTGTTACGTCCGATTATTGCCAACCCGCACGTCTTCAAAATCTACAGGCTTCTTCTTTTCAACAAGAGAACTATAACTTTAATTTATCATGCTATGTAAGTTCCTTTAATCCAGAAGCACCAGAATTTAATTCGCAACCATTTTCTCAAACAACCACAACTACCACCAGCTCGCTTGCAAGTACAGCCTTACCTGGAACAATTAGTACGACAACATCGTAATCATAAATGAGAGAGATGACTGATTAGAGATACTCTTTGAGTCTGCTCGAACCTTCTCACCTAGTATTCCGCGACTAGTCTCGAAAAAGGGATACACCCCATACCTGTTTTGCCCCTGCTTTTTTGAGTATTTTTGCTGCTTCTAAAAAGGTTGCGCCAGAGGTTAAGACGTCGTCAATAAGCAGGATATTAGGATATAAAGATACTAAGATATTAGGAACTAAAGAAAACGCGCCTTTAATATTTTCTTCCCGGTCTTTTTTTGTTTTTCCCACTTGCGAAGTTGTCTTTTTAACCCGCGATAACAACTCATAAACAACAAGCTGCTCTCTTTTAGCAAGCTCTTGTGCAATTATTTTTGCTTGGTTATATCCTCGTTGCCGAAAACGTGATGAGTGTAGTGGAATTGGCACAAAGAATGGCTTTTGCAAAAGCACTTTGTGATACGTTTCTTTTTGCAGCAAGGCTTCATGGAGCAACTGACCAAGTATCTCCGAAAGGTCAGAAACATACGGCTTATATTTAAACGCATACAATAATTTTCTTGCGGTTTTGTTGTAAAAAAGCCCAGAAAACGAACCATCGATTGCATAACTTGTTTTGCACACCGGGTGTGTAATACCAGAAATTGCTGGTTTGTCGCATACTAAACAAAGTTCTGGAACATCAAACGAAAGCCTTGCAAAACACGCATCGCAAATATATTGCCCAAGTTTTTTACACGCAACGCAATATTTTGGAAAAAACAGATCAAGTAGTCCCATGCTTGTAGTGTAGCAAAGTAGGAAACGAGGGTGGTATAATAAGCACGAGGAGAGGTCGCATAGAGGCCGAGTGCCGCGCAGTGCTAATGCGCTATATCCGTAAGGATATCGTGGGTTCGAATCCCACCCTCTCCGCAAAGTGAGATTTTCTTGGTAAAGATAC
>OBEQ011353819.1_pt1 | contig 15676 bp, 13 predicted proteins | sample 1670901 | NCBI WGS metagenome assembly OBEQ01 (sample SAMEA104232315, study PRJEB22302) | groundwater metagenome | biome: forest; feature: aquifer; material: groundwater | place: USA | collected 2011-08-07 | depth 5.4 m | reverse complement strand
TGCAAAGAGATTTGCGCGAATGCATTCTTTAGTGAGACTTGAATTATTTAAAATCAATAGGTTGAAGATGGCATGGCGCATGCATTATTTGTTTGCAAGAACTTAAGAAGGAGGACAAGGAGATGAAAGGCACAAGATACACAAAGAAACTGGCATACATGGGGGCAGGTTGCGGTGTAGTGCTGTTTGCAGTATTTGGGTTGCTGCCAGGTTCATTCCTTGGCGGGGTGATGGGGCTCAATATAGCGGGAACATTGCTTGGGATACCTTTGGCCTCAGGAGTGCTTTCGAGACTGATCGTTGCGGCATCGATGGTAATAGGGGTGATGGTGTCAGGGATCATGTTCATCACCGCCAGTTCGATCACGGGCTGGCTTATAGGGACTGTGCTGGATGCTATCACGGCGGAAAAGAAAGAAATGGCCACAGTAGGACATAAATAATAAAAACAGTTAAATGGTTGAGTAGTTCCGACTCAACTAATTAACGACTTAACAACTAACAATAAAACAAAAAGGAGGAAGTGTCATGACGGAAGACAGAAAAAGTACGATGAAGGCAGGGACGAAGATCGGGGCGGCGCTGGGGACGATAGTATTCTTAGTATTTGGGCTGGTGCCCGGGTTTTATTTCGGCAGCTACGGGGCGCTGGTACTGATGAGCAGGCTCGCGGGCGGACCGGTAGAGCCTACGACTATCGTAAGGATGGTCACTGTGATGGGCATTGCCATTGGCATCTTCTGCGGCGGAGCCGCCAGCATCGTGCTAGGCTCTGTATTCGGAACCTCCCTCGCCTGGATAGTCGATGTAATCGGCAGCCTCGGCAAGATGAAAGAGACTCAGGGTGTGAAGGTAAAGAGCTGAAGCATTTATCAAAACGATCATTACCTCCCCTCGGAGACCCTGGAAGAAATCCTCATGGTCTCCTTTTTTTTATGATACTTCAAAACCGAGAATGCCTCTATGGACCCAGTCCATTTTTTTGAACATGGCAAGCTTTGGTGTTAACATAGGGAGGCAAGAACTACTTTTGCTGAAAGACATATAAATGGATAAAGAAACCGTAACAGCCTTTTTCAGGGAAAAGTCGGGCAAGCCCCTTTCATTCAAAGAGATTATAGAATTGATGGGATTGAGCAGACCCGAGGGGAGGGCATTGAAGAGAGTGCTGAGGGAGATGCTGAGGAGCGGCGAGGTGGTCCGCACCAGGAAGGGCCTCTATGGCCCGGCAGAGGGCATGAACCTCATCACCGGATATTTCGAGGCACACAGAGACGGCTTCGGCTTTGTCATTTCCGAGAAACCCGGAGAAAGGGACATATTTATCCCGCCGGGGCAGGGTCTCGGGGCGATGAACGGCGACAGGGTCATTGTGAGGGTGGAGGAATGGAAAAGACGCGGCGGAAGGATAATAAGAATACTCGAACGTTCTAATACACGAGTTGCCGGAAAGCTGGACATCACAAAGACTGCTATATATGTCAGGCCGAAAAACAAGACCATACCATTTGACCTCTACATAGCGCCTAATGATAAGGGCGACGCAAAGCACGGGGATACAGTTGTCGCCGAGATAACGGCATTTCCAACCGACAAACGGCCGCCGGCCGGCAGGGTCATAAAGATCATCCAGAAACCTGAAGATCCGACATCGGAGATTGAGGCGATAATAGACGAGTTCAGTCTTCCGAGAAAGTTTCCAAAGTCCGTTATTGACGAAACGAAGCTTTTATACGGCAGTCAGCAGACCGAGCGGGGAGAAATTAAGGCACTCAAGAGAAAAGACTTGAGAAATCTGTCGACTGTCACTATTGACGGCGAGCGGGCAAAGGACTTTGATGATGCCGTCTCTGTCGGTCTTACAGAACACGGGTACAGACTATGGGTGCATATCGCGGATGTGGGATTTTATGTGCCATGGGGTTCGGCGATCGACCTGGAGGCGCGGAAGCGCGGCACGAGCGTCTATTTACCCGACCGGGTCATACCGATGCTGCCAAAGGAGCTTTCTGAAGACCTCTGCAGCCTCAAGCCCAAGGTCGAAAGGATGGCATTTACCGTTGAGATGGACTTTGACAGATATGGCAGAAGAGTCAATCAGAAATTCTACCCCAGTCTCATTAAAAGTGGCGAGAGGATGACATATACCTCTGTCAGAAAGATACTCATAGATCAGGACCCATCTGAAAGAGAAAAATACGATCACCTTCTCAAAGACTTCGAGTCGATGGAAGAACTTTGCGGTATTTTGAGGTCAGGAAGACTGAAAGGGGGGAGTCTGGACTTTGATCTTCCAGAGCCTGAGATAATTTTGGATCTGCAAGGCAATCCCGAGGCGATCATCAAGGCGGAGAGGAATTTCGCCCATATAATCATTGAGGAATTCATGATCGCGGCCAACGAGGCGGTCGCAGAACACCTTGAAGGGCTGGGAGTGCCGAGTCTTTACAGAATACACGAAGAACCCGACCCCATGAAGCTCGAAGACATCATGAAGGTGGTGAGACCGGTCCACAGGTTAGGGAAAAAGACATTGAAGCCCAAAGATTTTTCCGCTTTGCTCAGATCAATTAAAGGTGCGCCCGAAGAAGAGATTATCAATTACCTTGTCTTAAGAAGCCTAAAACAGGCCCGCTATTCTCCGATCAATGTCGGACATTTCGGACTCGCATCGGAATCATACACACATTTCACCTCACCAATTCGCCGATATCCTGACCTCGTCGTCCACAGGGTTCTGAGGGAGCTCCTTACAAAAAAGCTTATATCGGACAGAAGGAGACAGGAACTTGAGACAATGCTTCCTGACATCGCATTCACCTCGTCACGGACAGAAAGGGTTTCCGTGGATGTTGAAAGGAAGGTGATCGATGCGATGAGGACATGGTTCATGAAAGACAAAGTCGGGGATGAGTTTGCGGGCAGGATTATCGGGGTCACCCCTTTCGGCCTCAGGGTCAGACTCAATGATTTCTATGTGGAAGGGTTTATTCATCTCTCTTATATGACAGATGATTTCTACCAGTACAATGAAAAAAACATGCGCCTCCAAGGCAGGCATACCAACCGCTCGTTCAGGATAGGGCAGGAATTAAGGCTCCGCGTTGACAAGGTCGACATGGAGGAAAGGGAAGTGGTCTTCGGCCTGCTATGAGCCGTTAAAAAAACCCACCTTTTCTTGACAAACTGCGGTGCCGTTGTTAGATTAATGGCGATGCATTTTTTGGTCTGTAAATTTCCTAGTCTTCTGACGTATCGTTTCCATGAGCCTTACAGGTGATGTTGCAATGAACCTTCATTTTACAAGGAGCAACGGCCCTGTAGATGAATTGATCGACAGGCTGATCGAACTCGCAGGAAACGTTCACCACCCGGAGATCGTCCGCGAGATGATTCTTGCCGCGCTCAAGGCTGGACTTGAGGACGAAGAGAAGGCAGACCTCAAGCTCATGAATTCGACGCTTAAGGAGATGAGGTTTACCGCCAAGATCTTCGGCCCTTACGCCGGCGTGAAGAAGGTAACGGTCTTCGGCTCAGCAAGGACGGGACACGACGAGCCGGTCTATGCGATGGCGCGCGAGCTTGGAAAGACACTTGCGGCCTCCGGGTATATGGTCATCACAGGCGCGGGTCCCGGCATAATGCAGGCGGTGAACGAGGGTGCCGGTCCTGAGAACTCGTTCGGTGTCAATATACGGCTTCCCTTTGAGCAGAGAGCTAATCCCGTACTTGAGGGCAACCCTCGCCTTATCACCTACAAATATTTTTTTAACAGGAAGGTGGCTTTTCTCAAAGAGGCCCATGCGATTGCCCTTTTCCCCGGAGGCTTCGGGACCCTGGACGAGGCGATGGAGACGCTCACTCTTGTCCAAACCGGGAAACGCGACCCCCTCCCTCTCGTCCTTGTTGATGAACGGGGGGGTGAATACTGGATCAAGTGGCTGAGGTTCTTTGAAGATGAACTCCTGGCTCAGGGATATATTACGGCTTCTGATTTCAATCTCTTTGAGCGGGTCGATTCGGTGTCCGCGGCCATCGCGGCCATAAATCACTTCTACAGGCGTTATCACAGTCTCAGACACGTCGACAGGAAGCTCGTGATAAGGTTGACCTCGGAAATAAGCGATGAAGCGGTGGATGAACTTTACAGTCTCTTTGCGGATATACTAATCCCGGGAGGCAGGATTTATCTCTCCGGCCCCTTGCCGGAAGAAGCAGATGAACCCCGTATAGCCCATCTTCCGCGGCTCGTCATGGATTTTAACGAGAGGGATTTTGGAAGGTTGCGGAGCCTTATAAACGTCGTCAACGATTACTGATTTTCACTGCTTGTTCCTCATGCCCGGCGTCCATCATGGACAGGCGATCTTCCCGGCAGGCACAGGTTCGGGGAGGGAAAACCCGAACGAATCCTTGTCCCATCTACGATGACTTTTCCAGTCTTCTCCCCTGTCTTTATAATCCGACCTATAATGTGCCCCGGCGCTGCCCTTTCTCGCCAGCGCGGCCTCCACAATCAGGGCCGCGATCATGATCATGTTCTTGAGTTCGAGTTCGGACCTTGTAAGAAAATTTTGTTCGGTCATCTTTTTCCATGAATATAGTCTTTCCTTGGCCTCGCTCAGGGAGTTTGCACAGCGGATAATTCCCGCCTTTTCCCACATCATCGTCCTCAAGGAATTTCTTATCGCCCCGCCTCCTTCTATGACATCTGCTCTCAGCGCATATTCTGCGGCCTCCCGGGGGGCGACTGAAGACTTTAACGCAGCCGCTCCTGCCCTCGCTCCGAAAACCAGTCCCTCGAGGAGGCTGTTGGAGGCCAGCCTGTTTGCGCCGTGTACGCCGGTACACGCGACTTCGCCGGCTGCGTAGAGCCCTTTGATGTTCGTCTCTCCGTCAAGGGTCGTTTTCACTCCGCCCATGAAGTAGTGGGCCGCAGGTGAAACAGGGACGAGATCTTCCGTGATATCGATTCCGTAATGCAGGCATGTGGCATAAATCCGCGGGAACCTTTTTTTTAAGTACTCTTTCCCCATGTGTCTGAGGTCGAGATACACATGGTTGCTTCCTGTTTTCACCATTTCGGAAATGATAGCACGCGAAACGACATCCCGCGGAGCAAGTTCGGCCATGGGGGTATAGTCCTCCATAAACCTTTGTTTGCCGTTGTTCAGCAATACCGCGCCTTCTCCCCTCACAGATTCGCTCAGGAGGAAATGAGGGGCTGAGGGAAGATAGAGGCTCGTAGGATGAAACTGGACGAATTCCATGTCCTCAAGCTCCGCGCCGGCCCTGAATGCTATAGCCATGCCGTCTCCCGTTGCAACCGGGGGATTTGTTGTCCTCGAATATATCTGCCCGGCGCCGCCGGTCGCGAGCACGGTCGCCTTGGCTAAGAGTTTACTGACTTCTCCTTCTTGCAGGACATAGGCCCCGTGGCATTCCCGACCATTGACAATAAGATCCGTGGTAAGGGCATAGGGATACTTTCTGACCGAAGGCATCGAACGCACCTTGTTGAGGAGCACCCTTTCCAGCTCCTTTCCTGTGGAGTCTCCATGGGAGTGTAGTATCCTTCTCCGCGAGTGGGCGGCCTCGAGGGTGAGCGCGAGTTTAAGCCCTTCCCGGTCGAACTCGGCGCCCCATGAAATAAGCTCCATTATCCTCTCCGGCCCCTCTTCGACAAGCGTTTTGACGGCATCTTCCCTGCACAATTCGTCCCCGGCCTTCAGGGTATCTTCGAAGTGTATGCCGACCCTGTCTTCGTCGCTCATGACGGCGGCGATGCCGCCCTGAGCATATTCGGTGCTGCTCTCCGACGGTTTATCCTTTGTTACGACAAGGACACTGCCGTAAGGCGCGAGTTCGATCGCCGCCCGGAGGCCGGCGACGCCGCTGCCGATTATGAGAAAGTCGACTGTTTCGGTATGCATATAGGAAGAATACAGGGATACGATGGATGAAATCAAGTATCGAGCAGGAATATGTGATGTATACGAGAAGCGGTTTTCCGGCCCGGCTACAGACCCAATATCTTTTTTCTCAGTATGACAATTTCGAAGCCGAGCGATGCCATGGTTACCAAGGTGTCGAAATAGGTGAGGCTGGCGCTGAGCACCGACGAATTGCCGTTGTCAGCGTATAATAACGCGATGACCTTGTCCCTGATATTAATAGGGATGACGAGGCAATCCTGGGGTGTGCCGGAGAGGAGCGAGATCATAGTCTCATTTCCGGGCACCTTCAAAAGAGGCCCCCGATAGTAGGTCTTTTTGGCGACGACGTCCGAGAAGACAGAGTTTGGGGCCACTGAAGTGTTGAATTTGTCGACCTCGATGCCTCTGGCTTTCCAGCCTATCAGCGTCTCGCCCTTAAGAATGAAGACCGCGGCACGTGAGGCGATCCTGCGGGACTCATTAAGGAGGATGCCGATGATTTCTTCCCTTTCCTTTGCGTTGGCAAATTCCTCCTTCACCTTCTTCAACTGGGCTTTCGTATCTTCGTTGGTCGCCTCTCTCTCCTCTTCCTTGACAAATACGCTGATATAGCGAAGGTCCCTCTCTATGCCGTAGTACTTTTCAAGGGCGTAAAGCAGGCGGAGTTCGGTGATGGCGTAAGGTATGATGTCATATCCTGTTATGAACCTCATCTCATCGGCACTTGCCATGGAACGCGGGTCCAATATAGCAACGTGAAGTCTGTTCCTGTCTTTCCTAAAAGGAACCGCCTTATATTTTTCCGCGAGCTCCTTGCTTATGCATGCAATGACTTCCGGGTCCACCGAGGCAAGCTGCACTGGGTCGACCGAGGGATGCTTGAAAAAACGGCTGAGAAAGGCCGAGAGGTCTTTTTCCGTGAGTATGCCGAGTTCCACGATATTCGTACCGATTCTTCCCCCGAATATGACCTGTCTTTCGAGCGCCAGCCTGAGCTGCTCCCTTGTGATGAGACTGTCCTTAACCAGCGCCTCCCCGAGTTTCATCGCCTTTATTTCATCCCGTATTTGTGAAGACGGTGCCGGAAGGAGCGGAAGGAGAGGTTCAGGATCTTGGCTGCCTCGGTTTTTACCCCGTTTGATTTTTCGAGGGCCTTATTGAGATAGTCCTTCTCTATTCTCTCCAGCAGCTTCTCGAGATCGAAGACGCCGTCACCTATGTCGGGCAGGCATCCGAGGTTGCTTGCGGTCTGCAAGATTTCATCCGGGAGGTCTTCGGGCATGATGATTTCTTTGTCGGAAAGCAGCACAACCCTTTCCACTATATGTTCGAGTTCCCTCACATTTCCCTTCCAGGGATAGTTCATGAGCAGCTCCATCGCCTCATGGGAGATCTTCCTCGGCTCTTTTGAAAACTTGAAAAGGAAATGGTCCAGGAGGAGGGGAATGTCGGAGGTCCGCTCTCGAAGAGGCGGGATCATAATCGGCACGACGTTGAGCCTGTAAAAAAGGTCCTCCCTGAAACTGCCCGCGGCAACAGCCTCTGTGATATTTATATTCGTTGCAGAGATTATCCTGACGTCGACCTTAATGTCGGCAGTCCCCCCCACCCTCCTGAAGTTCCCGTTCTCGAGGACACGCAAGAGTTTCGACTGCAGCGAGAGCGGCATTTCCCCGATCTCGTCAAGAAAGAACGTGCCTCCGTCGGCTATTTCGAACAGGCCTGATTTGCTGCAGACTGCGCCGGTAAAGGAACCCTTCATATGTCCGAACATCTCCGACTCAAGGAGACCTTCCGGGAAGGTCGCACAGTTGATCGCGACATAGTTCTTGTTCTTCCTCGGGCTAAGGTTGTGAAGGGCCGAGGCCACGAGTTCTTTCCCGGTACCGCTCTCTCCGCTGATGAGCACCGCCGAATTGCTGTTGGCCACTCTGGGTACCAATTTAAACAGTTCAAGCATTTTAGTGCTCTTGCCGATGATGTTCTCGAGTCCGAACGAAGACTGGAATTTCTCCCGGAGGAGGGAAAGTTCTTCGCTCAGGCTCTTTTTTTCAAACGCCTTTTTGACTATCAGCCTTATTTCGTCGATCTTGAAGGGCTTGTGGATATAATCGTAGGCCCCTTTTTTCATGGCATCGATGGCCGATTCAGTGGTGCCGAAGGCGGTAACCATTATCACGACGGTGGACGGGGAGATCTCTTTTGCCTCTTTCAAGACCTCAAAGCCGTCGGCCTTGGGCATCTTGATGTCCGTGATGATGAGGTCGAAGATATTTTGTCTGATGAATTCGATCCCTTCCATCCCGTCCGAAGCAGCGGTGACTTCGTATGCCTCCTCTTCGAGAAGTATCCGCAGCACTTCCCTCATGCTCTTTTCGTCCTCTATAATGAGGATCCTTCCCTTAATATTTTCCATCTTACCCGGGTAGTATAATCGCAAAAGTCGTTTTTATTCCAGGGACACTCTTTACTGTGAGCTTCCCTTTGTGTTCCTCTATTATCCTGTATGCGATCGAAAGTCCCAGTCCTGTGCCCTCATCCTTTGTAGTGAAAAAAGGATAGAAAATCTTTTCCGAGCTTGCAGGCTGTATCCCCGGGCCGGTGTCAGAAAAGGTGATATTGATCAGGGCCCCAGCGGTATTTGTCGAGACGGTCAGTTCCCCCCCATCTTTCATGGCTTCTATCGCGTTCATCCCCAGGTTCCAGAATACCTGCCTGATCTTCTGCGGGTCTACCTTTGCAAGGAGCGGTCCCTGAAATCCCTTGTTGATTGATATATTGCCCTTGTTCTGCTCAGCGTTCTTAAGCAGAGACAGAGTCTCATCCAAAAGGAGGTGAAGGTCCGTATTCCTTATTTCAAGCGGCCTGGAGCTTGAATATGTCAGGAAGTCCGTGATGATGTTGTTAAGCCTCTCCATCTCCCTTAAGGCAATACTCATCAGTTTATCTTTGTGTTTCTGGGGTATTTTTTCGTCTCTGAGCATCTCGATAGACCCCCTCATCGATGCAAGGGGATTCCTGATTTCGTGGGCAATGTTTGCGGACAATTCCCCTATCGCTGCCCATTTCTCCTTTTGCTTTACTTCGGCCTCCAGCGACTTGAATAAGGTCAAATCCTGAAAGATGCCGATAAATCCGGTCTCCTGTCCGTTCGCATCTCTGAGTACCGACGCCGTAAGCCCTATGATCTTGGGTCCTTTGTCCCGTGACTCGATGGTGACTTCCCGGCGTCCTTCCTTCAGGGGGAAAGAGAGAAAGGGAAGCGCAGTTTCAATCCCCCTGCTGGTGACAAGGTCTTTTTTGACCCCGGTGATCTCCTCTGCGGTCCTGTTGAAGATCAACACGCTGCCGCTTCTGTCCGTTGTGAAAAGGCCGCTCGGAAGACTCTCTATGACCTTCATGTTGAACAACTCAAGCTCTCTGAAGTGGGTGACTTTTTCCTCGAGCTTCTGAGAGGTCTTTTCGAGCCTGAAAGAGAGGCTGCCGCTGAGGTAGGCCGTGATATACAGAGAGAGCGTATGAATAAAAATATTGTAAAGGAACTGTCTCTCAAAGATTACCGTATGAGGGATATTCAGTATCCCGTAATACTGGAGGGCGAGCAGTATTCCATAAAGGATACTGCTTAAACTTGCCGTGACGTAGCCTGCCTTCTTGTTAAGGACAATACTCGCCGACAACACCGTAAGAATAAGGGTAAAGGAGAACCAGCTTTCGACCCCGCCGGTTATATAAATCAAGATGATTTCTGCAATGACGTCCAGTATCAGCTGTATGTAGGTGAAGTAGAAAAGGCTTTTTATCCTGGTTAAGAGGAGGGCATAGACGATTGTGAGCAGGTAAAGTGAGGTAATAAGATATGAGATTGCCCTTGGGTGAGCGTAAAAATATTCGATCCTGAAAAGGAAAGACGACCCGAGCAACAGGGTGACGAATAAGGCCCTGAAGCTTATCAGGGCCTTCACTCTTGCGGTCAGTACATTGTCGACCATTACCCCTTATTTGATGAGGGTGATTAGTTTGAAGATAGGCAGATACATGGCGACCACGATGAACCCGACGGACCCGCCGAGGAAGACCATCAGCATCGGTTCCATCATCGAAGTCAGGTTGGAAACCGCGTTGTCCACTTCGTCGTCATAAAAGTCGGCGATCTTCGAAAGCATCGAATCAAGGGCCCCGGTGGATTCACCGACCGCGATCATATGGGTGACCATAGGGGGAAACACTTTTGATTTCAGAAGCGGCTCGGCGAGTGTTTTTCCTTCCGATACAGCCAACCGTACGTCCATGACCGCATACTCTATAACTTTATTGCCCGCCGTCTTCGCCGTTATTTCGAGGCCGTCGAGTATCGGGACGCCGCTGCTTATGAGCGTGCTTAAGGTCCTCGTAAATTTTGCAACCGCCACTTTTCTCAGCAGGATGCCGAATATAGGCAGTCTCAAAAAAATCCTGTCAGTTATTAGCGTGCCCTTCTCCGTTTTCCTGATCTGCTTAAAGGCGATGGAGAAGGCGACGATCGACAAAAAGACCATAAGGCCCCCGAGGCCCGCCATGAAATTGCTCATTTTAATGACGATGAGCGTAGGCAATGGGAGGGTTCCTCCCATTGAAGTGAACATCTTTGCAAACGTCGGTACCACGAATATCATTATGACTGCGATGACTCCTATCGCGATAGTGGATACTACGATCGGATATACCATCGCGCCTTTTACCTTCTTCTTGAGTTTCATCGACTTTTCAATGTAGGCTGCAAGCCTGTTCAGGATCGTATCGAGTATACCCCCTGATTCACCTGCCGCGACCATATTTGCGTATAATTCCGTGAATGCCTTCGGATGTTTTCTGAGCGCATCGGCATAAGTCGATCCTGATTCAACGTCGGATTTAATCATGCCCAGGGTCTTGGCGAGAAATTTGTTTTCAACCTGGGTAGTCAGTATCTCGAGTGCCTGAACAAGGGGAAGGCCGGCATCGATCATGGTGGCGAACTGTCTCGTGAAAATGACTATGTCCTTGTCGTTTACTCCGCCACCGAATGACAGGCCGCCAAAAGGGGCCTTCTTTTCCTTTGGCTTTATGAGAGTGGCAGTAATGTTTTTTTTCCTCAGAAGGGCCATTACCTCTTCCTTTGAACCGGCGGGCATCTCGCCTGATTCAATGGTCCCTTTGCTCGTCTTCCCGGACCACTCAAAGACGTTAGCCATTTTTTTATTACCTCCCGCGTCCGGAAGGCGCGTTTGTTGCCTTCTGGAGCATATTGATTAATTCTTCAGCCACCATCGATCTGCCTATCGCATCTTCATAGGAAAGATGCCCTTTCGTGTATAGCTCCACCAGAGACTGATTCATTGTCTGCATGCCGAATTTGGTCTGTCCCGTCTGCATCATGGAGTATATTTGGTGTATCTTGTCTTCCCTTATGAGGTTCCTGATGGCCGGATTCGGCACGAGAAGCTCGACTGCGAGGACCCTTCCCTTCCCGGTTTTCTTCGGAATAAGCTGCTGAGCGAGTATCCCCTCGAGAACGAAAGACAGCTGGACCCTGATCTGTTCCTGCTGATAAGGAGGAAATACATCGATTACACGGTTTATTGTCTGGACCGCCGAGTTCGTATGAAGTGTCGCAAGAGTCAAATGGCCCGTTTCCGCAACAGTGAGTGCGGCTTCGATCGTCTCGAGGTCCCTCATCTCGCCGATAAGGACGACGTCGGGGTCCTGCCTGAGCACATATCTCAATGCGGCCTTAAAAGAAACCGTATCGGCATTCACCTCACGCTGGTTGATCAGACACTTCTTGTGTCCATGAAGGTATTCAATGGGGTCTTCTATCGTTATAATGTGCTCGTATCTTTCAGAATTGATCCTGTCCACCATAGCAGCAAGGGTGGTCGATTTGCCGCTTCCTGTTGCCCCGGTGACGAGTATGAGCCCCCGAGGTTTCTTGACGAGATCATTTACTATCTCAGGAAGGCCGAGATCAACGAATGTCCTGATTTCGAATGGGATTGTCCTGAAGGCACCGGCCACGGCCCCGCGCTGCATGAAGATATTACCCCTGAACCTGCTAAGGCCTTTTACCCCGAAAGAGAGGTCTAGTTCGTTATGTTCTTCGAATTTATGTTTTTGGCTGTCGGTCAAGATGCTGTAGCACAACGCCTTGGTTTCTACAGGGGTGAGGGCCGGGTTGTCCAGGGGCACAAGTTTGCCGTCAATCCTTAACCTCGGCGGGCTGGCCGTGGTGATATGGAGGTCTGAGGCACCCTTTTCAATCATGGTTTTCAACAGGTCATATATGTTTGCCATCAATAACTCCTTTAATCGCCGAAAGTGACTCTCATAACTTCTTCAATTGTCGTTACACCATCAGCAACCTTAGTAATTCCGCTCATCCTCAAGGTCTTCATCCCCAGGCGGATAGATGCCTTCTTTATCTCGGCAGTGGAGGCGCCTTCGAGTATCAACTCTTTGAGTTCGTCTCTGATAGGCATTACTTCGTAAAGGGCCACCCTTCCTTTATAACCGGTGCCGTTGCATGTCGGGCAGCCCTTGCCCCTGTAACACTTTACCGTTTTCGACGCTTCCTCGGTAAACCCTGCCTTTATAAGCGCTGCCTGGGGTATCTTTTCCTCCTCCTTGCACTGCAGGCATATTTTACGAGCGAGCCTCTGGGCGAGTATCAGGATCACCGCCGAAGAAACGAGGAAAGGCTCTATGCCCATATTTAACAGCCTGCTGATAGTGCCGGGGGCATCGTTTGTGTGAAGGGTGCTCAGCACAAGATGGCCGGTAAGGGCGGCTTTTACGCCAATCTCGGCTGTCTCGAAGTCCCTGATCTCTCCGACCATGATGATGTCCGGGTCCTGTCTGAGAAAAGACCGCAAGGCCGCAGCAAAGGTCAGTCCGATTTCTTCTTTCACCTGAACCTGGTTGATACCCATGAAATTGAATTCTACCGGGTCCTCTGCGGTCATAATGTTCGTGTCGGGCTTGTTAAGATAGTTCAGCGCTGAATAGAGGGTTGTGGTTTTTCCGCTGCCCGTAGGGCCTGTTACCAGTATCATCCCATAAGGTTTGTTGAGCGCGGACATGAAGTCGTCAAGCGCCCCCTGTTCAAAGCCCAACTTCGTGAGATCGACTTGGAGGTTCCCTTTATCCAGGAGCCGCAGGACGGTTTTTTCGCCGAAGAGGGTGGGAAGAACCGAGACGCGAAAGTCTATGTCGCGCTTTTTGCCGAGCTTGAGCTTGATCCTTCCGTCCTGGGGGAGCCTCCTCTCCGCTATGTCGAGCTTTGACATTATCTTTATCCTCGAAGTGAGGGCCGCCTTTATCTTTGTAGGGAGGTTCATGACCGTGTACATTACGCCATCTACCCTGTACCGCACCCGCAGGGACTGCTCATAAGGCTCCACATGGATATCGCTGGCCCCGGACTTTATTGCGTTTACGAATATGCCGTTCACCAGTTTTACGATAGGGGCCTCGACATCTTTTACAACATTGGAATCTTCCTGTTCCTCGATAACATCTACATTGTCCAGTGCGCTGCCGACGATCTTGTCGAAGTCATCTACATTCACACTCGGGCCCTCTTCAAAGGAGGAGAAGCTGCTGTCACCCGGCATTTCGTCATCGCTCATGGTATAGTCTTTTGCCTGAATCTGCATACTGGAGGCCGGCGCAGCATTCGAAGTCACCGGTATGCCGTCGCTTTTGCCGAGATAATGGCCGGTAATAGAGCCGATGATCGCGGATTCGCTCGAAACCACGACTTCTACATTATATCCGGTCATGAACTTTACATCGTCGATAGCGAAGACGTTCGACGGGTCGGTCATCGCAATGGTCAGGGTTGCGCCCACTCTCGCCACAGGCATGATGAGATATTTCTTGGCCATGTCGGCAGGTATTAACTTAAGGACGGCAGAGTCTATTTTGTATTCAGAGAGGTTTATGGCGGGGACGCCGTACTGCTTGCTCAAAAATGACACGAGTTTGTCTTCCGTAATAAATCCCATCTTTACAAGATTCGTGCCGAGTCTTCCTCCCTCCTTCTTCTGGATCCCCAATGTCTGCTTCAACTGTTCTTCTGAGATGATACTCGAGGCTATAAGTAATTGCCCTAGTTTAACCGCCATATGTCTAAAATATATGAAAATAAAGTTATTGTCAACAAAGGATACGCCTTTGAAAGCGTTGGTTTTTCTGGATATTATTAACCCCGATGTTTTATTATAAAACCGGAGTTGGGGAAAAGGAAATTTAATGTGCCGAAGGTTCAAAACGGGATGACTTTTTTTAGAAATTCAGAAAATTGACATGCTAAATACCCATAAAAAGATGCCGTCAGTCGACGAAACCGAAAGGGCGGAGAGGCTCAGAGAGGTGCTGGTCGCCCTGGTCGAGGCCAACAAGAAGATACCTGTAATCGTCGAGGGAAAGAAGGACGCAGTCGCGCTGAAAAAACTCGGGCTTGTCGGCGATATTATCATCCTCCACAACGGGAAAGGGCTTTATGAGTTCTGCGAGGACATCGCCGACAATTTTTCTCGGGTGATCATCCTCCTCGACTGGGACGAAAAGGGTGAGAAGTTGAACAGTCTTGTGTCCGGGAACCTGAGTGGGCACTGGGAGGAGTTTTCAGCCTTCAGGGGCATCATCAAGGTCCTCTGCCAGAAAGATATAAAGGACATCGAGGGAATCCCCAAACTCCTCGGAAGGCTGGAAGGTGATGAATACCCTCGGTAAAGAGGGTGAAGAACTTGCCGTCTCCTTCTGCAAAAAAAAAGGCTACAGGGTCTTGGAAAAGAACTATAAGACCGTATTCGGGGAGATCGATATTATCGCAAGAGACGGGGAAGTTATTGTCTTCATCGAGGTAAAAACGCGTGCCGACGACACCTTCGGATATCCCTTTGAAGCGGTGAATGCCAGGAAAAGGGAAAAGATAAGGAAGGTTGCCCTCTGCTTTTTGAAAAAATTCAAGCAGGAAGTTCCCGCGAGATTCGACGTCCTCAGCATCAATATAGAGGACGGGACAAAGCGAATAGAGCATATTAAAGACGCATTCGAAGTATAACTGTCTATGCTACGATTTGCACAATTCATCATTCCCCGACTTGATCGGGGAATCCATGTTTTTTACGGATTTCTGGATTGTCCAGTCAAGCCTGACAATGACAGCGTAAGATTTTATCACAGTCTCTGACTGACTGTATGGCATAACGGTTGACCACGTTTTTGTCTTGAATATTTAGTCGGGTTGTCACGGTAATCCGAAATATGGTATTTTACTAAGCATTTCCCTCGCATGGGGCTGTAGCTCAGTTGGGAGAGCGCTTGAATGGCATTCAAGAGGTCGACGGTTCGATCCCGTTCAGCTCCACCATAATAAAATCAAGGAGTTCCGTTATATCCCTTGATGGGGAGGACTCATTTGGGATTGACAGATGATTGTCTTCGATATTGCCTCATCGAAAGCCGAGAGCTGGCCGTTTATATTAAGACAGGCAACTCAATGTCACGATTTTGCTCCGGATGATCGGCCTTTCCGACAGAGCATCAAGTATTTCGATGCATCGCGGCTTCCGCCTGTTCGCATCTTTCAGCCCCTGCAAGTACGCATCCCACTCTGCTGTATTCCCGCTTTGTCTAATCCGAAGTTTCTCCTTAAGAAACAAGAACCCCTTGAAATAATATAATAAATTCTAAATCTACTGGGTACACTACAGCTG